>ERZ889217.79-NODE-79-length-58548-cov-18.598072_pt1 | contig 58548 bp, 47 predicted proteins | sample MGYA00521098_ERZ889217 | MGnify/ENA primary metagenome ERZ889217 (study PRJEB32303, sample SAMEA104408613) | aquatic metagenome | biome: Brackish water; feature: Pelagic; material: water | place: Baltic Sea | collected 2014-06-10T22:04:00 | depth 2,362 m ... | reverse complement strand
GTCGGTGCTGGCGGTCCCGGTCCAGAGATTGTCCTGGGCGTTGGCGGCGGAGAGAGCGCACGACACCGCAATCGACGCCGAAAGCATGAGCAACCGTGACGGACCTCGTTGAACAGCAATCCCCATCATCGATCCCTCCAGAATGAAAAGATTGTGCCGACGGAACGTCGAGCGACAAAAACCAGCTGAGGAACTCCCCCGCTGCCGACAACCCCCCGAAGAGTAGCAGGCGGGGCTCGGGAACGCAACTAAGAAACAACAAGATGCACAATAAAACAATGGTAAAAAAGATAGTAGGATACTAGTGTTGCATTTGTTGCACATCGGCTTGCCTGGCGGCGCACCGTTCGTGCGGTTGCTGGCATGCTGATGGAAAGAGAGGGGGCAGGGCAGCCTTGGCTAGACTCGATTGCTTCCCGCCAGCGGCGGTTTTTGGGTTGTTTCGAGGCACGACCGTGTCGCCACACCGTTCATCGGCTGCCATGCTGCGAGGTCTTCTGAACCGCGGTGTGCACGCGACCGTGGCGTTGTTGTTGGGAGCGGGTGGGGTGGCACTTGCCAGCCCGAATGCCGAGTCGTCGTGGATTCAGACCAGCGAGAATCGGTTCGTCGATGCCGCGGGTGAGCCAGTGCTGCTCCGGGGATGCAACCTCGGAAACTGGCTCTTGCTCGAGATGTGGATGCTGGCGGTCGATGAGCAGGTGTTTCCAGATCAGCATGCCTTCGAGACCAACCTCGCCGCGCGTTTCGGTGAGGATGAGAAGAATCGGTTGATGCAGCTGTATCGGGCCAATTGGATCACGCCCCGGGACTTCGATCTGATCCGGTCGTTTGGCTTCAACGTCGTTCGTGTGCCCTTTGACCACCGGCTGGTGGAGGACGAAAAGCACCCGGGCACCTGCCGTGAGGACGGTCTCGCCTGGCTCGACCGCGCCGTCGGGATGGCGGAAACGGCCGGAATCCATCTGGTCCTCGACATGCATGGCGTGCCGGGCGGCCAGAGCATCGACCATCCCACCGGCCGGATCGGCCAGAACCGACTCTGGACTGACCCCAACTGCGTCGCCCGAACAGTCTCGCTCTGGCGGGCGATCGCGGCGCGATACAGCGACCGCCCGGCGGTGGCGGGCTACGACGTGATCAACGAGCCCTTTGGAGACATGCAGACCGACGTGCGGCCGCAACTCCGAACGATCTTTGAGGAGATCTATCGGGCCATCCGGGAGGTCGATGAGCGGCACATCATTTTCGCCCCGGCCCCGCTCTGGGGAGGACACGGCTTTTATGGCAACCCGCACGAGCACGGCTGGACGAACGTCGCCTTCACCGAGCACCACTACCCGGGGATCTTCGGCTCACCCCCCACTCTTCGCACCCACGCAAACTTCATCCACCGGCTGCTTCCCGAGAAGCAGGCGGAACTCAGGGCAGTTCAGACCCCGATGATGATCGGCGAGTGGAATCCGGTCTTTGAGCGGCTCGGCGGCGGAAACCTCGCGCGACGGTACTTTGACGAATATGGCCGGCTCGGCTGGGCCGCCATCATGTGGTCGTACAAGTTGCTCGACCGCCGGGGCGGAGTGATCGACGATAACTGGCACCTCGTCAGCAACGCCCGGCCGCTCGAGCCCCCCGATTTTCGGAGCGCCAGCGGTGACGTGATCGCTGACTACTTTCGTTCGTTCGCCACGATGGAGTACGTGATCGACGAACCGTTGCGGCTGGCGGTGACGCGGGCCGAGCCCGTTGCCGTGCCCTTGCCCGTCCCGCCGAGCCCCCTGCTCGTACCACCCCACGACGATGCGATCCCCAACTGGACGGCAACCGACATCGGCGACGCCGTTCCGGGCGGGCAGCGGCTCCACGCCGACGGCGCCCTGACCGTGTATGGCGGCGGCTCCGACATCTGGGGCGAGGCTGACTCGTTTCGGTTTCTGCACCGCAGGGAAGCCGTTGATTTCACGCTCACGGCTACCGTCACGAGCCTCGGCGACACCCACGACTTCGCGAAGGCGGGGCTGATGGTTCGCAGCGACCTGTCGCCCGGCGCAGCCCATGTGATGGTGCACGTGATTCCGGGTGGCCGGGTGGTGCTTGGGCATCGCGACCTGCCTGGCGGGCGGATGGCGGAGGAGTCGGTCGAGGCCGTGCCGTTTCCCGTGCGGCTGCGGCTGAGCCGGCGGGGCGACCTGCTGATCGGCGAGTATGCTGCCGGGGAACAGGGCTGGCAGCGGGTCGGAACCCCCCTGACCGTGCCAGCACTCGCGGGGCCAGGCCCCGTCGGAATCGCCGTGCTCAGCCACCGAAGGGAGGGACTCACCGAAGCTATCTTCGCCGATCTCATCTCCGACCACTCTCCCGCCGAGGGCCAGCCCCCCGCTTCTTCTTCGAGGAACCCATGACCACCGTCCGAGAGATCGCAACCAATATCGGGGTTGCGCCGTCGACTGTTTCCCGCGCCCTGAGCGGATCTTCCCGGATCAGCGAGCAGGTTCGCGACCGTGTTTTGCGGGAGGCCCGCCGCCTTGGCTACGGTCGCGGCCGGTCGGCCCCGCGGGTGGGCTTCGTCACACTCGGTATCGCGTTCCTCAACAAATACGCTTGGCCGCAGTTCACAGGCTACGATTCCCTCATTCTCGCCGGAATGGTGCGGGGCGCGCGTGAGGCGCGGGCTGACGTCACGTTTGTCGACCTTCAGCAACGGCTCCACGGGGAATCCTACCGCTCATTCCTCGCGGGCCGTGGAGTCCACGGCCTCATTCTCCGGGTCGATGACGAGACGCACGAGGTCGCGATCGAAATCGCAAAAGACGGAGTGAATGTCGCTGTGATCGCCGACCGCTACGATGAACCAGACGTCAACTTCGCCTGTTGTTGCTCAAGGAACGCGGCTCAAGACGTCGTGCAGCACCTGATCGGTCTCGGACATCGCCGGATCGGATTTTGCCGCAACAACGTGATGGATCGGGACCACCGGGACAGGTTTGATGGGTACCGAGCGGCGCTGGAGGGCGCGGGGATCGAGGTGGACGACCAGCTGCACATCAGCCGGCCGGCGGACGTCGCCGGCGGCGCGGCAGCACTCAATGCGTTTCTGTCGAATGCGGCCCCGCCGACGGCGATTTTCTTCACGGATCCCTTGATGACGGTGGGCGGCCTCCGGCGGGCGGTCGAACTCGGGGTCAGGGTGCCGAATGAAGTGTCGATCGTCGGTGTCGATGACGGGGACGACACGCGGCAGATGACCTATCCGATTTATACGGCCGTGTGCCAACGGTCCGCCGACCTGGGCGTGCAGGCGGCCCGCTGGTTGGCTCGCACCTGCGGTGGGGACCAGAGTAGCGAGGGGCCGTTTCGGCTCGTACTCGAGGCCTACCTCGAGGTGAACCAGTCGACCGCTCCGCCGCCGGCCCAGCCTGTGCGGGTGACCTCACAGGGGCAGCGGCTCGTCTGATCGGCTCGCGGAGCAATTCAGGCGTATCTTCGCCCGCGACGCGACTTTTGCCGCCCCTGAGCCGGTGATGCACGGGATCCGTATACGAGTCACCGACCGCTTCGAACCGCCTCGATTCCCAGATCGATGTACTGGCCGCCACCCGTCTGCCGGCAGTGGATGGCGACCAGGTTTCGGCCCGGCCGGATCGCCGCCCGGGCCTCGTCGGAGAGGCCAAACACCTCGTAATTCGTCGTGAATCCGCTGGCCCGGAGCACCCGCACACCGTTGATCCAGACTTCTGCGTCTTCGTCGTAATGGATCCGCAAGAACAGATCAGCCGGGAGGTCGGCCGGGAGGTCGACCTCCCGCCGCAGCCAAATGTCCGGCGTGTTCCACTCGGTGCCGATCACAGCCGCAGGAGTGCCTTCCGTGCCGAAGCCGCCCGGCCCTCGCTTCCAGGTGCTGGCATCAAAATCGGGCCGCATCCAGCGGTCTTGAGGCTGTTCGGTGGTGAACCTCCAGTCTGGCCCGGCCCCCTTGTCAGCTGCGGGCACCAGCGGCTCGAGCTCGGCGGCCGGCAGCGCGGTAAACAGCCGGGCGTGAGCCTTCCTCAGCACCTGCTCGTCGATCTTGCAGATGGCCCGGTCGTAGGTGAGCAGGCCGTTGACCTCGATCTCGACATCGGTCGTCTGGGTGTAGACGGCCGCGGCCAGGCCCTGTGCTCCGGTCATCGGCCGGAGCCCCTGGAGGAGCGTGAGGTAGGCGTCGGTGAGCTCTTCGGCCGAGCCGAATTGCCGGTAGCCCCAGTTGGCCTCCGACTGCCAGGTGTGGCCCTTGACCGGCAGCCCCAGGCCGCCGAACTCGCCCAGCACCACCGCCCGCACCTGTTCCCGCGGCGGCACCGCAGGGTTGGGATAGTGGTGAATGTCGTGCAGGTCGCCCACGCCGCGATCGGCCCAGCCGCTCACGCTGTTCACGAGTCTGGAAGGATCCCGCTCCTTGACCCACTCGGCGATCCGGGCGGTGTCGTACTGCCCCCAGCCCTCGTTAAAGGGCACCCAGGCCACGATGCTGGGGTGATTGCCGAAGTCATCGATCAGCTCCCGCAGCTCTTCCTCGTATTGCTGGGCCGACTCAGGCGACCGCTGGATGTCCGAGTCGTTTGGACCGATCGACCGCTCACCGCTGGGCATGTCCTGCCAGACGAGCAGCCCGAGCTTGTCGCACCAGTGATACCAGCGGGCCGGCTCCACCTTGACGTGCTTACGGGCCATGTTGAAGCCCACCCGCTTCGTGAACTCGATGTCGAACCGCAGGGCCTCGTCGGTGGGTGCCGTGTAGAGGCCGTCGGGCCAGAAGCCCTGGTCGAGCGGGCCGTATTGAAAGAGCGGCTTGCCGTTCAGGAACAGCCGCCGCACGCCGTCGGCGTCGCTGGCCACCTCGATCTTCCGCATCCCGAAGTAGCTCTCGATGCGGTCGGCCACCTGGCCGTTTTCCGAGAGCGTGATCCGCAGCCGATAGAGGTGCGGGCTGTCGGGACTCCAGGGTTTGGCCCCGGGCAGCTTGACGGTGAGCCGCGGCGCGAGCCGCGGCGGGAGCGACCGCGTCGAGCTGATCTGCTCCGTCACGTCGCGGGCCACGACCTCGTCGCCGTCGAGCACCTCCACCTCGAAGCGGGCCGGGCCACCCGTCCCCGGGCCGCTCGCCAGCACCTCGACGGCCGACGCGTCAAAGTCGGGCCGGATCGACAGCCGCTCCATGTGGGTGGTTCCGACCGGCTCGATCCAGACGGTCTGCCAGATGCCGGTGATCGGCGTGTAATAAATCCCTTTGGGCCGCCGCACCTGCTTGCCCCGCGGCTGAAAGCCAGCATCGGTCGGATCGGCCACGGCCACGACGAGTTCCTGCTGGCCTTCCACGAGCGCGTCGGTGACGTCAAACGAAAAGGGGTCGTAGCCGCCCTTGTGCTCGCCGACCTCCTGGCCGTTGACGAAAACCTTGGCATGCCAATCGACGGCTCCGAAATGCAAGAGCACCCGGCGGCCCTGCCAGCCGGGCGGCACGGTGAAGGTCCGTCGATACCAGAGCTGTTCTTCGGGGCTCACCCGCTTCATCACGCCCGAGAGCGACGACTCGACCGGGAACGGCACGAGGATCTCGCCCTGCCACTCGGCCGGCTGGGCGGCGTCGGCCGCAGCGATCGCGTAGTCCCAGAGGCCGTTGAGGTTCTGCCAGTCGGAGCGAACCAACTGGGGCCGCGGGTATTCGGGCAACGGCGCAGCCGGATCGACGTCGGCCGCCCAGCGGGTCATGAGCGGACCCTGGGCCGGCTCCCATGCCTCGGACTTCCGCCCCAGGCCCCCAACCGCGGCCACCGCAACCACGACCAGCACCACCCGCGACCAGCCGCACCGAACACAAGCCCCCATACGAATGCTCCTTGAAACCGCGTACCGAAGCTGGAAACCCCCCGGATTGAACGACCCGCCCCAGGCGGGAGCCAAGGGGCATCGGGGCATCTAAACGCCGCTTAGAAATGCTATGACATTCCCGCCCCCGTGTCACCCCACCAGCAGCGTGCCTTCGGTCGGATCGCTGGTGACCTCCCGAAACCGAGCCGCGATCCGAGCGGTGACCGGGCCGGGCACGCTGCCCAAGCCGCGGCCATCGAGCGCGGCCACCGGCGTGATCTCGCCCATCGTGCCCGTCACGAACATCTCGTCGGCCAGCGCGAGTTCGGCCGCCGGCACGTCCCGCTCCTCGGCCGGAATCCCCAGGTCGCGGCAGAGTTCGAGCACCACCGATCGCGTGATCCCCTCCGGGCAGGCCCGGGTGGTGGATGTCATGACGCGGCCGGCCCTCACCAGGAAGAGGTGGGTCGAACTCGTCTCGGCCAACATGCCGGCTGGGTCGAGCAGCACGGCGTCGTCGACTCCGGCTGCGTTGGCTTCGAGCTTGGCGAGGATGCTCGTAAGTTGGTTGCAGCTGTGGATGTGCTGGTCGAGCACGTCGGCGAAGGGCCGCCGCTGCCGGGCCGTGACCAGCCGAATGCCGTGCGTGTTGTCGAAGACCGGTGGCTTGTGTTCGGCGAGAATGAAGAACGAGCAGCCAACTTGATTGATCCGCGGGTCGAGTCCGCTGGTGTATTTCAGGCCGCGGGACACGGTCAGCCGCACGTGCACGCTGTCGTGCATCTGGTTGGCGGTGAGCGTGCGGACGAGTTCGTTGACCAGCATCTCGTCGGCGGGAACACCCTCGTAGGCCAGCATCGCCGCGCTCTTCCGCAGCCGGGCGAGGTGGGACTCGAGCCGGAAAATTCGTCCGTCATAGAGCCTCAGTCCCTCCCAGACGGCATCGCCGTTTTGCACGCTCGAATCGAAGGGCGACACGCCCGCCTCGTCTCGCGGCAGGAGCCGGCCGTTGATATTGACGATCAGGAGGTCGTTGGCTGGGTTTCGGCGTTGGAGCATGAGCGGAGCCGATCGTACAGTGCGACCGCCTCGGCGAGGAATGGAACGTCGGGTTCGGGCAGCAGCGGCTCGTCGACAGCGACTGGCTCGAAGCCGGTAGAACACCAGGTGCTCTCATACCAGTGCGGGGCCCAGACGCCATCCTGAGGATGCGGGCCGGCCGGCCAGGCGAGCATCGCCGGATCCCACGCAAGCCCCAGGCCAACGCAGAGCCGGCGGAGCGTCGCTTCCGGACTTCGCCGCAGGTCGGCCGCATCGATCACGACCGGCCCCGCGCCGCGACTCGACTCAAGCTGCGCGAAGAGCCGCATCTGCCAGGGCAGGCCGGTCTCGGCGAGCGTCATCGCAGGAAACACCTTCAGATAGCTGGCGATCACCCGGGCCGGATGCCGCACGAGCAGCGCGTGGTCGAGCCGCTCGAGCCAGGGGCCGACCATCTCGGCGCGCATGTGCTGGGCCATGTGTTTTTGATACCAGACCGGCCGCGGGAGCGGTGCCGGACCCTCGGAGATCGCCGTCGCCACCCGCCGCCAATCCTGCGGCTGGCTGGCCAACACGTCCTGCCGGCCCGGGTGCTCGAAGCCGGTCGCCGCGAGATAGGCGGCGTAGAAGGGCTCGTCGCTGACTGCGCAGTCTGACCGCGAGGAAAAGCTCCGCATCAGGGCGGTCGAAAGGTTCCGCGGGCCGGACCAGACAGCGAGACGGCGCATAAGGCCGGTATTCCTCGAGAAAAATCCGCCGCCGGGAGAACATGGATTCCTGGCCATCTCGCAATCAGCCGATCAGCGCGGGCTCTTCAGGCCGCTGACCGGTTTGTCGGCCGTGAATTGTCGGTCAGCGAAATTAGCGAATCGTCGCCAATCCTCGGCCAGAAGGTCGTGCTTCCCGGGTCGCACGTGGTAGCCGATCGTCTCGCCCACGGCCTCGCCCACGGCGGGATAGCTGGCGGTGCCCAAGCCGATCTTCCCAAACAGAGTCCAGACCGGCTCCGCTGCCACCGCCCCGAGAAACTCCCCCCGCGGATCGGCCCAGCGGTCTTCCTCTGCGCTGGCCACGTAGAGCGGCCGCGGCGCGACCAGCGCGAGCAGGGCATGTTGATCGGTCGGGAGCGAGTCTTCGCGGTCGGTGTATCCGGCGAAGGCCGGCGCGAACCAGTGAGGAAACCGGCGGGTGATCGCCCCCACCGTCTCACCGAATCGCCGCCGGGACAGGGCCGCCCCGCCGCAGCCTGATTGATTGGAGATGACGATCGCAAACCGTCGATCGCATGCTCCCGCCCAGAGGGCCGCCTTGCCGTTGCGGGAATGGCCCACCACGATCACGCGGTCGGGATCCACCTCGGGCAGCGTCACCAGCCAGTCGAGAATCCGCGAGAGCTGCCAGGCCCAGGTAGCGATGGCACCGGGCTCGTCAGCCGGCAGTTCGCCCACGAGCAATCGGTCGAGCGAAGCCAGGCCGCTGTCAGCCCGGCCGTCGATCCGATCTGGAAATACATCGCCGTAGCAGGCGGTGGCCATCCCATATCCCCGGCCGACCATCTCGCTCACTGGCCAGCGTCGGGCCGCAACGCCCCGTGAGGCGTCGGTGGCCCGGTTGCCGATGATCCCCTCCTGCTCCTTGTCGGCGAGCCAGGCTTGGCAGAGATGAACGGCGGGATCGGGGGTCTCCGCCTGGTTGCCGCTGAAATTGAGCTTGAGAAAGACCGGCACCGGCCGGTCGGACCGCGGCAGATAGAAGAGCACATCAGTCGTCGGCGACGCCTCGCCGGATCCCAGCCGCAGCCGGGCCTGCAGCCGCGCGGCGGGTAGGCCATTGGGAAGCACGGCGTCGCTCCGCTCCACGGCGCCAATCACGCTCACCGGCACCGGCGGCAACTGCCGGCCGTAGACGCTGGCCTCGAGCAGTGCCAGCTGGTGCGGTCGGGCAAACTCCTCCCAGTCGGCGGCGGTGGCGGCAAGCCGACCGTCGAGCCTGGCTCGTACCTCGGGCAGGGTATAGACCGGTACGCCCGACTCGTCATAGTTCGGCTCCGCAGCCAAGGCGGCGGTCAGCAGGGCAAGCGGGAGGATCATGGACACGGGCAGGCGAATTCGTTGCATGGCAGCTGTCTTCCGCGGTCTGGGATCCCGCTGGGACGTGATCGTTGCAGCTCTGAGAATACCGGAATTGCCTGCGAGGTACGGTATGCTGACGGCGATCAGAGATCATCTATGGAAGCATGGATAAGGAGCGTGAATCATGGCGATGCTGCGTGGGGCGGAGCGTGCCGGGCGATTTCTGTCGGATGGGGCCATGCTGGCCGCCTTGTTGCTCGTCGGCTGCGAGCCACCGCCAGCAGAGAAGCCGGCTGAGCCGAAGGTGCAGACGCGAAAGACCGTCGGCAAAACGACCCAGAAGGTGCTCGACCTCGCCGAAGCTGTGGCCGCCGGTGGCGTAGTCGCCGGCATCACCGCGGAGCGATCTGGCCTCGATGCCATCACTGGCGCCTACCGATCGGCCGTGGGCCAGGTCTCAATCCTCTCAGTCGAGCACAAAATGCAACTCCACAAGGCCGAGCACGGATCGTCACCCAAGACCCACGCTGACTTCATGAAGCAGATCATCCAGCCGGGCGGTCCCGAAGGTATTTCGTTGCCCATGCTGCCCTACTATCAAGAATATGCCTTCGACCCTGGGCAGCAGTGCCTGGTGGTGGTGGAGTTTCCGGAGTTGAAGGCCCAGCGTGAAAAAGAGACCACCGGCGCTGCCGGACTCTGACTGCCGCAACAACCTGGCCGCAGCGGCCAGAGGTTCGTCGACTGGTTTGACCCCGACGCCGGGGAAAGCAGGCCCAACATCATCCTCCACTCCCACACCGGCCAGGAATCCGATCTGGATCTGGCCGAACGGAACCTGGATTTTCTTCAGCCGATGAGGATGCGGCTGTGGGTCAGGTACGTGCTGATCGCCTTCGCGTTCGGCGATTCTGCTGATGCTGCCCTCGCCTGCGACCACGCCCGGATTCTCGCTTCGATTGGAGTTTTGTTTCAGGGGGTAGGCCAGAGCTGATGGCCCCTGGCTGTCGCGCGGCTGCGACTGGAGCGGGTAGGGCGCTACGACAGCGCGACAGCCCTGGGACGGGCATACTTGCGGCTTTTTTGAGCAGGCAGGCCAGTCTGGCCGTTTCATGAGCGCGATCGGCCCGCGGCTGAATCCATGTTTTCCGGCTTTTTCGAGCCACAACAGATTTGGCACGCCAAATGCACACTTCTTCCTCCGGGCAGACGAGTTGATCAGCGTGATCGGCCGAACCTGTCGGGGCCCTAGCGGGCGATTGAATCAGGAGATCAAGCGATGAAGAAAATTGAGGCCATCATTCGGCATTTCAAGCTGGAAGAAGTGAAAGACGCGCTCAACGCGCTGGGTGTGAAGGGCATGACTGTGACAGAGGTTCGCGGCTTCGGCCGGCAGAAGGGCCACACCGAAACCTACCGTGGCGCTGAGTACTCCGTCGATTTCCTGCCGAAGGTGAAGATCGAGGTTGTGGTGGGTGACGACGAGGCCCAGAGCGTGATCAGCAAGATCATGACCACGGCCCGCACCGGCCAGGTGGGTGACGGCAAGATTTTCGTGACCAACCTGGCCGAGGTTGTACGAATCCGCACTGGCGAGACGGCTGCCGGAGCGATCTGATTTGAGCGCCCGGCGGGCCATCCCTGGCCCCGCCGGGCGGCATTGCCTCGGCCTTGCCAGACCGGGCTACGTCCGGTGACCACGAGCGAAATCCAATGCTCGTCAGGCGGAAAGCGGCCGGGTCATCTCGACCGGCACGACCCATTCATCGTATTGCTCGGGGGTCACGTAGCCCATGGCCACGGCTGCTTCCTTGAGGCTCGTGCCATTCACGTGGGCCTGCTTGGCAATCTTCGCCGCCTTCTCGTAGCCGATGTGGGTATTGAGTGCCGTTACAAGCATCAGGGATTCATCGAGGTGCTGCTGGATCCGGGCGAGGTTGGGTTCGATCCCGGTGGCGCAGTGGTTTCGCATCGAGTCGCAACCATCCGCAATGAGGTCGGCGCTCTCGAGCACGTTGTGGATCATGACCGGCTTGTAGACGTTGAGCTGGAAGTTGCCCTGACTACCGGCGAAGGCCACGGTGGCGTCGTTGCCAAAGACCTGGGCGCAGACCATCGTGAGCGCCTCGCACTGCGTGGGATTCACCTTCCCCGGCATGATCGAACTGCCCGGCTCGTTCTCGGGAATCGCGATCTCGCCGATGCCGCAGCGCGGCCCGCTGGCCAACCAGCGAATGTCGTTGGCGATCTTGAGCAGGGCCATCGCCAGGCCCCGCTCCGCCCCGCTCACCTCCACCAGGGCGTCGTGGGCAGAGAGAGCGGCAAACTTATTGGGGGCTGACACGAAGGGGTGGCCGGTCTCCTTGGCGATGAAGGCAGCGGCGGTGTCGCCAAATCTGGGATGGGCGTTGAGTCCGGTACCAACGGCCGTGCCACCGATCGCGAGTTCGTACAGCCCGGGTAGGGCCCGCTCGATGCCGGCGATTCGATCGTCGAGTTGGGCCCGCCAGGCGGAGATCTCCTGGCCGAGCGTGATCGGCGTGGCATCCTGGAGATGGGTGCGGCCGATCTTCACGATGCCGCCATACTGCTGCTCGAGCGCGAGAAACACGTCACGGAGGGCCCGCACCGCCGGCAGCAACCGGTCGTGGATCACCTCGACTGCGGCGATGTGCATCGCCGTGGGAAAGGTGTCGTTTGATGACTGGCCGCGGTTGACGTCGTCGTTGGGGTGGACAGGTTTCTTCGAGCCCATTTCGCCGCCGGCCATCTCGATCGCCCGGTTGGAGATCACCTCGTTGACGTTCATGTTTGACTGGGTGCCGCTGCCGGTCTGAAACACGACCAGCGGGAAGTGGTCATCGAGTTTTCCGGCGATCACCTCGTCGGCGGCAGCCACGATCAGCGTCACCCTGTCAGCCGGCAGTTGGCCGAGTTCACCGTTGGCCAGCGCTGCACACTTTTTGAGAATCCCGAGCGATCGCTTGACTGCCCGTCCCCATTGGAATCGGTCGACCCCGATCTTGAAGTTGTCACGCGACCGCTCCGTCTGGGCGCCCCAGTAGCGATCGGCGGGAACAAGCACCTCGCCCATGCTGTCAGACTCGGTGCGGAAGGCGGCGGCTGGCATCATGATGGTCCTGGCAGGGAACGGGCAACAAGCCGGAAACTGTGTCAGTGTAACGCCTTGGGCTCCTCCGCCAGCCCCCGCGTCTGGAGACTCGCGCCAGTGCAACATCGTCGAGGATTCGCCCGCGATCGACCGCGGCGAACGTCGCCAGATCCTGCGGCAGCAGACTCGGTTCGCAGTCTGCTAAAGCTTCAGGCCCCACACAGGGCCGCGAGAACGGTTCTTGCGGATTGGCCGATGCTGTTCCAGGACGGCGGCCTGAGGGGGTACGACGACTGGAGTGAAGCTGCCGTCGTGGGCGGTGGCGATGTCGATCAGGTTTTGGTTGAAGCCCTGCTGGTCGCGGGCCTTGGTTGGGTCGACTGCCCCGGTTCGCTTGTCGAACAGGTTCTGCTGCATCCCGAAGGTGTGCACCGCGGTGTCGCCGAAATTAGCCCCCTTCACGCGATCCACCACGCTCGCTTGATGTTCACCGTCGGAAAGAAAGTAGACGACATCAGCATCGAGGCTCGCTGCCAGCTTGACGGCATCGTGGATGCCTTGGCCGCCGCTGCACATTTCGACCGTGCCCAGCCAGGCCTGGAGCCGCTGTTTGTTTTCGCGGGTGGCCGACTGGAGCGTGTCGAGCCGCTCGGGGTGAAACATCGGGTAGGCCGCGTCGCTGAAGAAGATCACGAAGAACGACTGCGTGGGCTGGAGGGCGTCGACCGCCCGGGCCACCTCTGCCAGCACCGTGTGGAAACCACCATCGCGATAACTATTGGAGTTGTCACACACGAAGCAGACGCTCTTCCCTTGGCCCTTGCGGCCGAAGAAAGTCGGCGCTCTGGCGGCCCCACCGCCTGCTCCATTCCCGGCACCACCTCCCCCACTCGCCTCACCACCCGCCGCTCCTCCAACCGTCGCCAGGATGTCGGAAGAGTCGAATGACACCGGGACGACGTCGGAGGTGTCGATGGCGACAAGGTCGGCGGAAACGGCCATCTCATCGATCACCACGGGTTCGGAAAGCGGTGCGAGATCAGCGAGCGCCGGCTCGGGTGGGGCCTCGGCCAATTCTTCCGCCGATTCGGCCGCCTCAAACTCCAGCGGTGAGAACTCTTCAACAAGGGTCTCTGCCGGCCGGTCCGCAGTGATGACGAACGGGTCGGTCTTGGCGTCACGGGCCACGAAGATCAGGGCCAGGCCGACGAGAACCACCAGGTGCATGGCCGTGCTCACGAGCACCGGTCCGACCGGCCGGGCCCGACGGCGGCCATCCGCCGGGATGATGGGCCCCCGCTTGGTTGCCAACGGGGGCGTGGAGCCGGGCCGTACCCTCGACCGCCCAGCAGGATTTGATGTGGCGGCAGGTTTTGTTGCTGGTGCACCGGCCCGGTGGCGGGGCGATTCACCACGGTTTTGCACACCGGCCAGATTGGCGGCTGTGGCCGCAAGCTGCGTCGCGGAGGCCGCCACTTCGAAGGAATTGCCCGGAGCTGACGCCCCCTCTTCCCTGGCTCCCTTGGCAGCCAGCGCGGCCAGTTCCTCGGCCCGCTCCCCGATCCGCCGGCCCAACTCGGCCAGCTCACCTAACACCCGCGCGATCCGCGACGTATCCCGACCCATCACCACACCTCGAGTTTGCAAACAACCACGGCCGTTTTTTGCAGGGCCCTCCCTGGCCCGGCCGGTGATCAAGAATTGTCCTCCAAAAACCCACCGTAGCACGGAGGCACCCCCTCCCCAAGGAATCGGCATGCGGCCTCGAGTCTGCGGGTTTTTTTCCGGAAAAAACGGCCGCCGATCCGTCCCCTGACTGCCGCAGATTTTCGGAGTCGCCGGAGGAATCAGTCGGTCGTCACTTCGTCGCCTGCACCACGATCCTTTCCGCCGTGGCTGCGGCCACCCCGGCGGTGAAAGGATCGCTAACGCCGCATGCGGGACACGCCCGGCTCGAACTGCGATGCAGTCGGGGTGGGCGGGGCCGGCCTGATGGTGGCGGGCTCTGCCAAGGCGATGCCGAACCAACCATCCGCAGCCACTGCCTGCACCGGCCGGACGTCGGCAAGTCTGGGATTTTGGATCACCGCCTGCGGCACGATCGGCACCGGTCGATCGCGGACGAAAATCTTGCCGAAAATGGTGCGTAGCGCGATCTCCATCCGACCCTCGTGGCCAGGACCGCCGATCTGCACCGGGCCCTCCCGCTCGAGAAAGATCTGGGGGCCAGCGATGACCGGCCGGTAGGCTACCCGCACCACGAGGTCGTACCAATTGCGGCGGCCACTCTCGAGCGTGTCGAGGGCCAGGCGGATGTGCACCACACCGTCACGGCATTCGACCCGCAAGGGCTCCGTGGCGGCGAACGTGATCGCCACCCCATCGGGCAAGTCATCCGGCAGCCGGGGCGGAATGCCGGCCCGCTCACAAACCAATTGGACGAGTTGCGGGAGTTCGAGTCGACGGCCAGCCAGCGCGAGTCTTTCGAAGGCGTTGTTCACCACGGTCTCGTGGAGCTGCATGCTCACAAGCGCGTTGCCCGGTGCCCGCGGCCGCGGGGTATGAGCTGCCAGCTGGGTGGAGGCTGCCAGCCGCAGCCGCATGCTGGCCACGTCGGAGGTCGTTTCCAGGGCTACAGGGGTGGGTTTGAGCCCGAGATTCACCAGTGGATTCCAGAGCTGCACGCGAATTTGTTCGGCCATCGTCTCGAACTTCGGCCCCGCCTGCTGGTCGACCTCGCGGCAGGCTTGGCCCACAATCTTGCCGCTCACCTCGCGACTGGCCTCGCCCTGGGCGTCATCATGCTGGTTGCGGGCGATCGAGCGAACGAGCGAACCCATGATTGGAACCGAGTCGAAGCTGGTCTGGATCTCGGCCAGCTGGGCCCGGGTGGAGGCCGTGCCGCGGGAGACACCCAGATCGAGCCCGGCAGGGGTCAGGGTGATCGGCTTGAAGACGGTAAAACTGGCCCGACTGCGGGAATGGAGGGCCACCGGACCCGACTCGGTCACCGTTCGCGAGGCGACCTCGCCATTGATGATGAGTTCCATCCGAATTTCGCTCATCGAGGGCACGAAGCGAATGCCGGTGGACTGCTCCACGGTCCGCCGGCCATGAACGGGCCGGCCGAGGACAAAATCATTCACCGTGCCGTTGGTGACGGTGGACTCTGGCAGCATCCGTTCGACGAAGCCACGGTGGACTGCGATCCGCACGTTCGGGGCCAGATAGTGGTCCGCCGTCGTCCGGGCCAACTCACCGGCAAGCGGACACGACGACAAGGCGATGGTGTCGAGGGTCGCCTTCACGGCGGCGGCATCGGCCACCGCACAGGAAGCCTCGTAGCGTTCCAAAAACACGAGCAGCCGGCTGGCCTCGTCTCCCATGCTCCGGCCTCCCAGCATCACGGCCACGTCACCTGAATGAACCGATGCGTTGCTGCCACAGGCGGTGGCCGCGCGCCACACGGCCGCCCGCCGGGCCACGGCAAGCGCCGCCCGGCGAGTCTGCGAGGCGATCGCAGAGGCTGGAATGGCATCAGCCGCTTGCATCCCGGCCGCAACGGTCTCGCCCAGGGAGAGCAGCGGACCAGCAGCAGCCGGATCTGCCGGACCTTCCGTGTCGAGCACGGCATCGACCGCTTCGAGGGTGGCCGTCGCCCAGCCGACGATTGATGGCGTGGCGGCGGCCGTTGTGAGTCGTTCCAATTCATCAAGCAGCCGGTCGGGCGTGGGCCAACCAGGATTGATGGCCGCCTGGGCGTCGGGCGTGGTCTCGACCGTAGCGGCGAAACTCCGGGCCAGCCGCGGTTCGCCCCACCGGCGGCTTCGCAGTCGTTCACCCACCGACAGGCCGGAGAGCCGACGGCCGCTGCCTGCGGTCACCGATTCACCCCGCGTCTCGGCCAGGCGATCGCTCAGCCGCTCCATCAATCGGGGGCCTGCCTGCGGCCGGTCCGGCTCGGCGGCCGTCACGTCGATCCAGTTCACGCTGTCGGGATCGGCCCATGCCGCTCCAGGCAGAGGCGCTGGCATTGCAGCGGGTGGTGCCCCGAACCTGTCGGGCGGTGTCTCCGCCCCCACCAGGCCCACCGAACCGGCACAGAGAGCGAGCGCAAAAAACAGCAGTCTCCGCCGCACGGTCTTGTGGCGTGTCTTCCCCATCGATCGATAGCTGTCCGCCTGATTTACTGACGTTGCGCGGCCCCGCATGCACGCCCGACATGAAAGAATCGACGCATACGATCGGAAAAATCGATTCCGGCCATGCCAGGCCGCAGGTTTTGCCAGAGGCATGATCGCCCCCGACCACCAGGGCAATTCAGGAAACCTGGGCGAGCCGGGGCGCCTCAAGTAAGGCGGTCCAGGCGTCTACAAGCGTGGGGAGGTGGGCGTTCATCTCGATGGCATCGAGAGCGTCGAGTGTGAACTCCAAGGCCTTGGCCGCCTCGTCGGCAGTCCCTGGCCAGCTGCTGACAGCAGCGGCGAGAGCCGGATCGGCCGGGAGTTCACGGGTGGCCGCATGCCGCAGCGCCTGGCGGAAGAAGTCTACGGCCGCTCCCAGCACCACCGCCAGCCGGGCCCGCCGCGGCGGCGCCTCTTTGCCGGCCGCCTCCACAACCTCGTTTGTCTCCCGCGCAAGCGCTACGCCTCGCAGCGGTCGGTGGCAGAGAAGCTCCAGGAGGCGGCTGCGAAAGGCACCCACCTCGGCATCGAGCAGCAGCCGGGCCCGATCGAGGCTGCCCCCTGAGTTGGTCGCGGCGGCGGCGATGGCAGTGGGCTCCGTCTCGTCGCCGCTGCGGCAGAGCTCGGCAGTCAGAAGCCGCTCGACCACATCGGTCGCGAGCGGCCCAAATCGAATCACCTGACAGCGGGAGCGGATCGTGGGCAACTGCCGCTCGAGCGCCGTGCCCACCAGGATGATCACGGCGTTGGAGGGGGGCTCCTCCAGTGTCTTCAAGAGGCAGTTGGCCGACTCCTCCGACAGGTGATCAGCGTCGCAGATAATCGCCACCTTTCGTCCGCTGATGGCGGGCTTGAGGAGCAGTCGCCAGCAGAGCCCCTCCCGCATCCGATGAGCGGCATCACCGATGAACAGCTCGAGTGGAATCGTGGCCCGGTCTTCCGGTTTGGAGACGATGTCAATGTCGGGATGGCTGCCGGCGTCGGCCTGCGCGCAGGAGGCACAACGACCGCAGGCCACGAGCCCAGGGGAGGCTGCCAGACACGTGAGCGACTTGGCGAGCGTCCGGGCAAAGCTGGCTTTTCCTACACCAGGCGGACCAATGAAGAGATACGAACCGGCGAGGTGCCCGCAGGCCTCACTCGCCACAAACGCTGCTGTGATCCGCTCGTGTCCTTCGATGCCTTGCCACGCCATGAACGACATTCTCCTGGTCATGCCAATTCGGGAAACCGGCTCGTCAACGCCATCTGCACCGCGGCAGTGACCGTGGTCGGACTCCCACTGGCGTCGATCAACTGGATCCGATCAGGGTCGGCGGCGGCTTCCAGAAGGTAGCCATTCCGGAGACGCTGGCGATAGGCGTCGCCCCGGCTCTCCAGTTTGTCGAGCGGCCGGTCGAGCCGCTGGGCCGCCGTCGCCAGGTCGATGTCGAGCAGCAGGATCAGATCGGGAGCCAGCCCACCGGTGGCTACGCTGCCCACGCCGCGGATCGAGTCTGGGGCGAGCCCACCGGCATGCCCCTGGTAGACGATATTCGAGAGCAGGTAGCGGTCGGAGATGACCCAGGCACCGCGGGCTAGAGATGGCCTGATCACCTCGGCCACGAGTTGTGAACGGGCCGCCATGTAGAGGAGCATCTCGGCCGTGGCGTCGAGGCAGAGATCGTGGCGATCAAGCAGGATGGCTCGGATCGCGTCGCCCACTGCCGTCGAGCCCGGATCCCGGCAGGTGACCACCTCGCGGCCACCCGATCGGAGCCACTCCACCAGCGGCCCGATCTGCGATGACTTGCCGGCACCATCCATTCCGTCGAGCGCGATAAACCGCGCTGGGGACGCGGCCAAGGCGGCCGATTGCAAAAAGACCATGGCAGACGTTGACTCCGGAAGGCTCGCCGATTGGGAACAGCCTGCCGCCGCAGGATACGGTGTTCGTGCTCCCAGGGAACCCTGGGCACTGACTGCGGTCGACCAAGCCGAAAAGGGCCGTGGCTGGCTGCTGCCACGAGACGCTAGAAACCATGGCTCTGCAGCCAGCGGCGGCACTCGGTGGTCCAGGGGTGCAGCGGCTTCGTGGGATCATAGGGCCGCAGGCCGAGGCCGAGGCCGTGCCGACCGCTTTCGTAGACATGCAGTTCGCAGGGCCGCTTGAGCGATTCAAGCCTGAGCACGAGTTCCAGTACCGGCGCGACCGGCACAGCCTGGTCGTCGAGCGTGTGCCAGATGAACAGCGGAGGCATCGCAGGGTGGGCCGCGAGCTCACCGGAAAGAGCGCGGGTGAGTTCGTCATCTGGTGACTCACCGAGCAGGTTTTTTCGTGAGCCCTGGTGGGTTTTCTCAGGCAGCATGCTCACCACCGGATAACAGAGCACCCCAAGATCGGGCCGCGACGGCTCGCGATCCACCAGGTCGGTAGCCTCAGCAGCGCCGTCGTCACCCATCAGGCAGGCAGTGAGAGCAAGGTGGCCGCCAGCCGATGAGCCCATCACCCCAACCCGCCGCGGATCGACCCCCAGCCGTTCGGCCTGGTGGCGGACCAGGCGGATCGCTCGCGTTACGTCGCCGAGCATGACAGGATGCCGGTAGCCCTTGCTGCCCAGCCGGTAGCGAAGCACGAAGGCCGAGATACCCTGCGCATTGAGCCAGCGGGCGTAGTCGGTACCCTCGTGATCTGCCAGGCCGCCGTAGCCGCCGCCGGGGCAGACGACGACCGCCGCAGTGCCGCCAGTGGCCCGAGGGGCGGGCCAGCAGAAGAGCACCGGCACATCCTGATCGGCTGTTCCCAACGCCCCGGGGGCATCATCGATCCAGAGCCGGATGGTCTCGGCGGGCTCGGGCTGCAGCGGCACGGCCTGCTCCTCCCCCTCGGCGGCAGCGGCGAGCCAGAAGATGGCGACAACGAAGTAGAGGCGCATCGTAGGACTCCAGTGGCGAATGAATGCGGGTACATGCAGGATGCGGCTGCGAATTGACACCCCAGCCTGAAGCAGCAGCATGATGGAGGCCAGTGGGATGGCGAGAAAGATCCTCGATCGAATCATCGGTCAACCCTGGTAAGCAGATTCATTCCGGCGGCTGGGCGGGCTGCTGGTGAGCACGGCGATCGGCACGAATGCCACGGCGGCTGCCAGCATGCAACCGGTCCAAAACCAGTAATAGGCCGCCCCCTCGAGCGTCACAAGCCCTCCAACACTCAGTTCGCCGTCGACCCGTGTCTCTGGGGCCTGGCCGCGGTCGGCTTCCACCTCACGGCGGCCCGCGTCCCCCGCTAGTTCGATCAGTCGCCGCTCCCGCCACGTCAGCGGCTTCGAAGCTTGGCGGGCCGCCTCGACGGAATCGGCTCGGACCACGGTTGCCGCGAGCACCACATCGTCGGGGGAGAAGGGCTGGCCATCGGGGCCGTCGCTGACAAGCCGATAGCGATCGCGGGTGATCTGGCGATAGTGAAGCGGTCGATCGGTCGAGTCTCGCAGGTCGGCGATCAAAACCGCCCCGGCCACGTCGGCAGGCAGGGCCTTGACCGTATCGTTCGCGTCCGACGCGAAAAAGGCGGCATCGATTCTGAGTTTGGCAGCCTGCAACACCGCATCCTCGGCGGCAGCGACTTGATCCGCGGCGATCTCGAGTCGTGGCACCTGGATCCAGTGGTTGACCGCGGCGGTCACGTAGTTGCCTAGTGAGACTGAGAGCAGCCAGATGGCCATCACCACCGACTTCATCGTCTTCGGGGCCTGCGCGTAGGAAAACTCGAGGCCCGTGATTGAGACCATGATTTCGGCCGCGGTGATCACACAGTAGGCCAGAAACTGCCAGGCCACGCTTGGCCGGGCCCCGCCGTCGATCCAGCCTTGAACCACCGCAGAGATCCCGAAGCCGGCGGCCATGAGAAACAGGCCGAACCCGATTTTCCGCAGGGGTGATAGCCGAATGAAGCGGCCAATCACCGGGTAGACCACGAACTGAAACAGCGGAATCATCACCATCACGAGGACCGGGTTGAGCACCTGAATCTGCGAGGGTAGCCAGTCGATGCCTGCCCAGCGGAGATTCATGTCTTCGGCTTGAAGCACCCAGGCCGAACTCGTCTGGTCAAACAGCGCCCAGAAGACGGCGATGCAGAGGTAGACGAGGCCCAGCCGGAGCATGGTCAGCAGGCCGTCCTGACTGAAGACTTCACGGAGGAAGGCCGTGCCCCCCGGCGGTACGTGGATGTATTGATGGCGGCCGAGCCAGAAGGTGAGCGTGGCGATCGCCATCAAGACGCCCGGCACACCGAAGGCCACGTGCGGTCCGTACCATTCGAGGAGCCAGGGGGTGAGGAGGGTCGAGAGCGTGGAACCAAAATTGATGGAAAAGTAAAACCACTGATAGACCTTCTCCATCAGGTGGTGATTGCGCCTGCCGAACTGGTCGCCAACGTGGGCTGAAACACAGGGTTTGATGCCGCCGGAGCCCAGCGCAATCAGAAACAATCCCGCCCACAGCCAGTGCTCGGCCGAGAGTCCACCGCTTCCCATCAGGGCCAGTGCTAGGTGGCCGATGCAGTAGAGCACCGACACGATGATGATGATCCGATACTTGCCGATGAAGGCATCGGAGAGAATCGCCCCCAGGATCGGGAACAGATAGACCCACGACGAGAAGGTGTGGTATTGCGCCTGGGCCTCGGCCGGGCTCATGGCCGGCAGCACGGCATCCGACATGAGGTGCAGATAGCGAAACATGAAGACGGTGAGGATCGTCCGCATGCCGTAGTAGCTAAACCGCTCGGCCGCCTCGTTGCCGATGATGTAAGGGATGCCGGGGGGCATCCGATCGGTATCGGCGGGCGTGGTGCGGTAACGATCCATAAAACCCAAATCGTAGCAGGCGGTTTCGAAGCCGCCGGCCTGGTGACAGCCAGGCGGCTCCATCACCGGCCGAGCATCTTCTGGATGCCGAGTGGATCGGTGGGGTCGAGTTCGGCGAGCTGGCGGCAGGTGTCGACCGCCAGCGGCCTGCGGTCGGTCTGGATGAGGCAGTGAACTAGGCCCTTGGCTGCCTCGAAGAAGGGCTGATTGCCAGGCAGCGAATGAGGCAGCGGCCGGGGACTACCCGCTGCCTCGAGGGGCCGCAGGCAGAGCTCGTAGGCCCGGCCGAAGTGGCCGCGGGCGAGCTTGGCATCGCCCTCCTCCAGTGCGATCAAGCCGAGGCTGACATGCGCCTCGAGGAAGTCTGGGCACTCCGAGAGCAGCCAAATCAGCTCCTCGCGCGCAACCTCTCCCTCGCCAGCCGCGAGCATTGCGTCAACCTCCTCGATGTCTTCTCGGCGGCGGCGGGCACATCGCGGCTGCACGATTTCCCAGGCCGTTCCAGCAGCCGTAACTCGGCGGACGACCGAAATCCGCTCCCGCCCAGAGGATCGGCCGCGTGAACCCTTTCGGCCGCCGGGAGGCTTACGAGATTCTTCGTTGCTGGAGGCCATGGCGAGCGGGGCGTGCGTGACGGGGCGTCGCAGCGGCTACACTCCCGCCACGACAAGCCTGTTGGACCCGAGTGAAAATGACTTTGCAAGAGGCTGCTGCCAAACGTCGCCCGATCCGCCGAGCCACGGCCGCGCAGGCCGCTGCCGAGCCGGCCAAATTTCCGGCGATCGCCGCGCCGCTGCTTGCCTGGTACCGCCGCACCCGCCGTGATCTGCCCTGGCGGACGGATCGCGATCCCTACCGGGTCTGGGTGAGCGAGGTCATGCTCCAGCAGACGCAGGTGGAGCGGGTGAAGGAATTTTTTCAGCGGTTTCTGATCCGCTTTCCGACCGTTGAGTCGCTGGCCGTGGCCCCGGAACGGGAGGTGCTCCGGCTCTGGGAGGGGCTCGGCTACTACCGCCGCGCCCGCCAACTCCATGCGGCGGCGCAGCAGATCGTGGCTGAGCATGGCGGGAGGTTTCCTGAGACCTCCCAAGCCCTTCGCACGCTACCCGGCATCGGCCGCTACACCGCCGGCGCCATCGCCTCGATTGCATTCAAGGCCCGGGAGCCGATCCTCGAGGCCAATAGCCGCCGCGTCTTCGCCCGACTGGTGGGTCACCTGGAGCCGGTCGGAGGCGCCGGAGATGAACCGCTCTGGCGGGTTGCCGCCAGCCTTGTGCCTGCCGGTGACCCGGGCGGTTTCAACCAGGCGATCATGGACCTGGGGGCGATCGTCTGCACCCCGACACAACCCCGCTGCGACCACTGCCCACTTGTGGGCTCATGCGTGGCCCATGCCACCGGTCGCGTGGCGGAAATTCCGGTCACTCCGCCACGCCGGCCACGCCTGGCCGTGATTGAAACAACGCTGATCGTCCGCCACGGCGACCGGGTGCTGGTGGAGCGTAGGACGGCAGGCTCCTGGTGGGAGGGTCTCTGGGATTTTCCTCTGGCCGACGCCGCTGCCAAGGCGATCCGTGGCGATCGTCGGCTGCCGAGCATCGAATACACCGTCACTCACCACCGGATCACCCGCCACCTTGTCGTCCGGCGGGTCGCACAGCCCCCCGCGACCGGCCGAAATCGTCGGCTTGTCTCCATCCCGGCTCTCGCTCAACTGGCCATGACCGCCCCCGGCCGCCGAATCTCCAGCCAGCTCTCAGTCGGAGACTGATGCCGGCGGGCGATCGGGATCAGGCCGGAGGCCCTTCTGATCAGACGAGCCACCGGCCGGGCCCGCGCCGACCGGCGGGTCTCGCTCGAGCTCGCGTGGGTTTCATGGCGGGCAGCGAACTGTCCGCGGAAAAAACTTTCGCTGGCCTTTTTCCCCTTGGTCGACCCAGGAAACGTCGAGGGTTTCCTGGGGCGACTGTCGCCGCATCCTGCGGCGGCAGACTTGTTTCACAGCCCGCTAGGTCGTCAGTCAGACCGCCTCCGCCGTAGCACAGCGTTCCATGATGCGTAGCTCATAGCCTCGGTCCACCGCTGCCACCCGGCGAATGGCCCTGCCCATGGCATCGCGGTCGACCTCGTGGACCTCAATCGGGTCTCCGATCCCGCGCAGCATCGTCAGAGTTAACCGCCCGCCCAGATGCTGCCGAAACTCCGCCAGACCCTCGAACAAGGCCTCCGTGTCGGTCATCGCCGGGTGCATCAAAGGCAGACCCAGAGTTTGCAGAGCGTGTAGCACCCGACCGGCATCCGCCTCTGGTAGCCCGCACACCAGCGAAGAATAGACAGTGTCGACCGCGACCCCGATTGCCACTGCCTCGCCGTGGCGGATCGCAAAGTTGGTTACGGCTTCGAGGCGGTGAGCCGACCAGTGACCGTAATCGAGCGGTCTGGCTTCGAGAGCCTCGAATGGGTCACCACCGCGGGTGATATGGGCTCGGTGCAGTTCGGCTGACATGCGGATCGCGGGGAGTACTGCCCGCATATCGCGGGCAGATATTCGCGCGGCGTTCTCGCACAGCCGTTCGAACTCAACCGGCGACTTGAGCAGCGCAACTTTGACCGCTTCGCTAAACCCTGCGGCAAAGTCGCGGTCAGGAAGCGATGCGAGCAGTGCCGTGTCATTGATCACTGCCCAGGGCACTGCAAACGCGCCGAGCCAATTCTTTTTCCCGAAGCGGTTGACGGCGTTTTTGACCCCAACCCCACTATCGGCTTGAGCGAGCGTGGTGGTGGGCAGCCGGACGAGTCGCACGCCCCGATGCGCGGTGGCGGCCGCAAAACCGACCGCATCCAGAACCGCGCCGCCGCCGATGGCAACCACATAGCTGCGGCGGTCGAGGTCGCTGTCGTTAATCGCTGCCAAAACACGCTCGACCTGAGACCAGTCGTTCTTGACCGCCTCACCTCCGATGATCGCATGAACCCCAGCGAGACGAATGCGGTCGCCCCGCCAGGTGAAAAAATCGGAGATCCTGCCGGGCAGATCTGGGCAGAGCGTTAGCACCTGCTGGTCGATCCAAAACTGAACCTTGGGCGCCAGATCGCTCGACATTTCGAGCACCGCTGCGAGTTCACCTCGGTCCGCCCCAAACACATCAGTGGTGAACAGCAGACGATGTGCAAAGGGCACAGCAAAGGGAACGGATACGTCGTCCGGCGCGGCGGAGGGGGTGTTCGGTGTGAACTTCGGGGCAGACGGCATATCTGGATTCCAGAGGATTTGATCGTTTGACAATGAGGTATCCATTGGGATGACTCTCATGCAAGTGAGTCGCCTTTACAAAGCGGGCAGCAGATATCGAGCTTTGAAGCGCGACCCTCATCCAGGCTTCTAACTTCGGACTACACCCTGCCTCATCGCCGCAGCCGGTGGGCCGAAACACGATGACGGTTTTGAACGCAACAGCATGGGCGGCGGGGGGCATCAGGGAGAACGCGGGGCAAAAAACCGCGAAAAGTTATCTCCCTATCTAGAGCCAAGTATAGTTCCTGGGCGACTGGATGGGTGCCATGCCATCCTTGGCCTTCGCTCGCTTGGCCCCATCGGGTTGCTGCTGACTTTTTGTCTGCGAACCTGATGCTCATCCGGCAGATCCTCAGGCCCGGGGGCGAATCGCTCTCGCCGCCGGTGGTTGCGGCCGGACGCAGCCCGTGGGTCGAGCTGAAATCGTTGCACCGTGTTTTTGTTACCCACCCATTTCTTCCGGCCCGACCGCGGCGATCACGTCAATCATCGCGGCCACGTCGGCAGCCGAGATTCGCTCGGTCCGCCGGGTCGCCGGATCGGTGCAGGTTTCTCGGAGCGTCTCGGCGTCGAGTCCGGCCAGGCCGCGAAATCGGCGAATCGTTCCGCCGACTGCCCGCGCGCGAGTGGCCAGCGCCGCGAACTCCGGCTCCGAAAAGGCCAGCAGGATCTCGCCCGACACCACAGCCTCGCCCCAGGGCGGCCGGACCACCTCGACCCGGCCCGAATCGAGGAGCGGCCGCAGCCAGCCATGAAAGAAAAGCAGCACCAAAAACCCACAGTGGATGCCGTCGGCATCGGGATCAGTAAGCACAAGCACCCGCTCGTACCGCGACCGCCCTGGTTCGCAGTCGGCCTCGATACCGGTACCGATCGCCGCAACGAGCGGGCCGAAGAACGGATGCCCGAGGAGCTTCCGCCGGGAAGCGCGGGCGGCGTTGAGCGGCTTCCCCTGCATCGGCAGCACCGCCTGCACCCGCGGATCTCGCACCCGGACGACCGCCGTCGCTGCCGAGTCGCCTTCGACGACAATCAGTTCGGCCCCCGAGTTGGCGCCATGGGCGGCACAGTCCTCGAGTTTCGAGACAATCCCGTGTCGGTCCGCACCTCTGGTTGACATACCGCAGAACCCGATCCGTTGAGCGTGCCCTTGCCGGACGGACCCACTGCGGCCCGGTCGCAGCCGTCAGGTGGCGTCAGGCGATGATCGCCGTCACCGGCGTGGCAGGCTCGACGCCGGTGAGCTTCGTGTCAAGCCCCTGATATTCGACTGCAAATCGGGCGTGGTCGATGCCCAGAAGGTGGAGCATCGTCGCGTGCAGGTCGCGAACATGCACCACGTCTTTGACCGCATGGTAGCCAAACTCGTCGGTTTCGCCGTGGGTGATTCCCCCCTTGATCCCGCCCCCGGCAAGCAGCATCGAGAAGCCCTTGATGTGGTGATCCCGGCCAGTGCCCTCCGCACCTTTGGGCTGGGCCATCGGCGTCCGTCCAAACTCTCCACCGATCACAACGAGCGTTTCATCGAGCAGGCCGCGGCGTTCCAGGTCGGTGAGCAGCCCAGCTGCCGCGCGGTCGGTTGGCGGACAGATCTGGTCCATGTATTTCTCGATCCCGCCGTGATGGTCCCAGTCGCTGTGGTAGAGATGAACGAACCGCACTCCCCGTTCCACCAGCCTCCGAGCCATCAGACAATTGGTGCCCACCGTCGCCTGGCCCGGCTCGGCCCCGTAAAGGGCGAGGGTCTCCGGTGTTTCGTCGGAGAGATCGGCCAGGTCGGGCACGCTCGCCTGCATCCGAAAGGCGAGTTCGTATTGCGCGATTCGCGTGGTCAACTCCGGGTCGCTCAGCCGGTTGAACCGATGATTTTCCAGGGCGGCCACAGTGTCGATGAGGTCTCGCTGATGGACGGTCGACACGCCGGGCGGATTGGCGGCATAGTGCACCGGTGCGCCGGAGGTTGCAAACTCCACCCCCTGGAACTGCCCCGGCAGGAATCCCGAGTGCCATTGCCGCGCGGCGATCGGCTGGGGATTGCGGCCCAACTTGCTCGTCATCACGACGAAGCCCGGAAGGTCATCAGCCTCGTTTCCGAGTCCGTAGGTCACCCAGGCTCCCATGCTCGGCCGGCCCGAAAGCGCCGTGCCGCAGTTCATGAAGGTGTGGGCGGGATCGTGGTTGATCTGCTCGGTGACCATACTCCGCACGACCGCATACCGGTCGGCCAGGCTGCCCAGTTGGGGGAAATAGTCACTCACCTCCGTGCCAGACTCGCCGTAACGCTGAAAGGGCCGCAGGGCACCGAGCACCACGAGTTTCTGGCCCTGGAGCTGCGCGATCGGCTGGCCTGCCGTCACGCTCTCAGGCATCGGCTCGCCATCGAGCTTTTTAAGCAACGGTTTGTGGTCGAAGGTCTCGAGGTGGCTCGGACCGCCCGCCAGGCAGAGGAAGATCACCGCCTTCGCCTTGGGCGGATGGTGCAGCGGCCAGACCTCGCCGCAGCCCGCGGCCGCCAGGCCGGTCGGGATCGAGACCGTGGCAGCACGAAGGTCGCGGGAGAGCAGCGTGCCGAGCGCAGCGCCGCCGAGAGACAGGCCTGAACGGGCCAGGAAGGTCCGCCGGTGGACCGAGAGGTTGCTCCCTGTTCGTGATCGGTGATTTGACACTTGATTCTTCCTCAGTATCGAGCGATGGATTCGTGGAGGTTGAGCACGGCCCGAGCGGTGGAGGCCCAGGCGGCAAGCTCTGCTTCGTCGAGCGATTCGTCACGGGGGGCGATCCCAACTGAGAGGAACATGCGGGCCAATTCGGGGTCGGCGGCAAATTCCGTCCGCCGGCGTTCGAGCAGGCCCTGCATCAGCTCCCGCTCCTGGCTGTCGGGTCGCCGTGACACTGCATACCGCCAGAGTAGGTCGATTCGGGCACCGTCGTCGTCACCCTCACGCAGCACCCGCTCGGCCAGCTTGCGGGCCGCCTCGACGAAGCTGGGATCGTTCAAAAGCACGAGCGCGGCCTTGGGAGTGTTGGAGCGAGCCCGCACAGCGGTGCACTCTTCCCGGGTCGGGGCGTCAAAGGCGAGCAGTTGTGGATGGAGGAACATCCGCTGCCAGTGGACATAGAGCCCTCTGCGCCACTGCTGCGAGTTTGAGTCGGCCCGGTATTCCCGCTGGGGAAAATTGAGATGACGGTAATAGCCGGCCGGCTGATAGGGATGCACGCTCTCACCCCCGAGTTGCTCAACGAGGAGACCACTGGCAAACAACGCTGCATCGCGGACCCCCTCCGCCGGATACCGCCAGCGTCCCTGCCGGGCCAGGCTTCGATTCTCAGGATCGCGGGCCAGTGCTTCGTCTGCCGCATCGGACGACTGGCGGTAGGCATGGCTCGTGACGATCATCCGCAAGACATGCCGCACGTTCCAGCCACTGCGGAAGAACTCGATCGCCAGTCGGTCGAGCAGCGCGGGCTGATCCGGGGGCTCCCCCTGACCGCCAAAATCTCCCGCGGAGCGGCACAGTCCCGCGCCAAAACAGATTGCCCACAGCCGATTGGCAGCCACCCGGGCGGTGAGTTCGCCGGATCCACCATCGGCGAGCGGTGCGACCAGCCAGCGAGCCAGGTCGGCTCGTGTTGCCCGTTGCTCACCGGCGATCTCGCCGAGAAAGGCGGGCACGGCTGGGGCGACGACCTCGCCCGAATCGTCCATCCAACTGCCACGAGGCAGGATTCGAACGACTCGTGGCTCCGCGAGAGACTGCGTGATCATCACTCTACGTTCGAGTCGCTGCCGCCGCTTCTCGAGGTCTGCCAATTGTTTCCGCTTGGCCTGGTTTTGTGGTTGCTCGGCGGTGGGCTCAACGGCCTGCGTAACCCCAGCCACCGGCTCCGAGGGCATGCTGCCGCGAATCGCCAGGATCTTGGCGTCGAGCCCTGCGGCTTGTTCCCGATCGAAGGGCCCCACGATCGGCCGTTCCGGCTCGCGGGTGGTCGGTGAGGAATTCGGGGCACCGCCAAAGCCGGCGACACCCATGTGCTTCTCGTCGTCGATGTCGGCGAAGAATGCTCCGAGGGCATAAAAGTCGTGCGCGGTATAGGGGTCATATTTATGGTCGTGACACTGGGCACAGCCGATCGTCGCCCCCATCCAGGCACCCGACAGGTTGCGAATCCGATCGGCCTGATAGATCGCGCGGTATTCCTTGACCTGAAGGCCGCCCTCATGGCTCGTCTGCAGCAGCCGGTTGTAGGCACTGGCAAGAACCCGGTCGTCTGGATGCTCGCCGGGCAGCGACTCGACGAGATCTCCGGCAATCTGCAGTGTGGTAAACCGATCAAATGGCAGGTTGGCCAGGAAGGCGGAGATCACCCAATCGCGATAGGGGGCGGCCCGTTGGCCCTGGTCGCCGTGGTAGCCCACCGTGTCGGCGTAGCGGACGAGATCGAGCCACCAGGCCGACAGTTTCTCAGCATGCCGCGGTGATCCCAGCAGGCGATCGACGAGTTGCTCGTAGCGGTCGGGAGACGGGTCGGCGAAATAGGCATCAACATCCGCTGGCGCGGGTGGCAGGCCGGTCAGGTCGAATGTGACGCGGCGGACGAGCGTCACTTCATCGGCATCGGCGGAGGGTTCCAGCCCTTGGGTCTCAAGGTTGGCCAGCACGAACCGGTCGATCCAGTTGATGCACCAGGCCGCATGAGTCACCACCGGTTCAGGGCGGACCACCGGAGTGACATAAGCCCAGTGGGGGGCATACTCGGCTCCCGCCTCAATCCAGGCCTCGAGCTTGGCTTTTTGCTCGGAGGTGAGTGTGTGGTTGCCGCCGGCAGGCGGCATCACCAAATCAGGGTCGCTTTCCCAGATCCTCACAACCAATTCGCTCGCCGCAGGATCGCCCGGCACGATCGCCGTCGCACCGCTATCGAGTTCGGTCGTAGCCGCCGCCCGGTCGTCGAGCCGCAGGCCGGCCTGCCGGTCATGCTCGTCGCGGCCGTGACACGCAAAGCAGTTCCGCGACAAGATCGGCCGGATCTCGCGGTTGAAATCGGGGCCTGTCGCCGTCGCCGCGGAACCCGCCACGGACCAGACCAGCACACCCACAGACCATGCCAGAACGTTCGCCTGACTTCGATTCAACCCGCTGCTGGTTCGCCGAACCATGCACCGTTTCCTCATAATTCCGCGTGCCCGGAGTGGCTGCTGAAGCATAGCTCTCGCGAGTCGCTGGGGCGAGGCTCGCCGGTTCGCGTTGACGACGCTCTGTCGTGAACGTAGATTCGCGGCGGATTCCGGGTGAAAAGCCCTCCCTGTCGCATGTTCCTCGCCTTTGTTTGAAAGGTCTCCATCCGCCCATGGCCACTTCCACCCGCAAGAAGTCTGCCCGCACGTCCGCAAAGAGGGAAGCCAAGACCACCAAGGGGGCCAAAGCCGGGCGAATGATTTACTCCTTTGGTGAAAAGAAGTGCGATGGCGACGGCACGATGAAGGCCCTGCTGGGTGGCAAGGGAGCCAACCTCGCTCAGATGACCAGGATCGGGCTCCCGGTGCCCCCGGGGTTCACGATCACCACGGCTGTCTGCATCGATTATTACAAGCACGGAAAGAAGTTTCCCCAGGGACTCGAGGATGGGGTGCACGCCGCCCTCAAGTTGATCGAAAAGGAGACGGGGAAAAAGTTTGGTGATCCGGCCAATGCGCTGCTTGTGAGCGTTCGCTCTGGCGCCCGAGACAGCATGCCCGGCATGATGGACACGATCCTGAATCTTGGTCTCAACGACGAGACGGTCAAGGGACTGGCCGAGGCGACCGGCAACCCCCGCTTTGCCTTCGACTCCTACCGGCGGTTCATCCAAATGTATGGCGACGTGGTGATGGGAGTGCAGAAGCGGCATGAAAATGAGCATGAGCCGTTCGAGGAGGTGATGGACGGCCTCAAGCACCAACTCGGCATTGAAAACGACACCGAGATGGAGGAATCCCACCTCCGAGAACTGATCGCCCGCTACCTCCGCCTGATCAAGGAGCGAACGGGCAAGAGCTTCCCGCAGGATCCCTTCGCGCAATTAATGGGAGCCGTGGGAGCCGTTTTCGGCAGCTGGATGAATGAGCGGGCAATTCTCTACCGCCGCAAGTACAAGATCCCCGACGAGTGGGGTACGGCCGTCAACGTGCAGAGCATGGTGTTTGGCAACATGGGCGATGACTGCGCCACGGGCGTGGCCTTCACCCGCGATCCCGCCACCGGCGAGGATGTTTTCTACGGCGAATACCTCGTCAACGCCCAGGGCGAGGACGTGGTGGCCGGCGTGCGAACGCCATTGCCGGTGCTCGAGATGAAGCACGATCCGATGTTCGGTGCCACCTACAAGCAACTGGAGAAGGTGCGACAGACCCTGGAGAAGAAGTTTGGCGACGTCCAAGACTTCGAGTTCACGGTCGAAAAGAAGAAGCTCTACATGCTTCAGACGCGAAATGGCAAGCGAACGGCCATTGCCTACGTAAAGATCGCCCACGATATGGTCAAGCAGAAGCTGATGACCCCGGCCCACGCGATCCTTTCGGCCGACCCCGACGCCTTGTCCCAACTGCTGGCACCGATCTTTGACCGAGTGGCCTACGAGGCCGCCAGGAAAGAGGGCCGGCTGCTGTCAACCGGTCTACCGGCCGGCCCCGGCGCGGCCGCTGGCCAGCTTGTATTTACCGCAGCCAAGGCCGAGGAACTCGCCAACGCCGGCAAGAAGGTGGTTTTGGCCCGGGTCGAGACCAGCCCCGAGGACCTGCGCGGCATGATCGCCGCCGAAGGCATCCTCACAAGCCGCGGCGGCGTCTCCAGCCACGCGGCCCTGGTGGCCCGGCAGATGGGCAAGGTCTGCGTGGCGGGAGCCGGTGCGATCGTGATCGACTACAGCAAGGGCACGCTCTCCTGCGCGGGCAAAACACTGCGTGAAGGCGACGCCGTCTCGATCAACGGTTCGACGGGTGAGGTTTTTTCCGGCGACATCAAGACGGCCGACAGCGAACTCAAGCAGGTGCTGATCGCTCAGACGATGAAGCCGGCCGACTCGGAGGTCTTTCAGTATTACGACTTCATCATGAAGCTCGCCGACAAGCATCGGAAACTCGGGATCCGAACCAACGCCGACACCCCCGAGCAGGTTCGTCATGCGATCGCCTTCGGAGCCGAGGGCATCGGTCTGACGCGAACCGAGCACATGTTCTTCGAAGGTGACCGGATCGACGCGATGCGGGAAATGATTCTGGCCGAGACCGAGCCGGACCGCCGAGCCGCTCTGGCCAAACTCCTGCCCTACCAACGGGAAGACTTCGAAGGCATTTTTCGAGCCCTCGACGGTCGACCTGCCACGATCCGGTTTCTCGATCCACCACTGCATGAATTCGTGCCTCATGAAGCGACCGCGCAGGCCGACCTGGCCAAAAAACTCGGTCTCTCGGTGGAGACCGTCCGGCAACGGGTTGCATCTCTGCATGAATTCAATCCGATGCTCGGCCACCGCGGCTGCCGCCTCGGCATCAGCTATTCCGAAATCTCCGAAATGCAGGCCCGGGCCGTCTTTGAGGCGGCTGCCAAGGTCCAGAAGGAGGGCATCCGCGTCCGCCCCGAGATCATGATTCCGCTGGTCGGATTCAAGAAGGAACTCGACCATCAGGTGGAGATCGTGCATCGAGTGGCCGAGCTGGTGCAGAAAGAGACTGGCCAGAAAATCAAGTATCTCGTCGGCACGATGATCGAGATTCCGCGGGGCGCCCTGACGGCCGACGAAATCGCCGAGACGGCTGAGTTCTTTTCGTTCGGTACCAACGACCTGACCCAGACCTGCCTGGGCATGAGCCGGGACGACATGGGCTCATTTCTCCAGACCTATACCGAGGAAGGCATCTTCAAGGCCAATCCGTTCGCCTCAATCGACGTCAGTGGTGTGGGGCAGTTGATGAAGATCGCGGTCGAGAAGGGCCGGAAGAGCCGGGAGGACATCAAACTCGGCATCTGCGGTGAGCACGGCGGCGATCCCCACTCGGTGATCTTCTGCCACCAGCTTGGTCTCGACTACGTGAGTTGCTCACCCTTCCGGCTGCCGGTAGCGCGGCTGGCGGCTGCCCAGGCAGCCCTCAGGAGCTGAGCCTCGTCTTCAGTCGGCTGCGTGACGGCGAGCAGGTCTGCAAACGACGAACGTGCTCAGTCCGACGAGCATGAGCACGATCGCGTAGGCAGGGATGTACTTCACGCCACCGATGCCGACTTTGTCGGTTGCGGCAGCCGATTGGCCGTCCGTGGTGGCTGGATCGGCCGCCCCAGTGGCAGCACCGGCGTTGCCCGCCTGCATGCCCTGGCCGATGGCGTTGGCTGCAGTGACCTCCGTCAAAGAAAACTGAGCCCGGCCGGAAACGGGTGTCAAAGCCAGGGCGAGCGAGGTGAGCAGTGGGGCGAGCCGACGCATGGCAACGTGTTTTCTTTGGGACAAGTTCAGGGGGACAAGTTCAAGAGGACAGGCGGGAGCCGCTCCGCCGCACCTCAGAAATTGTATCCCCCACCCATCGGGCCCGCGAGCCGGTATCATGCCGGCCGAACCAGCCGCAGGCAGTCCATGGCCCTTACTCCCGAAGCCCAAGCCTTGGCCGTGATTGTGGCAGGGGTGGTGGTGCTCTGGATCACCGAGGCTTTGCCTTTGGCGGTGACAGCCCTTTTGGGGGCGGTGGCCTGCGTAACCGCCGGGGTGGCCCCGGCCCGCGAGGTCTTCGCACCATTTGCCGACCCACTGATCTTCCTGTTTATCGGGTCGTTCATCCTGGCAGAGGCAGTCCGACTCCACGGGCTCGACAAACGGCTGGCCTTCGCCGTGCTCTCAGTGCCGGGCGTCGGTGAACGGCCCGGCCGGATCCTGGCTGCGGTGGCAGTTGTCTGCGTGCTGGCTAGCGCTTTCCTCTCCAATACCTGCACCACCGCGATGATGCTGGCGATCGTCTCGGGGATCATCACCGCGGTGGAAGAGGCGGCCACGACATCAGACCGAACTCCCCGGCCTGCGTTCGCCACGGGATTATTCCTCTGCGTCGCCTTTGCATCCTCGATCGGCGGCCTGGCCACCCCGATCGGCACGCCCCCCAACCTGATCGGGCTGGGATTCATCCGCAACCAACTGGGTGTAGACGTAACGTTTCCTGGCTGGTGCGCGGTCGGCGTGCCAATTGTCGTGCTCTTGACGACCTTCACCGTGCTCCTGCTTGGGCGGATGTTTCCCGCCGGTGTCGACCGGCTCGACGGCGTGGGGCAATTTGTGGCCGCCCAACGAGCCGGGCTGGGAGCCTGGACGACCGGCCAGAAGTCCACGGCGCTCGCCTTCGCCGTCACGATCACGCTCTGGATCCTGCCTGGTGCCGTGCTGGTGGTCGGCGGCCATGAGGATCCGCTGGCAGTGCTGCTCAAGGCTCGGCTGCCGGAGGGAGTGGCCGCACTGATCGGGGCAATCCTGCTTTTCATCCTGCCAGGGGATGAACCAGCAGGCCACTCCAAGCGATCGCTCAACAGGCGGGCGCTCAGATGGACGGAGGCCAGGATCGACTGGGGCATCGTACTGCTCTACGGCGGCGGCATGGCGCTGGGGTCGCTCTGCTTCTCCACTGGTCTGGCCCGGGCCCTTGGGGAATCGATCCAGGGCCTCGTGCCTGCCGGCCCCTGGGGGGGCACCGTGCTCATTCTGTTGGCTGCCCTCGTGGCGGTGGCCACGAGTGAATTCACCAGCAACACCGCCAGCGCCAACATCGTGGTGCCAGTGGCGATCGCCCTGGGACGGGCGACGGAAACCGACCCACTCGTGGCCGCCCTCGCAGCCACCTTCGCAGCCAGTCTCGGCTTCATGATGCCGGTGAGCACGCCCTGCAATGCGATCGTCTACGGATCGGGGCGAATCCCACTGCGGAGCATGATGGCAGCCGGCAGTTTGCTCGATCTGGTCGGAGTGGTAACGATCACCGGGGCGATGATTCTGCTCAGCCGGCTCAGTTGACCCGAGGGATGTCTAGACGAGTGCTGGCCGTGGTGACCAAACGACGCCGCAGTTCGGCCGGGGACCAGTTCCGGCCGAACCGCGTGAAAGGGTGTCGTCGTGTGCCGCCTTGTGCCGGTGCCGGTGGCGGTGTGCAGGGGGCCTCAGTAGCCTCCCGCGACAACCGCTCCGCACTCATGGCATCGGGGCAGGGACAGCGGTTGCGGAGATGGCATCATTCCATCAACCCGCCAACCATGGAACCGTGGAAACCACGGCGACGGGGTGACACAGCCAGAGTGGACCTGGCTGTGGGCCCGCAGTTGGCCGCAGGAGTCGGCATGAAACATTCCGTGCGCGCGGCAGACGGGCCCGCAGCCACGTGCCTCGCCCGCCACGGATCCGTGCCACGGGGGCCGTTGCCCACCCTGGCAGTTGCAATCACCGGCGCTCATGCCCGGCATCGCGGCCCCCTCCATGACGATCGTCTCCTGGGCACGCACTTCCCGGATCACGAAGATCGACGGGATGGCGGCGGCGATCGTGGCGGCGATGACAAACCGGACTAGTGACACCTGGCTCTCGCTCCTGCTGGATGTGGCTCGGCGCTCCGTTTTCCTGCGGGGCTCCGCTCTCCACTGCTATTGTTCTTCGACGCTCGGGGGCCCTGGTGTTCACGACCGTGCCGCCCGTTCCGTCTGAAACGGTCAGTCAAACTCTGCCTCTGCCAGAACAGGCCGGTCGCGGGTTACGATAGGAAGCACCATTGCCGGGCCGCCGGCCAATCTTCTGACCCCCTCCTGTCTTCCACCCGTGCCCAGGATTTCGCTGACATTCGCTGCCGAGTCGCTCGAACTCGACCTGCCCGAGGGAAGCCTCGTGACGCAGTTCCACGGCCCAGCGGGCGTGTGTGACGAGCAGGCGGTGCAACTCGTGGCCCAGGCGATCGCAGCCCCTGGCCACGGGCCGCCGCTGTCAGCCCATGTCGTGCCCGGCGACCGGGTCGTGATCGCCATTGCTGGGGTGATCCCTCAGGCCGCGGCCGTGGAAGGAGCGGTCGTCGACTGCCTTCACGAGGCAGGAATTGATCCGGCCGAGATCACAGTGCTGCGGGCTGGGGTTTTCGAGCCTCAGCCGACCCAAGAACCTGCCGCGGACGTGTCTGCCGTTCTGTTTGATCCATCGGTCGAGTCAGCCACGGCCTATCTTGCCGCCGACGCCGAAGCTCGGCCGCTTTACATCGCTCGGGCACTGGTGGATGCCGATGTGGTCGTGACGATCGGCAGTTTTGGCTGGGATGCCGCCCTGGGCGGACGATCGCTGGAGGGAGAACTCTGGCCCTCTTTCGGTCGGGTTGAAAATCGGCAACAACTCCTGCTTAGTGTGGCGCGGCGTGGTCGCGGCGGCCTGGTGGACTGGCGATCGTCAGTGCACGACATCACCTGGCAGTTGGGTGTCTGTGCGAACCTCCGGCTCGTCGCTGGCCGATCGGGCTCGCTCCACGCAGCCTGCTTTGGGCTGCCGGAAGAGGCGACCCGACTGGCCCGCACCGCGGCGGCGGGCTGGCGACCCACGGGAGAAGAAACCGCCGACCTCACCGTGGCCACGCTGTCGGCAGGGGCGGCCAGCCTGACGGCGGCCATCCGGGCGATCGCGGCCGCCGCCCGGCTCACCCATCCCGAAGGCACGATCTGCGTGATGGGCCCGGTCGCAGAGACTCCCGGCATCGTGCTGAGCCGGTGGCGGCAGGGGGTGCCGCTGCCGCCGCTTTTTCGTGAGGCCGTGGCCTCGCGTGATCCGGTCCTCATTGCCGACGCCCTACAGACCCGCCACCTCGCCCGTGCTCTCGGCGAGCGGCGGCTCGTGCTTTCCTGCGGTCTGCCGGAGGCGGTTGTGGAGGACCTGGGTTTCGGTCATGCTTCCAATTCAGCGGTCATTGAACGGCTTGCCCATCAGGCGGAACACGTGGTGGTTCTCCACGAAGCCGATCGGATGCTGCCGCACAACTGATCCCTGCTCAGTTCGCGGCTCAAACTAGCTTGAGCCTAACCCCAGAAGGACCACCCGATGGATGCTCGGCAGCGCCACAGCCGGCGAGGCTTTCTCGCGACCGGGGCCACGGTCGCCGCCGGTCTGATGGTTCATTCCTCGGCACCAGCAGCCGAAGAAATCCGCCTGCTCAGGCTGGGCATCGTAGGCTGCGGCGGTCGCGGCACAGGCGCCGTAGACGACTCGCTCACGGCCAACAAGTATGTGCGGCTCGTCGCGGCCGCGGATCCCTTTCCCGCCAAGGCAGACGCCCTCCGGCAGACGCTCGCCGAGAGACATGCCGACAAAATCTCGCTGGACGACGCCCGGATATACGGTGGCCTAGACGGCTATCGACGGCTGCTCGACGACCCCGAGGTCGACATCGTGATGCTCACGAGCCCCCCCGGCTTCCGGCCGCGGATGATCCTCGAGGCCGTACAGGCGGGGAAGCATGTGTTTGCCGAGAAGCCTGTCTGCGTCGACCCGGCCGGCTACCGGATCTGCCTGGCCGCCCAGGCCGCAGCGGAGGCTGCTGGCACGGCGATCGTGACCGGCACCCAGTACCGCCGACAGGCAAACTACATCGGTGCGGTGGAGCAGATTCGCCAGGGGACAATCGGCGATATTATCGGTGGAACCACTCGCTACTGCACCGCCGGCATCTGGTACCGTCCTCGCAAGGAGGGCATGAGCGACACCGAATACCAGATTAACAATTGGATGCACTTCATCTGGCTCAGCGGTGACCAGATTGCGGAGCAGGCAGTTCACAACATCGACACGATCAATTGGGTAATGGGGGCCAATCCGGTCTCCGCCTACGGCTCGGGTGGCCGGTTTACCCGGCCCGAAGACAGCGAAATGTGGGATAGCATGTCGATCGAATACGAATACCCGGGTGACCGCACGATCTCATTCATGTGCCGTCAGATCCCGGATACTACCGGTGACAACGGCAGCGTGATTCACGGCACCGAGGGCACCTGCCTGATCGGCGCGATTAACTCGGGCTCACGGATCGTCAATCGCCAGGGTGAACAGATCTGGTCGCAGGAGGGGAACATCTCCGACGCCTACCGACAGGAGCACGCAGATCTCGTCGAGTCGATCCGGTCTGGCACTCCGATCGTCGAGGTTGCCCAGACGGCGGCCAGCTCACTCACCGCCGTGCTCGGGCGGGTGGCCGCCTACACCGGCCAGCGGGTGGGTTTTGATTTTCTTGCCGATGAATCCCAGCTCGACTTGTTTCCCAAGGAACTCGACTGGGCCGGCCCACTTCCCGAGCCGAAATACGCGATTCCAGGCCGTACGAAGCTAATCTGACCGCGACTGGCTGCGGCTTGAGCCGGTCTCAGCGGTGCCAGGGAGCCGGTGGCAGCCAGGCGGCGCTCCACAACGCGAGGAGGCAGTAGCCGGCGAAGAAGTAAAGCCCCGGCCCGGTGGCAGCCCGGGTGGCGGGATCGCGGCCGAGAGCCAGCATCGATAGCAGCACCGCCACGACAAAGACGTCTGCCATCGACCATTTGCCGATCGCGTGCACAACCTGAACCGACCGGTCGCGGGCGGCTCCGTGGGCGACCGTGGCGAACAGCACGAGCACAGCCTTGGCCAGCGGCACGATGACGGAGAAGAAGAGCACCAGTCCACCGAGCACGAGATCGTGGGAGGTGAGCAGATCCCCGATCGTGGAGGCGATGCTCTTGGCCTCGAAGTTGAAGACGACGGTACCCAGGCCGGTGACTTCTTTGGAAGCGACGAGACTCAGGGCCGTGGCAGCCACCCCGACGGCAAAAAACACCAGCGACGCCAGACAGAATTGCCGCGCCGCCTGGCGAGCGGCGACCGCCGTGCCCGCCCGTCCACCGACCTGAACAAGCAGGCCAAAAACTGCAGTCAGTCCGGCCAGTCCCCAGGCGGCAAGTGTGCTCCTGCGGCCAGACTCCGCCGCCAAGGCCAGCGAGCCCTCGTAATCGGCGTCAGCCTGCGAGGCGGCATCGTACCAACCGAAGGTCACGGTCTCGAGCACCGTGTTGCCGGCATAAGAAGCTTTGCTGCCGAGTGTCTGAAGCGTGGCGGCTTGCTCCATCGCCAGCGAACGCTGATTGGAATTGACCACCACGAGCCCGCCGAGCAGTATCGCAGCAGGGAAGTAGAACCCGGCGGCGATCGTGATGGCAGCGCGGGAGATCGTCATGCCAATTCACCTTGCCGGCTGGAGCAACAACGCCCGTATTCAGGTGCGCTCGCCCGCGATTTCACAAATCTAGCGTAGCCTGGGGGGAACCTCAAAAAGGGTTCTTCCTGCATTTCACTGGCGGGGTAGCCACGGCCTGAGGTCGAGTTTCACAAAGAAGAACAAATCCGTCTCCTGTAGCTCTCGAACGATCGGAAGCCACGGGCTGCGGACTTCAGGGCCTTGGTGATGCTGCTGAAGCGCTCGCTGAAATTTCCCGCAGCACCGGCCTAGAAGTCCGTGCTGAACGGCCAGCAAGAGGATCTTGGCAGACCCAGCTCGTCACTGACGAGTGTCGGCTCGTGGAGCTCTTGGTACTATCTTGTCTCACTTGCAAGGAATCCTATGATCAGTCCGCTGCTGCATACCTGGAATCTCAATCTCGGCTACGCGAAACGCCTTGTGGCCGACGTTCCGGAAGAAACGATGGCCCTGCAGCCGTCGCCCGGGATCAATCATGCGGCGTGGGTCTTAGGGCATCTGGCCTGCACGGCAGACATGCTTGCCAACATGATCGGCGTGAGCCCCGTCTGCCCGTCTGACTGGGCCGCGCTCTTTGACTGGAACTCCAGCCCGTCCAGTGATGCCAGCCTGTACCCATCGAAGGCCACGCTGTTACAGGCACTCGAAGATGCCCACACTGGTATCGCGGCCGCCCTGCCCGATTTCCCCGAGGCCCGCTGGACTGAAACCACGCCGCTTGAGGCCGTGCGGGGATTTCTGCCCACCACGGGCGACTGCTTGGTGTTTGTGATGGCCGCGCACGAGAACATGCATCTCGGGCAACTTTCCGCGTGGCGACGCGTTCAGGGCATGAGTCGGGTCTGAAGTATGCCCGCAGACCAGCCCGTGCCAGCCCCGAAAGCCACTCCCACCGGGCCCGACTACTACTACCTCGAGAACGGGCTGCTGGTCTACACCGCCGCTTATCACCTCGAGCGTGGCTCCTGTTGCGGCTCCGGCTGTCGTCACTGTCCGTATGAGCCCAAGCACATCGAAGGCAATACGCAGGTTCACCAATGAATGACAGGCCGTGGCCGGACCGATGTCTGTGCCTCGCCAAGCCCTCCTAGGCCCCGGCGTCTTCGACAGGGACGCCACAGGCTCAGCAACCGCATCGTTACCGTAAGAGGCCGCAGGATGCCTGTTTCTGTTCCTGGCCTGCCCGGCAGGGCGGTGCTTCCAGGCGGCGGCACGGCCGAAGCCAATCATCCTGTTCGGTCCGGACACCGATAGGCGGCTCGTCGGTGCCCTGCTCCGGTCTGCCCGCGGCGGTTTCCCGAGCGAGGTCAAGGACCTGACGTGGTGGGACAACGACTGGGATTTCCGCCGCCTGAAAAATCACCCTGCGTCGTGAAGGACGAGGAAAACCAGTACTCCCGGCGAGGATTCCTGAACCCGCAACAATGCCGGGAAAAACGGGGTTCCCCAAAACCCACTTCCCTAAATCCGACCGTGTTTCAGGGCAGGCCGTCGCCCTTCGCGGCCAACTGCTGAAGAGAGCGACCGGGATGGCCGGCGACGTCGATGAGGCCGGCGGCACCGGGACAGTGCTCGACCGGACGCTCGTGGTCAACGCGTTCGCCGAGCCTCGAGTGGTGAAGCATGCCTGCTTGATCCTCCAGCGTCGGTTTGAGGGGAAGACCTAACAAGGAGATCGCCAAGGAGTTCGATCACACGGCCTCCAACATGGAGAAGTGCGCGAAGATCGTGAAGCTCAGAGAGGCCGCGGGGCTTGCGGAGCCGTACTCCCGACTCACGGAGAAGCCGGATCATGTGCCGCAATGGTGCAGCAAACACGGGGAAGACGATCCCCGAGGGATCGGCGGCCGGCATACGTCGCCCAACCGGGTTTCTTAACGCAATCGGCACGATCGGCCGATGAGCAACTCCAGCGGAGTTGCTCGATCTCCCCGGGGAGGCCTGCGCACAGGTTCCCACATTCCGCAGACTGCCCTCGTTGCCATCAGCCTGATCGGCTCCGGCGCATGCCGCCAGCGGAGAAACGCAGCATCATGCCCGCTGACATGCGAGAGCGTCACAGTGTCAGGCTCGTTTGCGGCTGCCTCGCGATCGCTGCCTGTCTCACCTGGGCCGCCGGAGTCTCGCCTCTCGCCATGGCCACCGAGCCCGCCCCGGCTGACGTCGTCGTCGAGGCGATTCCGCCGCCAGTGCCCGAAGAGTGGGAGGCCGAGTTCGACACCGCGGGAGCGTCGTGCACTGGCTGCACCGGCGCCGACTCTGCCTGCCCTCGCGGCCGGTTCCACGTGGACTACGACAACGGGTTCGCCATCCTGCCAAACGATCCCGACGCGACGCCGTTCTCGCTACGGATTCACAACCAAAACATGTTCCGTTACGAGGGCTTTTCCCGAGCCGAGCCCTCGTGGACCGACAGCGCGGGCAACACGATTCCCATCAACAACTCGAACTACTTCGGCATTCCGCGCGGACGGTTGATCTTCTCAGGCAACGCCCTCCTGCCCCGGCTCTCATACCTCCTGAACATCGACTACAACTCCGTCACCAGCCAGCCGATCGGCTTCCGGGCCTTTTGGTTGAGCTATCGATTCAGCAAGGCGGTCGAACTCTACGTGGGGCAATCGAAGGTGCCTGGGTCGCGGGAGTGGATCGAGAGTGCGTTCGCGCCGCTGCAGAGTGCCGACCGCACCATGGCCACCACCTTCTTCCGCCCCAGCTTGAGCCAGGGCGTATGGCTCATGGGTGAGCCGCTCGACAGCTTCTATTACCACGCCATGATGGCGAACGGGTTCAATACGCTGAACCTGCTCCCCGAGGCACTCAACAACCGCTTCGCCTGGGCGGGATCGGCCTGGTGGGAGCCATGGGGTGAGTTCGGCCGTGGCTATTCCGATCTCCAGCACCACGAGCAGGCTGCGGTCAGGCTCGGCGCCTCCTACACATTCGCGCTGGGCAGCGGCAGCCAGTCCGCGAGCGACGCCGTCGAAAACTCTCCTGTCCGGCTCTCGGACGGCACGATCATCACGACGCCGGGCGCGCTCGCCCCCGGCGTCACGCTCCTCTCCTACGACATCTCGCTGGCGGCGATCGATTGGGCCTGGAAGTACCGCGGCTTCGGCCTGTCGTCGGAGATCTATTTCCAGGACCTGCTCAACTTCATCGGCACCGGGCCGCTGCCGATCACCTCGACGTCGGCGTTCGGCGGCTTCGTGAAGGGGGGCTATTTCGTCGTGCCTCGCGAGACGGAGTTGTACGCCCGCACGTCGTACGTCACCGGCGCCTATGGCGCGGGCTACGAACTCGGCGGTGGCTTCAATCAGTTTTTCCTGCCGGGGAAGGACAACCTCTTCTTCACCTGTGACGCGGCCTGGCTGGAACGCTCTCCCGCTGGCCAGAACCGCACCGGCTTCGTGGCAGGCCAGACAGGCCTGCTCGTTCGTGCGCAGATCGTCGCCGTCTTCTGAGGAAAGTGAATCATGACGCGTGCCCTCATCTCGCTCACCCTCGGCCTGCTGCTGCTCTCGGGAGCAGCAACGCGGGGCGTCACCCGGGAAACGGCCGACACCGACGAGCGGTGATTGATCTTCGCCCTCAGTCGTTTCGGTGGGCTCCGCTGCCCCTCGGAGACGCTGGAACCGAGGGTGCGGGACATCGACTGGGCGGGTAACAAGATCGTCATCCGCGAATCGAAGACCAAGACCCGCACGATCCCGCTGTTCCCGGAAAACTGTGGCCTCCTTGAGCGGGCCTGACAACGTGGCCCCGGCTCTTCCACAATCTCCGGGCCTCCCGCGAGACGGAACTGGTTCGCGAGCATCCGATCCATGTGGTCTGCGCGTGGATCGGCAACAGCGAACGCGTGGCTCGGCGGCACTACCTGCGGGTGACCGACGCCGACTTCGAAAAAGCGACGTCAAATCCGACGTCGCCGATGCACGCAGACGGCCGCGCAGGGCCGCATCCAGCAAAGGAAACAGCCGTATCGTCCGCGAATGCGAACTATACGGCTGTTCGGATACCCCCGGCAGGGATCGAACCTGCGACCTACGGTTTAGGAAACCGTCGCTCTATCCACTGAGCTACGGGGGCGAGAGTGGCCACCCTGGCCTGATCCGGTTCACATAATCCGGCTCGCGACCGGATCGGCTGAATTCGCTCTTATCACGCCTGCAATTGTAGCGGCCCGCGACGTGGCTGCGACGGGCGGTATCATGAGGCAATCGGGCTTGAAACCGGCGGATCGGCCGCGGCTGCCTGCCCCGCGGCTTCGGCTCCCTCACTTTTCTAGGCAACCCCTCGGAGACCTCCCCCAGTGGCACGCGCAGCACTCGCCCTCGAAGACGGGACAGTGTTTTTTGGCGAGTCGTTCGGGGACCCGAGCACCGTTTTCGGTGAGGTCTGCTTCAACACCTCGATGACCGGCTACCAGGAGATTCTCACCGACCCCTCGTACCGCGGCCAGATCCTCTGCATGACCGCCCCCCAGGTCGGCAACTACGGCGTCAACGCCGACGATATCGAGAGCGGCAAACTGGCAATGGCCGGATTCATCGTGCGTGAGGCCAGCCGAATCGCCAGCAATTTCACCGCTACTGGAACCCTTGGCGACTATCTCACCCAGGCAGGCGTGGTGGGACTTGCGGGAATCGACACCCGGTCGCTCGTGCGGCGGCTCCGAATCCGCGGCGCCATGACGGGCGCGATCTCAAGCGATGTGCTCGAGGCCGACCGCCTTGTCGCGATGGCTCGCTCAGCTCCGACACTTGTGGGCCGCGACCTCGTGGCCGAGGTGATGCCGGGCCAGGCGACCCACTGGAAGGAACCGCTCGCTGACTGGGCGAAGCCGCTGTTGCAGCCGGTCGAAGGGGGCGGGCTCCCCGCACCTCCGAGCACGACCCCGACCAGGAGAGTCGTCGCCCTCGACTACGGCATGAAGTGGAATATCGCCCGCCATTTGACCAGCGTGGGCTGCGATGTGACCGTGCTCCCCGGCAGGGCCACGGCAGCCGAGGTGCTCGCCCACAGACCCGATGGGGTGTTTCTCTCAAACGGCCCGGGTGATCCCGAGGCGCTCGGCTATTGCGTTGAGACCGTTCACGGACTCGTGGGCAGATTGCCGATGTTCGGCATCTGCCTCGGCCACCAGCTTCTGGCCCTTGCCTGCGGTGCCAAAACCTTCAAGCTCAAGTTCGGCCACCGCGGGGCCAACCAGCCGGTGTTGGATCTCGCCACCGGAAAGGTCGAGATCACGTCGCAGAATCATGGCTTTGCCGTAGACGAGGCCACCCTGCCGGCCGACCTCGAGGTGACCCACCGCAACCTCAACGACGGCACGATCGAGGGCCTGCGCCACCGCTCAGGATCCGCGGCCAGCGTTCAGTACCACCCTGAGGCTGCCGCCGGGCCGCATGATTCGGCCTACTTGTTCGGTCGCTTTCGCCAAATGATGGCATGACTGCAGCTCCCTGAAGGCAGCCCACTGGCGGTCCACAGCCGCGCGTAAATCCTGTCTGACAATAGCTTTCCGCTGAGAAACCGACCGCCTCGGCAGGTTTTTCTCGACTATTTTTTGACTGCGGCGTCCCACGTGCCAGAGTTGGTTTGGACAGGGCGGCATCCGCCGTCAGTCCACCGCTGGCCTCGCCTCCGGCGGTCCGCTCCGTTCTTCTCTTGGAGACCGATCCCATGTCGCGTTCATTATTTCTGCCGCTGTGCGGTGGCCTCACCGCCCTCCTGTTGTGCGTTGCCTCGGCTGAGGCCGGCTTTCGCCACCGCCACGCCGTCGAGCCCGGCTGTGGCTGCGAGCCGAGTTGTGTCGAGCCCGGCTGCTCTGCCTTCGAGCCCACCTGCGGTGCGGTCGAGCCGACCTGTGGCGCGGCTCCCACCTGCCCGACCCAGCCCTGCATCAAGTATCACCACAAACATGCCCATCGGCACAAGCACGGCTGCGGCTGCTGCGTTGAACCGACGTATGAGACGGTGCTGACCCCGACCAGCCCCGAAACCTGCTGCACCGCATCTGTGCCGGTGTGCCTGCCGGCTTGCTGCCAAGGCTGTCCTTGCGAAAGCTCGCGGGGCACGCTGCTCGGCTGCGGTCAGGTGCGCTATGACTACGCCTGCGGCTGCTCGGTGATCGTCCGCTTCCAGAAGTGCGGTGACATCCTCGTGATCTACGAAGGATTTTGATTTCTACCCGACGGGCTGGATTTTCTCGCGCCCGGCGGGCCCTGCATGGTCCCGCCGGGCATGTCGGGGCTCCGCTCACTTGTCAGCCGTCTGGGGTGTCGATCTCGCAGCGTTGTTGCGTGATCGTTGCGATCGGGGCTATCGGCCGCGGCGGAGCCGAATAAACAGGTTTCGATAATCGCTCGGACGGACGCTGAAGACCGTGGCTGAAACGTCACCGGCCGCATCGTGTAGATCCTCTTCGATCACCACCATGTCGGAATCGTCGATCTCCTCGACCGCGGAATCGGCCACAGCCACCTGCGACTCAGTCTCGCCATTTTCAGAGCCCACGGGGGCGGGGACTGCCGGAGTTGCATCTCTGGCAGGCTGAGAAGGCTCTTCCTGATCGACCGCCTGATCGCGACCGAATGTCGCCAGGAGCCGGCCCAGGCTCTGCCCGTCGCGGCTGGCCACATGGCGACGGTCGCGAAAGTCATCGGGGCCTTCCACGGAATACCGCTGGGCATTCCGTTCCGCGCGGGAAAAAAGCGGCTCAAAAGGATCGCTTGAGCCGTCGAACACGAGTTCCACGTCGGGACCGCCGAAGGGATCGTTGGTCGCGGCGAGGGTCGCGGGCGGACCCGATTCTTCGGGTTCCTCGCAGCCGAGCATGTCTGCTCTGGCCGTGTCGTCAGCCCCAAACTCGATCACGCCGAATCCCTCACCGCCGAGGTCGTCGTCGAAACCTTGATCTGAGAAACAGGGCGATTCCTCCGTGGGCTCAACTGGTCGCGGAGCCGACTCGAGGCCGGTTGGGGCCGGCAGTCGCTGAATTTCTCGCCAAGCTGTGGCAATGTCGGCCGGGGTGACCAGCCGCTCAGATTCGGCCATGAGCAGCAACGCATGGTCGCAGACCTGGTTGATCAGCCGCGGCACGCCTTCGGTGACCCGGAAGACCGCGTCGTCGCTGCCGGGTGCAAAGAGTTGCTCCCAGTTGAGTCCGGCTGCACGGACCTGGGTCCGCAGATAGGCCGTCGTCTCGGCATGGTCCAACGGCTCGAGATAACCGCGGACAGCCACCCGCTGGGCCAGGCTCGCCATCCGCGGGCTACCCAACATCTCGTCGAGCCGTCTGCTCCCGGCCAGCACGATATGGACTGCGGGCAACGGGGTTGGGACATTGGTCAACAGTCGCAGTTCTTCGATCAGTCGGGTGGGCAGCGTGTGGGCCTCGTCGACGAGGATCACAAGCCCCGCCCCGGCAGCCGCCAGCCCACGGATCCGTTCCACGATCGCGATCCGTAGTTCGGTCTCATCGATGCCGCGGTAGGGCTCGCCGATCGCCGCCAGGATCGCCTGCCAGAGGGCCCGGCGGGTGCAGATGCTCGCCCCGGTCAGGAGGGCCACGTCGAAGTCATCTCGAATCTGTTCGGTGAGCTTCAATAAAAGGAGCGACTTGCCGGTGCCAGGTGGACCGACGACGAGCGACACGCCCTCCGCCCGGCGGATACACCGTTCGGTGCCCACAAGCGCCCCGTCGATCTCGGCCGCAGCATGATAAAACTGGGTCCGGGGAGAGGCCATGAAGGGACGACTCGATGGGTGCCGACTGGGAACGTGCATCTCGGAGATCACCAAGGAGAAAATGCGGCCGCGCACACCAGGGCCGGACACAGAGTGGTTTCGACCAAACGACGTCGGTTCCTGCACCACCCCGCCAGCCCGTAGAATTTCCGGATCAGGAAACCGGTGGGCTCAGGCACGATCGCAGGGAATGCACCGGCCAGGTTCGACAACCACAGGGTTCCCATCGTGATGAGTCCCCCGCTGTTCCGCATCAAGATCTGCGGTGTCACCACACCGGCCGATGCCGCATTCGTGGGTACCGCCGGAGCCGACGCCGTGGGCTTTAATTTTGTGCCGGGCTCGCTTCGAGTGATCGATCCGGACGTGGCCCGCGCGGCCCGCGCCTGCCTGCCAGCCGGTGTGTTGGCGGTTGGGGTGTTCGCCGGAATGCCCCCGGATCAAATGCTCACGATCGCCCGGAGGGTCGGCCTCGACGCCATCCAACTGCACGGTCACCTCGAGGGCGAAAGCCCTGCCACCGATCCTCCCGCCCGCTGCCGTGACATCGCACAAGCGGGCCTAAAACTTATCCGGGCTATTCGACTCGGACACGACGGACTGGCCGCGGCCCGGCGCTGGATCTCAGCTGCCAACGCTCACGGCATGGGACCTGCCATGATAATCGTGGATGCGGGGGTGCCCCGCGACGCGACGGCCGGAACTCTCGGCGGCACTGGGCACCGCGTGGACTGGGAGGCCCTCGCCCGCGAGCCCGCCCTGGCCCTGCCAACGGCCCTAGCTGGGGGTCTGACCCCCAAAAACGTCGCCGCAGCCATCCAAAAAACCGGAGCCGTCGGGGTGGACACTGCCAGCGGGGTAGAGTCAGCCCTGGGTCGAAAAGATCCCGAACGTGTCCGGGCATTTATCGCGGCGGCCCAGGCAGCCCTTGCGGGCCAAACCGACACCCTGTGCTGATCGATTAAACCCGCTAAGATAGGCCTACAACCAAACCCAACCGGTTTGTCGCGTCAGACCGATCCCGGTCAGCGTTGGCTTCATCATCCCGATCCTGCCTAGGAGGTCCTCCGTGTCTCACGTCGAAACCCGTCTGCCTTATAAGGTTGCCGATCTCTCCCTCGCCGAATGGGGCCGCAAGGAGATTCAGCTTGCCGAGAATGAGATGCCCGGCCTGATGGCCCTGCGAGAGAAGTACGGCCGGAGCAAGCCATTGACTGGGGCCCGGATCGCCGGTTGTCTCCACATGACGATTCAGACGGCCGTGTTGATCGAGACGCTCAAGGAACTTGGGGCGGAAGTCACCTGGAGCAGCTGCAACATTTTCTCCACTCAGGATCACGCCGCGGCCGCCATCGCCAAGGCTGGCTTTCCGGTGTACGCCTGGAAGGGCATGACCGACGAGGAGTTTGACTGGTGCATTGAGCAGACGCTGTTCTTCCCGGATGGTGAGCCGCTCAACATCATCCTCGACGATGGCGGTGACCTGACCGCGTTGGTGCACCAGAGGTATCCCGAACTCCTCGGTGGCATCCGCGGCATCTCCGAGGAAACCACCACGGGCGTGCACCGGCTCTACCAGATGCACGAGGCGGGCGAACTGAAACTGCCGGCGATCAACGTCAACGACTCCTGCACCAAGAGCAAGTTTGACAACCTCTACGGCTGCCGTGAGAGCCTGGCGGACGGGATTAAGCGAGCTACTGATGTCATGGTGGCCGGCAAGGTTGTCGTGGTGGCTGGTTATGGCGACGTCGGCAAGGGCTCGGCTCACGCCATGAAGTCGCTCGGGGCTCGGGTGATCGTCACTGAAATCGACCCGATCAACGCACTCCAGGCGGTGATGGAGGGGTTTGAGGTGACCACGATGGAGGAGGCCGCACCGCGGGGACAGATCTTCGTCACGGCCACCGGCTGCCGCGATGTCATCCGCGGCGAGCATCTCGCCGTGATGCTCAACGATGCGATTGTCTGCAACATCGGACACTTCGACCTGGAAATTGACGTGGCCTGGCTGGAGAACACGAGGGGCATCAAGAAGGTGGAGATCAAGCCACAGGTCGACCGCTACACCCTTCCCTCCGGCAACTCCGTGCTCGTGCTGGCAGAGGGCCGGCTCGTCAATCTCGGCTGTGCCACTGGTCACCCCTCGTTCGTCATGAGCACGAGTTTCACGAACCAGGTACTGGCCCAACTGGCCCTTTGGACGGAGTCGGAGAAATACGACCTGGGCGTCCACCTGCTGCCTAAGAAACTCGACGAGGAAGTAGCCCGGCTGCACCTCGACAAGTTGGGCGTGAAGCTCACGAAGCTCACTCCGGAGCAGGCCGAGTACATCCACGTGCCTGTCGAGGGGCCCTTCAAGCCCGCTTACTACCGCTATTAATCTGCTGGCTTTCCAGCGGATTGCTTGCGCATGCCTGCCCAGGATGCCTGGGCGTTTCACGGGAAACGCCCAGGCATTTTTTTATGAAACCCGTTGCTACGATCGGGAGCCTTCTCCGCTGACTTTCGCCGTGAACTCTCCCTATGCCTTCGCTCATTCCCTTTCGCGGCTTTCGCTACGACCCGTCGCATGTCGGCGCTCTGGCCAACGTGATCGCCCCGCCCTGGGATTCGATCTCTCCTGAGCTGCAAACGAACCTCTACGAACGCCACCCCGCCAACGTGGTGAGGCTGGAGCGAAACCGTGATGAGCCGGGCGACGACCAGCACGGCAATCGCCACACGCGAGCGGCCCGGTTTCTCAGGGCGTGGCGGGAACAGGGGGTGCTCGTGCAGGACCCCGCGGCAGCGATCTACGTCTGCCATCAGGAGTTTGAGGCGGACGGGGAGTCGTTCCTCCGGCAGGGCATTGTGGCGCGGGTGCGATTGGAGCGGTTTGGCACCGGCAACATCCATGCCCACCTGGCGATCGACCCGGAGCAGAAGCAGGATCGCCTCGCCCTGCTCCGGTCCTGTGCTGCCAACACCAGCCCGGTCGTCGGTCTGTATCCCGACGGAGCCGGTGAGGTGCAGGCGGCTCTGGAAACGGCTGTGGCCGGCCAGCCTCCGGTTGAGGCCCGCGACGACCTCGGCGTGTACCACCGGCTCTGGGCCGTGGCCGATCAAACAATCGCCGCGCGAGTTGCCGGCCTGATCGGCCCCCGACCCTTGTACATTGCCGCCGGCCATCACCGCTACGAAGCGGCCTGCGACTACCGTGACCAACTCGCAGCCGCCTGGCCGGTCGAGCATGGCGGGCAGTCACTGCCCTCTGACCACCCGGCCCGGTTCATCCTGATACTCGTCTGCGGGCTTGATGACACCGGTCTCCTGCCGTCGGCGGATCTACTCGAAGCCATCCAACAGGTCCGTGAGACTGGGGTCCTCAGGCCCGCCGGAAGCACGGCCCTCATCCCACCGGCACCAGCCGGCCTCGTCATCAACCTGCTGGAATAGTCCCACGATCGTATGCGCTACCGGGAGCATGATTGTGCAACTGGTGGCCGCTTACCGCCCGCGGGGCCATGAGCGTCCTCGGGCGAGTTGTGGGAGCAAGCCGGGCCGAGGGTGGCCATTCAAAAGTCTGCGGCGTGGTTTCACGTGAAACCAGGCAAGGCCGCGGAGCTGCAAAGGCCGGGTAGCCTGGGCGAACTGAGCCGTTTCACGTGGAACTGCCGCGTCGAACTTGCGCGGCAGGGCGGGTCTGGCGTGGCCCAGAAGCCGACCTGACGATCCTGCCGGTAGTGGTCGATACAGCCAGAGCACGATGTGTGCGTTCGTGAACGACGGGAAGGATTCTGCGCGTGGGAAGGATTCTCTGCGTGGCCAACCAGAAGGGCGGCGTCGGCAAGACGACCACCGCTTGCAATGTCGCCGCGGCCTTGGCCCATGGTGGCATGCGCACGCTACTGGTCGACCTTGATCCACAGTGCAATGCCACCACCGGTTTCGGTGTGATGCCGGCCGCCGTCCACCCGCTGGTCTCCGAGGCCCCGCTCCATGCCTCGATCATCGAGACCAGCCTGCCGGGGTTGGCGGTGCTGCCCGGCAGCCGGAGCGTACGAGACATGGAGCGAATCGCCGCGGCAGCCCGCGAAGGCTCGATGGTGCTGGAAGGACATCTTGCCCGCGGCCTCGCCGCCTGGGACTACTGTCTCATCGACTGCCCCCCCTCCGCCGGTGAGTTGACCCGAGCAGCGCTTGCGGGCAGCACCGAGGTCTTGATGCCGATCCAATGCGAATACTTCGCGCTCGAGGGACTCACCCAGATGATCGAGGTAATCCGCGACGTGATGCAGGAACGGCCGGGCCGGCTTTCCTTCAGTGGCATCGTGCTGACCATGCACGACGCCTCGCTGGAACTCACCGCCGAGGTCGAGGCTGAGGTGCGGGACTTCTTCGGAGAGATCGTCTTTGAAACGGTCATCCCGCGGGATGTGGCCGTCTCGGAGGCGCCCAGCCACGCCCAAAGTGTCTTGGACTATGCGCCGCGCTCGCCGGGAGCGCGGGCCTATACGGAACTTGTGATGGAGGTTCGTGACTGTGAGTAAGGAACGACGGCTCGGACGAGGACTGGAAGCACTTCTTGGTAGGGCAGGCATCGACCCGGTGGCTCCGGCTCCAATGACTGACGGCTCCGCCGCAGTCGCGAGCCAGTCAACGGCTCGGCCGGCCTCAGGGCTTGGCTCGGGGGCCGCCCGCCTGATCCTCCACGCCGCCGAGGAAGCGGAAGAGGCCGCCGCCGCTCTGCCTGCAAGCGAATTGGCAGTGGCCGTGGTCGACCCCAATCCCTGGCAGCCGCGGACTGTCCTCGCTGCCGACGATCTCACCGAACTCGTGGCCAGTCTCCAAGAGCATGGGCTCGTGCAGCCGATCGTGGTGCGGGCTCGAGGCGACCGCTACCAATTGATCGCCGGTCAGCGGCGACTCGCGGCCGCCAGGCAGCTCGGGTGGAAGAGCGTGCCTGCCCGGGTGCTCGACGTCGAAGACCGCCAGATGGCCGAGATCGCGATCGTCGAGAATCTCCAGCGGCGTGACCTCGACGCTTTAGAGAAGGCCGCAAGCTTCAAGCAGTATCTCGCCACCTGGGGCTGCACTCAGGACGAGCTGGCCAAACGACTCTCGATCGACCGCTCCCACGTCGCCAATCTGATTCGGCTGCTCGAACTGCCGGAAGGAGTTCAGACAAAGCTCCGGGCTGGAAAACTCTCGATGGGACATGCCCGGGCACTGCTACCGCTAGGAGACGAGGAAGAGCAGAACCGGCTGGCAGAGCGGGTGGCCGCCGACGGCCTCTCGGTCCGGGCCGTCGAATCGGAAGTGCAGGAGATCCTGCGGCGAGATGAGATCGGCGGTGACAGCGAGGTTGACTTCGAGCAGACCGCCCCGTTGACTACGGCCAACGATGATTCAAGCGGCAGCCTGGCCACGCAAGTGAAGCGGAAGCCAGGCCGCCCGGCTACGCGACGCTCGAGCCAGGTGGCCGCCGTTGAAGCCCAGCTCCGCCGGGCTTTGGGTGTGAAGGTGGTCGTGCATGCCAACGGCAAGGGTGCCGGTCGAATCGTGATCCCGTTTTCGAGCCTCGACGAATTCCAGCGGTTGCTGGAGCACGTCTGCGAATAGCGAGCGGCAAGCGCCCGGCACAGGGCCTCGTCATGCCCGGCCGGTCGCCTTTCGGGTAGCCCGCCAGGGCGTGCTACACTGTGTGTGCACGGGGCGTAGCGCAGTTGGTAGCGCGCCTGGTTTGGGACCAGGAGGTCGTGAGTTCGAATCCCACCGCCCCGATTTTGTTCAGCTTGGTAGCGACAGGCTACCACTCAAATAATGACCAATCGTCCCGGGCACGCCGATGATGCCCGGACTGCCCACCGCCTCAGCTACAAAGCCGCAGGCCGGCCCAGACAGCCCCCAGGGCCAGTGTCGTGGTGGCCGTCACGTAGATGGCGGCCGCCACGATCCGCCCCTGATTGAGCATTTCGACCGATTGAAAAGCGAAGCTCGAATAGGTGGTGAAGCCTCCCAGCAGCCCGACCAGCAGGATCGTCTGCTGGGCCGTGGTGAAGAGCTGCCGCGACTGGGCCAGACCGGCGATACTGCCGAACGCAAACGAACCGATCAGGTTGACACCCAGCGTCGCAGCCTCGGCGGCCCAACCAGATTCGCCACCGGTTAGCCGCACGACGAGCCCGACGCTCGCAGCCCGAAGCAGCGTGCCCACTGCGCCGGCCAGCGCGAGCAGGATGAAATCAAGTGGATGGCTCACGATTCCCGGCACCTCCGACCATGATCACCTCATCATGCCCACATCGTAGCCACTACGGAATCCCGCACGGCCGCCCCTGGCCCGATATACTCCGGCAGTCACCAATGACCAGAGCGAACAATACCGGCGAGTGAACGTAATCATCAATCGCTAAAAGCTGCCTTGCCCTGGTTTTCAAGCCTGCTTTCCTGCAACCGGAGAACACTTCCCACGATGCTGCATTTCCCCAAGAAAATCCTGTTCGTGGGCTTCGGGTTCGTCGCCCGCTGCACACTGCCCATCCTGCTGAAGCACGTCAAGGTTCGACCTCAAGACATCACGATTCTCGAATTCGAGCCTGACGAACTGGCCATTCGTCCCTGGATCGAGAAGGGGGTCAACTTCGTTCAGGCGAAGGTTGAGCCTGACAACCTTGGGGAATTGCTCGGTCGGCATGTTTCAGTGGGCGACATCCTCATCGATCTCGCCTGGAATATCGATTGCTGCGAGATCCTCCAGTGGTGTCACGACCACGGCGTGCTCTATCTCAACACGTCGGTCGAACTCTGGGACCCGTACGCCAACGCTCAGGATGCCCACCCCACACAGATGACCCTCTACTGGCGGCACATGAGCCTTCGTCGGATGGTCGCCGGCTGGTCATCACCTGGGCCGACTGCCGTGCTCGAGCACGGTGCCAATCCCGGCCTCATCAGCCATTTCACCAAGCATGCCTTGCTCGACATCGCCCGCACCTGCCTCGACGAGAATAAGTTCACCGGGGCGGCCGCTGAGCGGATTGCCCAACTGGCCAAAGATCGCTCGTACAATCATTTGGCTCACGACTTGGGAGTGAAGGTGATCCATTGCAGCGAGCGGGATACGCAGATCACCACTCGGCCCAAGGAGGTGGACGAGTTCGTCAACACCTGGAGTGTGGAAGGCTTTCGGGAAGAAGGTATCAGCACCGCCGAGATGGGCTGGGGCACTCACGAGAAGGAACTGCCCCCGTTCGCTTACGAGCATGCCGACGGCCCCCGGAGCCAGATCTGCTTGGCTCGAATGGGTATCAACACCCAGGTCGTTTCTTGGGTGCCTGACCACACGATCGTGGGCATGGTCGTCCGCCACGGCGAAGCCTTCAGCATCACAGAAAAGCTCTCCGTCCGTGATGCCGCCGGAGCCACGATCTACCGACCCACCGTTCACTACGCCTATTGCCCCAGCGATGCGGCGATCGCGAGCCTGTGGGAACTGAGGGGCAACGACTACCGGCTGCAATCCAACCTGCGGATCATGACCGACGAGATCACGAGTGGCTCCGACATTCTCGGCGCGCTGGTGATGGGTCACCCGCTCGACTCGTGGTGGTGCGGCACTGACCTCTCGATCGAAACCGCCCGGCTGCTCGTTCCCCATCAAAATGCCACCACCGTTCAGGTTGCGATCTCGGTAGTCGCGGCTGCGATGTGGATGATTGAAAACCCCGAGCGGGGCGTGATGCTCCCAGATGAACTGCCGCACGACTATGTACTGGGCATCGCGAAACCGTATCTTGGACGGTTCATTTCCACCCGCAGCGATTGGACGCCGCTCAAGAACTACACCAATGCCTTTCACGGCTTCAATCGACCGGCCGTCGACCTTGCCGACCCCTGGCAATTCAAAAATTTCCTGATCACCGATGGAGATGGATGTTGAACCAGAAAACTCTGCTGGAACTGGCCAAGAAGCACGGCACTCCGCTGTTCGTGGTCGACCACGCCGAACTGCGAAAGAATTACGCCACGTTCAAGAAGCACTTCCCCCGGATCCAGACCTACTATGCGGTGAAGGTCAACAGCGATCCGGCGATCGTGAAAACCTTCTATGAACTTGGTGGCAGTTTCGACGTGGCAAGCATGCAGGAGTTTCACACGGTCTACCAGTTCATCAAGAAGCTGCCAGCCAAGGCCCGGCAGGACTTCATCTGGGACAAGATCATCTACGCCAACCCGATCAAGCCGATCGAGACCCTTCACGAACTCGATCGCTACCGCCCGCTGGTTACCTACGACAACGTCGAAGAGGTGAAAAAAATTGCCCGGCACGCCCCCCGCGCCGGGCTCTGCCTCCGACTTCAGGTGCCCAACACCGGATCGATGGTCGAGCTCTCGAGCAAGTTCGGCGCTCTCCCCGGGGAGGCGGTCGACCTGATCCAGTGTGCCCATGACCACAACCTGGTGGTCGAGGGGCTGTCATTCCACGTCGGCAGCCAGTGCACAAACCCCGAGAATTACATTCAGTCGCTGCATCTCTCGGCGGGCATTTTCAGCGAGGCCAAACAGCGGGGCTTTGAGCTGAAACTGCTCGACATCGGAGGAGGCTTTCCAGCTGCCTACGACGCCTCGGTGCCGGCACTCGCGGGCTTGGCCAAAAAAATCAACCATGAAATCGACCGGCTGTTCCCCAAGAACATCGAGATTCTGGCCGAGCCGGGTCGATTCCTCGTGGCCTCGGCCGGCACCTCCGTGTGCAAGATTATCGGCAAGGCTGTCCGCAATGGAAAACTCGCCTACTACGTTGACGACGGCGTGTACCACACCTATTCCGGCGTGATCTTCGACCACTGCACCTACCACCTCAAGAGCTTCAAGCGGGGAGCCGAGCAACTCTGTGCAGTGTTCGGGCCGACCTGCGACGCCCTCGACACAATCAGTCTCTCGGAACAGCTCCCCGACCTTGAGATCAGCGACTACCTCTTCAGCGAGAATATCGGGGCTTATTCAGCCGCCAGCAGCACCCATTTTAATGGTTTCCCGCCGGCGACCGTCGTGCACGTAAACCGCTAGCTCTTTGACTACAGCCCCGGGGTCTGGACACTTGGTCTGGACACTAGGTCTGGGCGTCTCGTTCCCGGCTCAAGGGTACCCTGCGGCTCCGGTACACCGGGGCCACCGAATCGAAGCAGTTGCAGCACCGGCGGGTTACCATTCAGGCATGTCGCTGTTCCGTCGTCACCACTGGTTGTCGGTGCCGTGCGCGCTCCTTGCGCTCACTACCAGCGTGGTTGCCCAGAGTACGGGCAATCGCCTGCTGGGTATCGACGTCTCTGCCTGGCAAGGCAACATCGCACAGACGACCTGGAACAACCTCCGCAGCGTCGATAACCGTCGCTTCGTGTTCGTGCGGGCCACCCGTGGCGGGACGACCGGAGTCGACCAGCGTGCCGGCGGCTTCCCTGCCTCCAGCAACACAAGCTTCACCTTGTCGCAACGGTATGACGATCCGTATTTCATCCAGAACATGAACCGGGCCACGGCGGCAGGAATGTTTGCCGGGTCGTACCACTTCTCCCGACCAGACATCGTCACCACGACGTCAAACTCCGGTGGCATCGCCAACACCGCCCACGATGAGGCCGATCACTACATTGAGATAGCTGGCAGCTTCATGCGGCCGGGCTATCTGGCTCCGACCTTCGACCTGGAGACGGGAGACGGCATCCGCACGGACAACGAACTCGCCCAATTCTCAATTGACTTTTCGAACCGCATCTTTGCCAAGACCCAGATTCGCCCGATGATTTACATCAACGGAAACTACGCGCACAACGTATTGGGGGGAGCCTCGTCTGCGCGTCGCGATCTGTTGGCTAAGCCTGTGACCGTGCAGCCGAGCCTGACCGGTCCGGCCTTCTCGCAACTGTGGCTCGCGCGGTACGTGAACCAAGCCGATCCCGACTCGATTAACGTTCAGTCGGGCAACCCCAATAACGGCCTGTCGACGGCCTACGGCCCCTGGGACGACTATGGCACGTCGCAGCCGTGGACGTTTTGGCAATATGCCAGCACTGGTCGATTGGGCAGTTTTAACAACGGCAACAGCAATCTCGATTTCAACGTGCTCAACGGCGGCGTCGAATTCATGGCTGATCAGCTCATTCCGGCTGTCTGGTGGAGTAACACGAGTGGTGACTGGAACACGCTCTCCAATTGGAACAGCGGGCAACCAGTGACTCCACCAATCCGGGCTGAAGGCCAACTCGCTCCCATCGGACTACAGACGCTGCCAGTGCCGCGACTCCCGGGTGCCGCCGGCTCCGGTCCGACCTCCGGGCGGCACGACACCGTCATCCTCGACCGCCCGAACGCGGCCGTCACCGTCACGCTGACTTCCGGCGGGCACGACATCCGCAAGTTTTACGTTCGGGAAAACTTCGTCATGACCGGCGGCACATTGACCGTGAACTATGTTCCGGTGGCAGAATCGACGCCGATGTCGCTGCAGGTTTCAGCGCCGGTCTCGATCTCGGGCGGGGCGCGACTCTCCGCCCACACGATGCATGTGGATGCAACCCGGACACTTACGGTCGAAAATGCGGCCCTCACCTTCAACACGCTCCGACTCGACCGCGGCACGGCGCCGGCGACGCTCGCCTTGAGAGGTGACCTGACCGTCGCGGGTACCGCTGGCAGCACCGCCACGATCAGCACGAACGCTGGCACTGCCGCCACCGGTCGGGTCGATCTCACGGGTGGAAATCGCCGGATCACCGTCGCCGACGGTGTCGCAGCGATCGACCTGCTCGTCTCCGTGCCGATCACAAATGGCGGGCTGATAAAATCCGGACCGGGGACGATGCTGATGGCTGGTCTCAACTCCTATGCTGGTCCGACCACTGTCGTCGCGGGAACGCTTCAGGTGGGCAATGCCAACGGAGTCGGCTCCTCGCACGTCACCGTCGAAGCGGGGGCGACACTGGCCGTTGGGTCTGGCACGACGATGAAGTCTCCCTCGGTGACCTTGGCCGGGGGCACCCTCACGGCCTCGACCCTGGCCATCAATGGCGCGAACGGAATCGGGTCGCTGGCGATCAACGCCGGCACCATCACCGGCTCCCCCATCGCGGCAATCACGGCCGGAGGTGAATTCAGGCTCGGGCGGGATGCCCGCGTAACAGTAGCCATTGGCGGGCTGTGGGTCGATCAGGCGGCGGGCGGCGGGCGGCTCGACCTCGGGGCAGGGCAGGCGACGATCGCAGCAGGCGGAATCACTGCGGCCGACCTGCGGGCCGACATCATCGCCGGCCGAAACGGTGGTACCTGGAACGGCATGGCTGGGATCCTCTCCGGTACTGCGGCAACCTCAGGTGGCACCCGAGCGGTAGGCTACGCTATCGATGGCAACGGATCCGCCCGGGTGTCTTTCGCTGCGTTCGGTGATGTCGATCTGAATGGTACGGTCGACATATTCGATCTGGTGGGCATCAACGGTGCTGCCAGCTACGGCACCGGCAGCGCAAGCGTCTGGAGCCAGGGTGACTTCAATTATGACGGAGTGACAAATGTTTTCGACCTGGTGGGCGTGAACACGGCCGGCGTCTATGGCCGAGGCGGCTACTTCCCGGTGGCCCCGACTGCCGCCTCCCTTGGAAACCTAGCCCCGGTGCCGGAGCCGGGCACGTGTGCCCTGCTCATCGTGGCTGGAGCGGTGGCGATACTATCCCCTCGACGGCTGGGCATTTTCAATTCGACGTTCAGCGCAGACTGGAAACGCGTAAGCCAGGCGTAAGGGAACACCGTACAGCTCCATGCCGCGCGAGTCGCAGGCTCCGGCAACGCAGATGCGATCGGGTGTGGGCAATCAGGTGCGAGTCGTCAAGCAGGGGCCGGAGACCCTCTTCTTGAACCAGGCCAACTCCCGTGACAGGAAGCCTTGTGGGCTCCCTTTCACTCGGGGGAAACCGCAGCTCGCCGGCCGGAGTGTGGATGGTTGCGGAGCGGTCTTCCGCGGTTCATGATGCCTCCACTGGGCACGGCTAGGATCCGTGGCCGCCACCTCCGGGCACGATGCCATGACCACCAAGGACCGCGGCCTGCCTGCACTCACCGAGCGGCCCGCCGCCCTCAAGGCCCGGCGGCAACTCAAGATGGCCCGCTCTGCCC
>ERZ889217.78-NODE-78-length-58625-cov-27.403159_pt1 | contig 58625 bp, 53 predicted proteins | sample MGYA00521098_ERZ889217 | MGnify/ENA primary metagenome ERZ889217 (study PRJEB32303, sample SAMEA104408613) | aquatic metagenome | biome: Brackish water; feature: Pelagic; material: water | place: Baltic Sea | collected 2014-06-10T22:04:00 | depth 2,362 m ... | reverse complement strand
AACATTCCAACTCGTAGCTGATTCTTGCCTAGTTTGCGATATGGCTCGGTATCTAGAATTCCATTTGCTCGAAGGACTTTAGCGATTTCTAGGGCGTCAATATCATCTGAGAAATTTATAGTTGCAACGACATTAGATCTCATCGCAGGATCAGTGACAAATGGGGTGGCATAGGAAGTTTTTTCTGCCCAGTTATAAATGGTCTCGGCAGACTTTGCAGATCTGCCAGCAGCAAAAGCCATTCCGCCACCTTGGTTCATCCATTCAATTTGTTCAGCAAGCAAGATTAATGTGGCAACTGCTGGAGTGTTATAGGTCTGATCAAGTCGTGAGTTATCAATAGCGATAGTTAAGTCAAAGAATGCTGGCACCCATCTTCCAGAGCTTTTAATCTTTGCCACTCGCTCGATAGCAGCAGGGCTCATTAGTGAGATCCAGAGCCCGCCATCTGAGGCAAAAGATTTCTGCGGAGCAAAGTAATAGGCATCAAATTCACTAGCAGTGACGCTTAGGCCACCTGCTGCGCTTGTTGCATCAACTAAAACCAGAGCGCCATCACTTTTTGCTGGGCGCTTGATCTGCATAGCAACACCAGTTGATGTTTCATTATGGGTAAGACAGTAAGCATCGATTCCTGCTTCAACAACTGCCTGCGGATGAGTTCCTGGCTCAGATTTAATAACACTTGGTTCATCAAGAAATGGCGCCTCTTTTGCAGCTTGAGCAAACTTAGATGAGAACTCACCAAATGATAAGTGCTGTGATTTCTTTTCAATTAGGCCAAAGGTTGCGATATCCCAAAAGGCAGTAGAGCCGCCATTTCCAAGAACTACTTCATATCCTTGTGGCAGATCAAAGAGCGAGCTAAGGCCACTTCTAACGCGTGAAACTACGCTTTTAACTTCCTTCTGGCGATGAGAGGTGCCAAGAATTTTTGCTCCAGGGCCTGCTAAAACTTGAAGAGCAGCAGGGCGAATCTTTGAAGGACCACAACCAAAGCGTGGATCACTGGGCTTTAGATTCTCTGGAATTTTTATATCAGACATGATTGCCAAATCCTATGGGGAGAGTCGCTCAAGACTCCAATTGGAACCACTTAGATTAAAGCGAAGTCGATCATGTAGGCGTGAATATCTCCCTTGCCAGAATTCAATACTGCTTGGCTTAACTAGATATCCACCCCAATTCTCTGGCTTTGGCACAACGCTGCCTTGCGGGTATTTCTCAGCTAATTCTTTAAAGCGCTCCTCCAATACCTGCCTTGAATCGATAACCTCTGATTGGCTGCTAGCAAGAGCGCCAATCTGACTAGACCAGGGACGGCTAGCAAAGTATTTCTCTGACTCTGCTTGATCAATCTTGCTTGCACTTCCTATAACTATTACCTGGCGCTCCATTGGGTACCAAGGAAAGAGAAGAGAGACCTTTGGATTTGCTTGGATCTGGCGAGATTTATCTGATTGATAATTGGTAAAGAAGGTAAATCCACTTTGATCAACATCTTTTAAAAGAACAGTTCGTGAGCTGGGTCCATCTTGGCCAAGAGTGGATAGCACCATGGCATTGGCCTCGATGATCATGGAATTTTCTGTCGCCTCTTTTAACCAGAGAGAAAATTGCGCAATTGGATCAGGATTTATTGAGCTTTCAGTAATTCCAACCTCGCCATAGGAGCGGCGCATCGCTGATATTGCCTCACGACTAATCTCTGGGCTCTCTGCCATAGGTGTATCTAACGTCACTTTGCCAGCCTTGGCATCTTTGCCTCGCCTCATTTGGTCTAGCGGGGTATTAAGTGGAGAATACGGCGCATGAATGAAGACTTTAAGCCAGGCCTTGAAGGGGTAATCGCCTTCGAATCAGAGATTGCAGAGCCGGATAAAGAGGGAAGCGCGCTTCGATATCGCGGCGTTGATATTGATGATCTAGTTGGTCGAGTCACCTTCGGCAATGTCTGGGGCTTACTAGTTGATGATGAATTTAATCCTGGTCTTCCAGCAGCAGAACCATTTCCAATTCCAATTCACTCAGGTGATGTAAGAGTTGATGTGCAATCAGCAATTGCGATGCTTGCTCCATCTTGGGGACTTAAGCCGCTTCTTGATATTTCAGATGAAGAGGCTAGAAGCAATCTAGCTAGAGCATCAGTGATGGTGCTCTCATATGTTGCGCAATCTGCACGCGGAACTTGGCAGCCAATGGTTTCTCAATCAGAAGTTGATAAAGCTCATACCGTTGTTGAGCGAATGATGATTCGCTGGCGAGGAGAGCCAGATCCAAAACATGTGCGCGCAATTGATGCCTACTTTGTCTCGGCGGCAGAGCATGGAATGAATGCCTCAACATTTACTGCAAGGGTAATTGCATCAACAGGTGCTGATGTTGCAGCTGCTCTATCTGGAGCAATTGGAGCGATGTCTGGACCACTTCATGGCGGCGCTCCCTCACGAGTTTTACATATGATTGAAGAAGTCGAAAGACGCGGTGATGCAAGAGCGTATGTGAAAGAGCTATTAGATAAAGGTGAGCGTTTGATGGGCTTTGGCCATCGTGTTTATCGCGCGCAAGATCCAAGATCGAGAACTCTTCGCAGAACTTGTGAAGAACTCGGTGCTCCTCGTTATCAAGTTGCTAAGGCGCTAGAAGATGCAGCGTTAGCAGAACTACGCGAGAGAAGGCCGGATAGAGTTCTTGAGACAAACGTTGAATTCTGGGCAGCAGTTCTTCTTGATTTTGCTGAAGTTCCAGGACATATGTTCACACCAATGTTTACTTCAGCAAGAACTGCTGGTTGGTCTGCCCATATCTTGGAGCAGAAGAGAACCGGTCGTTTGATTAGGCCATCTGCTAGATATATTGGCAAAGCCCCAAGAAGGCCTGAGGATGTTCAGGGCTGGGATGAGAGCGTTTCAGGGCTTCATCTCTAGTCTGAAAACTAGCGTGTAAAAGCAAGCGCTTTATAACGAATAAGTAACCCTCGAATTTAGCTTGCCGATATGGCCATTTTGCCTTGACGGGCTCTGCCCTTAGGGCTGGAATTGCCTTCTCTACAGCCCCTCGCTGCAGATACTTCCATGGAGGAAAAATTGATGAAGAAGAAATTATTTAGAGGGTTCGCAGTTCTAGCAACACTTGCTCTTGCAGCAGGTCTTGCTGTGACTCCTGCACATGCCAACAAGAATATTGTTGTCTGGGCAGATGAATCACGCGGACCGAATTTGACGACAACACTTGAGACAAAAGGTAACTGGGTTCCTGGTTATACCGTCACTATTAAGTCATTTGCTAACTTCGATGCGCTAAAAGATGCGATCGATAAGGCAACAGCAACTACAGGTCCAGATATCGTAGTTGGTGCTAATGACTGGGTTCCAACACTTGCTAAGAATGGAAAGCTAGCTCCAGTTACTCTGACCGCTTCACAGCGTGCCAGATTCTCAGCATCCCAGTTCTATGATCTTTCTTATAAGAAGAAGTTGTATGGAATTCCTGTTGACGTAAATAACGTGGCAATGATCTACAACACCAAGCTCGTAACTTCCGCGCCAAAGTCATTTGGTGACATGGTTGATTACTACAAGGCCAATAAGACTTCTAAGAGCCTAAAAGCTGGTCTATGTGTAGCCGGTGGCGGTATGTCATGGGGCGCTCACTCGGTATTTTCAGCACTTGGCGCTGATGCTTATTACTTCAAGTCAAATGGATCAATTAATAAGTCAAGGTCCTTTAATCCAAACACATTTGGCAACAATGTTAAAAAGTTCCTAATGGATGGAAAGAAGAGCAATGGCTTCTTCCCAGCAACAGATACTGGTTGCAAGGATAACTTCCTTGCAGGAGATGTCCCTTTCGCAATTATTGGAAACTGGGAGTGGAATGATTACAAGGCAAAGGGATTCACTATGAACCTAATGCCAGTTCCAGGTGCCTCTGCAGGTAGAAGTGGAAATGCATTCGGATCAGTATCTGGAGCACTTCTAACAACATTTGCAGCTGCAAATGGAGTAGAGGCGGCTGCCAAGTCTCTTCTTGTTGACTTCTTTGGATCAACTGCTGGTCAAGTTGCTTATCAGTTAAATGAGAAGCGTCCACCAGCTGAAAAGGGTGCTTCAACAGATGCGACAGTTACAGATGGCCAAAAAGGATTTGGCGCCTCTGCAGCTGCTGCCAGCATTCCTCAGGTTGGAGCAATTTTGAATGGACCTAGCGGCACTAGCTACTGGGATTCAGCTCCTGCTTACTGGACTGCAGTACTAGTTGATGGAAAAGATGCTGTTAAGGAAGCTAAGAAGTTGGTCTCCATTTGGCGAGCAAACCTCAGAGCTGCCTATAGCGATCTATAGTCAGTAGAAGATAAAGTCTTGATCTAGATCAAGATGAAGTAGTTGAACTGACGTGGTTCTTATGGACCACGTCAGTTCGCTTTCTGCACTAAAGTCAGTTCTAAATAATTGGAGTTGGTGATACCTCTGCTTTCGATGATTATCCGCGGCAAAGTGGCAACCACTATCAAGGTTGCCTTAGTGGCGCTAATTAGCGCTGTGTTATTAACACTGACTCAGAGCGCCTTTGCCAAGAAAGAGTATGTAATAGCGGCATTTTTAGCCGCCACAATATTTGCAATCAATTTTACTTACTTCAGTAAAAGAAGTGTCCCACTGAAATTCTTTCTTCCGGGGATTCTGCTTCTGGCCGCTTTTGTAATTACTCCTATTCTCTATACCGTAGTGATGTCTACATACAATTACAAAACGGGAAACTACATCAGCAAAGAAGAGGCGATAGATCGCATTAAGGCGCTAGCACTTGAGCCCGATGAGAACAACTCAGCTTTTGACATTGTTGTTGGAGAATTTCAAACAAGTGATGCTCTACTCGTCTCAGATATCGTTAATGACTCATACTTCATTTCCACCCCAGAGCGAAGAATTGAGCTTAATAAAAACCAAGTAGAGCTGGATGAGAACCTTGTAGCACAAGCAAGTAATGGATTTACCAAGCTAGATGCAGGCGAGATTTCAGCAAGTCAGGCAGCTATCAAGCGTTACTTATATAACAATGAGTATTTCATTACAGTAGAAAATTTGAATGTAGGCGCGGTATTTCGACAAAGTTTAGAGTATCTCCCGCAGCAAGATATTTTTCGCAGCCTTATAAGTGATGCGATTTATCGTGATAATAGCAATGGAAATTATGTAAATCCTGAGGATAAGTCAGATTTTCTTGAACCAGGCTGGAGAGATCCGGCTTGGTTTACCAACTATGTAAGGCTAATCAATGACGAGCGAGTCAGGGACCCCTTAATCTCGGTATTTATCTGGACAGTTGTCTTTGCTACGGTGACAGTAATTACACAGTTTGCCTTCGGACTTCTTTTAGCGCTTGCTCTAAATAAACCAATTAGAGGCCGTCGAATCTATCGATCAATATTGATTCTTCCCTATGCCATGCCGAGTGTTATGTCGATATTGATTTGGGGCGGTATGTTCAATACAGAATTTGGCGCAGTAAATGAAATATTGGGTAGCAATATTGCCTGGTTCCAAGATCCGACTTTTGCTCGGGTGGCAGTAATTCTGGTAAATCTCTGGCTTGGTTTTCCCTACTTCTATCTAGTCTCTAGCGGTTCCTTGCAAGCAATACCAAGTGAGCTACTAGAAGCTGCCGCGATAGATGGAGCAAATCCCAGACAAGTCTTTAGCAAGGTGACACTTCCTTTGCTTCTACAGATTCTCTCACCACTTCTCATCGCCTCATTTGCCTTCAATTTCAATAATTTCAATCTAATTTATCTCTTGACTGGCGGGGGACCAAGAGAGCAATTAGATGGTGAGATTGCAGGGGCAACTGATATTCTCATTAGTTATACCTATCAAATTGCCTTTGGTAGCAATCTGCAAGATTTAGGTTTAGCTAGCGCAATTTCTGTTCTAATATTCTTCCTTGTTGCCAGTATCTCGCTTTATGGGGTTAGAAAATCAAAAGTTCTGGAGAGCTTCTCATGACAAAATGGCTAAGAGAGAACTTATGGCGACACATTACTGGCTGGATTATGTGTGCTTTTGCGGTATTTCCACTCTACTTAGTTTTCTTATCAGCCTTTAATGAGTCAGGAAGTCTTCAAGTCACATCATTTCTTCCTAGAGAGATTTCCTTTGCAAACTTTGATGTGCTTTTCAATGACGAGAGAATTCCCTATCTGACCTGGATGAAGAATTCCCTAATGATCTCTGGATTTGTTGCAGTTGTCTCTGTAGTTATTGGCGCGGCTTCTGCCTTTGCTTTTAGTCGCCTACGTTTTAAAGGAAAGAAGTTTGGAATCCAACTTCTTCTATTGATCCAAATGTTCCCAGCTATTCTGGCTATCTCAGCAGTTTATGTAATTATGGAGCGGGTATATAAGTTTGCTCCAAGCCTAGGAATAGGAACGCAGGCAGGGTTGGTTTTGATCTATCTAGGTGGAGCTATGGGAGTAAATATCTGGCTACTAAAAGGATTTGTGGACTCCATTCCTGCAGAGCTAGATGAAGCGGCCAAGATTGATGGAGCTAGCGCGATGCAGACCTATTGGCAGATATTTGTACCTCTAGCTGCGCCAGTTTTAGCAGTTGTCTCACTCTTAAGCTTTATTGGAACATTTAATGAATTTATCTTGGCTAGATTGTTCTTGATAGAGGTAGAGAGCCGAACAGTTGCTGTTGGGCTGCAACAATTTATTGGCGGCCAATACTCTGAGAATTGGGGACCTTTTGCTGCAGGATCGATAATTGCCTCAATACCAATTGTGATTATTTTCTTAAGCCTGCAGAAATATATTATCAGTGGCTTAACAGCTGGTTCTGTTAAGGGCTAATGAAGCTTTCAAGGCTGGCCTTATTAGCTCTACTTGCTTTACTACTTGCTCCATTTAATTCTCTATATGCTCAAACTCCAACGGTAGATGTTGCAAGAACTGGAATAGATAAAGAGGTCATTTACTTTGTCATGCCAGATCGCTATCGAAATGGCGATTCAAGTAACGATAATTTCCCCGGATTTGATCCAACTCATACTGCTTTCTTTCATGGCGGAGACCTGAAGGGCCTTACCGGCAACTGCGTTGATGATGATGGCCTAGCAAGATTAAAGAAATTAGGTTTTACTGCAATTTGGCTTACCCCTTTAGTGGTGCAACAGCCACCAACTGATGGCGGGGCTGGATATCACGGTTATTGGGGAGTTGATTTCCTTGACGTTGATCCTCACTTAGGAACTAAAGAAGACTTACTGGCGCTAAGTAGCTGCGCCGAGAAGTTGGGATTAAAACTAATTCTTGATGTAGTTACTAATCACACCGGAGACATTGTTTGGTATAACAATCGTGAGGCATATATCCCAGATAAGTATAAGAATATTAAGAATCCAAGTTGGCTCAATGAGATAAGCAATTACCATAACTATGGAGATATGAATAGTTGCTGGAGCCCTGGAGCGTGCGTAAGAGATGGTGATTTCTTTGGGCTAGATGACTTAGCTACAGAAAAACCTGAGGTATATAACGGACTTGCTGAGGTTTATGGAGATTGGATTGAAAAATATGGATTTGTTGGGTTTCGGGTTGATACCGCAAGACATCTAGATAATGAGTTCTTTAAAAACTGGAGCCCGCAGATCAATCAGATTGCTGGGGAATCCGGCATGGCTAACTTCACAATCTTTGGTGAAGTTTGGGAGCCAAGCCCAATTGCCCTGATGCCATATATAAGAGTTAATAAGATGCAGAGCGCTCTCGACTTTCCGTTTCAAAGAGTTGCTGTTGATTACGCTGCCTCGAGTTCTAACGCTGGTATCCTCAAAAATCTATTTGCCTACGATGACTATTACACCAGCGCAACCTCCTCAGCTTCTAATCTAGTGACATTCCTTGGAAATCACGATATGGGGCGAGCAAATTTTCTAATTGAACGGGTGAAGATAAATCCACCGGGTCAACTTCTCTCTAGAGTAAAACTTGCTAATACTCTGCTCTATCTAAGTCGCGGAATTCCAACCGTTTATTATGGAGATGAAGTCGGAATACTTGGAAGTGGAAATGGGCGAGATCAATTAGCTCGCCAAGATCTATTTCCAACTAAGGTTGAAATTTGGAAGCAAGAGGCCAGGGTTACGGGCAGGCCTGTTGGTGACGCTGATTCATTTACAGATACCTTCTCTAATCCAATCGCCAAGCATCTAATGGCCTTATCTGAACTTAGAAAGCTTCATCCAGCTCTGGCAAATGAGCAGATGCAGATTAGATATGCCAAGGGCCCAGTATTTGCATTCTCGAAGCGAGCTTTAAATGAGAAGAGAGAGTATCTAGTAGCTCTTAATAATGGCGCCAAGGCCAGAACGGTGACTATCTCAACTGCTACAAGTGGGAAGTGGCGAGATTTAATCGATGGTAAATCCTTTATTAGTAAGAGTGGTGAGTTAACTCTTAAGCTTGATGGGCTTAGCTCCAAAATCTTAAGAGCTGAGAGTGATATCAATCTACGAGGGATAAAGCTTGGAAAGCTCTCGTTAAAAGAGGATTTTCTAAGTGGTTTCTACAATCTCTCGCTAAAAGTTGAGAGCAAAGATCTTGCGATTGCAGAGTTTTTTATTAGAACCAAGGGCGTGAGTAAGTGGAGCACTCTTGGAGTTGATCTTAATCAACCATTTAAGGTATTTATTGATCCTTATCAATACTCTGGCCCTGTTGAAGTAAAAGCAATAGTCGTCGACTCCAAAGGAGGGAAATATGAGCTCCAAGAACTTGCTTTCAATATTGCCACACCATGATGGCAGTGAGCTTTACTTAAGCTCAAGTTCTCCCAAATTAGAGGAGAGAGTCACCTTTAAGTTTCGCGCCGGCTCTAATTTCCCAATCGAACAAGCAATATTAAGGCTCTATCACGATGGGGAACCACGTTTCTTTCCAATGAAGCGAAGCGTTATAAAGGGTGAGCAATGGTGGCAGGTTAAAGTTCAGATAAGGAATTTGAAAACCCCATATCGATTCTTAATAGTTAATGGCGATACCTACTCCTGGCTTAATGCTCGTGGATTTCAGAGCCATGATGTAACTAGCACCAATGACTTTCAATTGCTCGCAACACCTGCTTTTCCAAAGTGGATTAGAAGCGCTGTGTTCTATCAAATCTTTCCCGATAGATTTGCAACATCAGGTAAGTATCAGCATTTAAAACCTGAAAAATTTATTCCAAGGCCTTGGGATCAACTTCCTAAGGGGAGGGATAAGAGCACAGGGTTGGAGTTCTTTGGTGGCGATCTCGATGGGGTATCTCAACGCCTAAATCACCTGAAGGAATTGGGTATTAATGGAATTTACTTCACACCGATTTTTCCTGCTGGCTCTACCCATAGATACGATGCAAGTTCATTTGATGAAGTCGACCCACTTCTTGGTGGCGATGCTGCGCTACTGCGCCTTGCAAAGAAGGCAAAGAGCGCTGGTATCTACTTGATGGGGGATTTAACCACTAATCATTGCGGCAGAGAGCATCTCTGGCTGCAAAAATCCTTAAAGTCAAAGAAGGCAAAGGAGCGAGAGTTTTTCTATTGGGATAAATCAGTAAAGCATGGATATGAGGGATGGTGGGGACTTGCCTCACTACCAAAGTTAAATTACAACTCAAAGAAACTTCGCGAGATTATGTATGAAGGAAAGAATTCGATTGTTAAGAAGTGGCTTAAGAAGCCCTATAACCTCTCCGGATGGCGAATAGATGTTGGCAATATGACCGGTCGCTACAAAGGCGAAGACATAAATGGCGAGGTAGTTACCGGGGTTAGAAAAGCGCTGCAGGAGAGCAATAGCCAAGCCTGGTTAGTGGCAGAAAATGCCGACCATTTCCCTAGCGATTTAGATGGATTTGGATGGCATGGAACTATGAATTACAACGGCTTTATGCGCCCTATCTGGGGTTGGCTAAGTAATAAAGCCGAAGTCGAGAAAGCTTTCTTTGGAGTTCCAGTATCAATTCCTCGTTTTACTGCTGGCGAGATGGTTTCGGCTATGAAAGAGTTTTCTTCAACTATTCCTTGGAGAAATTTTGTCTCCTCAATGCTGCTACTAGATTCACATGACACAGCAAGATTTAGAAACGTTGTAGGAAAAGATAGTAAACGCCACATTGCTGGAATGGGTCTGCTACTTACCTATCCCGGAGTTCCTTCAATTTATGCAGGCGATGAATTAGGAGTAGAAGGCCAGTGGGGAGAAGATGGCAGAAGAACTATCGATTGGAGTGGGCAGAGCTGGGACCATGATTTTCTAAGCGAAGTTAAGAAGCTCATTAAAATTAGACGTCAGTCCCACGCTCTAGCTCAAGGAGGGCTTCGTTGGATTTTGATTGAAGATGATCTCTTGGTCTTTGAAAGAGAATCTAAGCGAGAAAAACTCTTAGTAGTTGTGAGTCGATCTGCTCAGAGGATTAAACTTGATGGGATTGCAGAAGTTAAGCAGCGTCTCTATGGCCCCGATTTGAAAGGTCAGATTTACAAATCTGATGGCGCCTGCCTTGGCATCTATCGACTCTCTTAATCAAGATCGCAGCGCTAAATATGCAAAGTAATGGTTGAATCACGCCATGAGTAAGCGCTCTATATTCTGGTTTCGTAGGGACTTAAGACTTGCAGATAATCCTGCTCTTCTTGCTTGCCTGGATGAAGCAGATGAAGTGATCCCACTATTTATTTTGGATGATGAAATCTCAGAGCGAGCTGGCGAGCATCGCAGGGCTTTTCTTGCTAACTCACTAACGGCTTTAAATGATTCTCTAGGCGGGGCACTCCATGTGATTAGTGGAAATCCCGTGGAAGTTCTCTCAAATTTAATGAAGCGATATGAAGCAACTTCAATTCACTCTGCGTTTCCATTTGCTCCTTATGGAAATGCAAGAGATGAAGAGCTAAGAAGTGCAGGAATAAAATTAGAACAACTTGGATCGGCCTACGCTGTTGCTCCAGGAAGAGTTCTCAAAGGGGATGGAACGCCCTATAAGGTTTACACACCGTTTTATCGAGGGTGGCTAGCGCATGGCTGGCGCGCTCCAGTTACTGCTCCTAAAAATCCTAATTGGGTTACACCTAAGAAAAGTGATCAGAATATTCCTAATTGGAAAGCCCCTGATGGAATTATCTTGCAAGAATCTGGTGAGGCAGTTGCGCTCATAAGATTCAAAAAGTTCCTAAAGGAGTCAGCCGAAGATTATGGGGATAATCGAAATATTCCAGGCATTGAGGGAACAAGTAAATTAAGTCCTCATCTTCGTTGGGGAGAGATTCATCCAAGAACTATTCTTGCCTCACTGGGTCAATCAAAAGGCCATGAGGTTTATCGTAAAGAGATAGCCTGGCGCGAGTTTTATGCCGATGTACTTCACAATAATCCCCACACCAGCCGTGATTACTACGATCCTAAATACAAAAAAATGCGTTATGAAAAACCCGGAAAGGCCTTCGAAGCTTGGTCCAGCGGAAAGACTGGCTATCCATTTGTTGACGCAGCAATGCGCCAATTAGTTAAAGAAGGATGGATGCATAACCGAACTCGCATGGTGGTTGCCTCATTCCTAGTTAAAGACCTTCATATTGAGTGGCAACATGGCGCTAATTTCTTTATGAAATACCTAATTGATAATGATGTGGCATCAAATTCGCATGGCTGGCAATGGACAGCGGGCTGCGGCACCGATGCCTCGCCTTATTACCGCGTCTTTAACCCAATTGAGCAGGGAAGAAGATTTGATCCCGAAGGAATTTATATTAAGAAATATGTCCCAGAGCTATCTCACCTAGCAAGCGATGATATTCATGAGCCTTGGGACTCTGAGGATGGATATAAAAATGGCTATCCAAAACGTATTGTTGATCATGCAGCAGAAAGGCTTGAGTCACTTGCTCGCCTCGAAGAGATCAAAGCGGCTAAGCCACTCAAGCCTTAATTACTAAACCAGGAAGTTTGAGAACTGCCAGGGATCGCTGCTATCAACTTTCTTGCCATTCCAACCTTCAAATAAATCTTTTCGATTCATCAAAGGATCCCAAGCGCTAGCCTCGGAATGAATTCCACCCCAGTACTTCTCGGCATAGCCAAGTACTTCGCGCCAAGGAAGTTCATCCGGCACCAGTAATCCTTTATCAGGATTTTTCATCGCCCAAGCAACAGCTGCATAAACTGCAGAAGCAACCTGGACTGTGGTTGCTGATTGATCTGGAATCAACTTTCTTGATTCATGGATGCTAAGTAGCGATCCAGTCCACCAAGCTTTATAGGGATGGCCCATCAGTAATACTCCAAGACGATCATCGCCATCTGTGATCTCATCATTCATAATTCTCTGATTTCTATGAAGATCCCAAGAGCGCATCTCAAGTTCTTTCATCGAAGCGATAGCTTCATTTGTGGGGCAGTAGGCATAGTGAACAGTTGGGCGATAGAGAGCCTTGGATCCGTCCCAGACCGTTAAGTGATCTGAGATTGTAAAAGCCTCGCCATGGCGAATTACCATGCCATGTATTTCAAAATTTGGCACCCAGGAGCGAACCCAAGTTGTTGCTCCAGGTTGAGCAATTGCAATTTGATTTCTTGGCCCGCTTTGATGTTCATAGGCATTTAATGGAAGAGTCTTTTCATGAGTTCCCCAGCCAAGCTCTGCTGGAGCAACACCTTCTTCATAAAAGCCTTCAACTGACCAGGTATTAACAAATTCGCCCCATTGTTTAGGCTTATTAGTTACCTGGGTATCACGCTCAGAGATATGGATAACTTTAATTCCAAGTAGGTGAGCAAGATCGTTATAACGTTCATCAGTTAGGGCGCTTTCTACCCCTGCTGCTGCCTTTGATTCTTTAAGAGCAAGGGTTGCAATATCAACCATAGATTTCTTAACTAGATGGGAGACAAGTCCAGGATTTGCGCCATGTTCAACAATGGCTGTTGCTCCAACTTTATTCCACTTTGATTTCATCTCGCGCATACTCATATGGCGGTGGTAGAGGGTTCGCTCTAGCGGGTGTTTATTTGCCCCTCCCTCATAAGGATCCCACTGCTCAACTGAGGTGTTTAAATAAAGAACTCCATTGTCATGGCACCAATTTAGAATTGTATTGGCATCGATATTCCATGCTAAATCAAGGAGAAAATCTCCGGCACTTAAATACTTTTTTAACTGACTATCAAGATTTTCTTGAGTTATCTGATCTTGGATATAAGTAGCGCCTTTATCTAGCGCGCCTTTGACTCTTGAGCGATTATCTCGCTGATCCATAATTGTGATTTGCTTTGCATCAACTAGATGCTCGATTAGAAGGGGTAATACTGATTGGGATACTGATCCTGCTCCCAGGATTAGAACTTTATTGTTGAACTTCTCTGCCAATTAGGGAACCTCCGTTGCTAGGGGCTTGTTAATCTCACCTCTTGTTGTTAAGCCTTTAGGGCTTACTTCGTTGGATATCTCTGACCGAGCGAAATTTACAACCTAGAGCCAGATGTGCCTAATTGGTTATGCCAGGAGACCACGCCAAGTTTTGATCTCTTTGCTTCATACATCGCCTCATCAGCTCTTCGAAGGAGTTGCTCTGCAGCGCTTGCGCCCGGCTCATTACCTGCCTCACCAATTGAAACATCTAGAGAGATTTCATGTGAGTTAATGTGAAATGGATAGGTGAGAGTTGCCTTTAGAGCCCTTGCAACCTCTATGCCATCACCTCCTGGAATTAGTGCGCCAAACTCATCCCCGCCTAAGCGAGCTAGCAGAGAATCTGATGGCATCACTCTTTGAAAGCGGATAGCTACCTGCTTAAGGAGTTGATCGCCAACTCCATGCCCCAGGCTGTCATTGACTGCCTTAAATCCATCTAAATCAAGAATCAGTAGCGAGCCAGGATTTTTAAGAAATTCTTGGCAATCAACCATGAATCTACGTCGATTGGCAAGGCCAGTGAGCTCATCTGTCCTTGCCAGAATCTGTTCATTACTCATGTTGCGAGCATCATTGATAGCAACGCCCATGCGAAGAAATGAGAGGGCGATGGTTATAAAGGCAGGCAGGATTAAAAACCGCGGGAGATAAGAGGGCTGCAGAACTGCAATTGCAAGAAGGGTAGAGCTTCCAAGGAGAGCAATTGTTGCAACTGCTGGATTAAAGCTTCTAGGGGCCTGCTCCTCATTATTTGCAAACCAAAATGCCTCAGAGAGAAGTATAAAACTTATCAACCAGCCAACATCAGTTAGGGATCCAAATTCATATTCGCCTAGATAGGATTGATAGAGAAAATAGAAGTCAGAGAGAAAAAAAGTAGTTGCTCCAAAAAGAAGTAAGTTATTTCGCCAGCTTATTCTCTGTCTCAAAACCAAGAGAAGAACTAAAACTAATATAACGATATCTCCTACTGGATAGAGAATAGCTAGGAATACCTCAAAGATACTTCCCTCAATAGTTGTCATTGCTGGTCTTACTAAAAGCGCAGTTAATATCGTGGTGTATCCAATTGCGATAATTGAAGTATCTAGTAACTCTAGAGATTTACTGGTTGCCTTGAAACGAATTGCTCTGGTAAGACCAAATATTGCCAGTGGATAAAAAAGCGCATAGAGGCTCTGAGCCATCACATCAAGATCAAGTAGCGTATTAATCTCAAAGAAAGAGTCGAGCGTTGAAGTTATCGACCCTGCGCTCCAGGAGATGATTGCTCCGATAACTCCAGCCCTACCGTAGGGATCATCAAGGATTGGCGAAAGGGCAATTGAGGCAGCAGCAAGTAGCGCCACTAAATTAAATAAGACCAGGTCATACTCCCACCTAGCATCTGAATTGTTTCTGAGAAATAGGTAGGTGATCAGAGTTGCGATGGCAAGGGGGCGGAAAAGGAGATAGATTTTCATCATCTAAAGGTATTAAAGGAGAGAGAATGGATAGCGAGAAAAATGTATCAAGGCGGGCAGTACTTTGTGGCCTTGCTGTTTTGACGCTTGGTTTAATACCTGAAAATGCTATTGCTGCAAGTGGTGTGAAGGTGCTAGCAAATGGAAAAGTGGTAGTAAACCTTTCAAAGAACCCTGCCTTGAAGAAAGTTGGTGGAGTAGTTCAATTCACAAATAACAAAGGAATTGACATTGCTTTGGTGAGAACAGGTAAAGGCGTAAAAGCATTTAGAGCTTTGAATTTAGCATGCACCCATCAGGGTTATCCTTTAAGGCTAGAGGGAGACAAATGGGTCTGTGATAACCATTTAGCAAACTTTTCGTTAGCGGGAGCCGTTACAAAGGGCCCTGCAGAGAGCAATCTTCAAAACATCCCTTTGAAGGCAACAAAGAAAAAGATAACAGTCGGTTAACTGCCTCTTTTATAAACCAGGCTTGCAGGCCTGCTTTCTATTTTGGAGAGTTGACTTAACCTCAGACTTTGTATTTTCAACGGTCTGGAGGACGTTTACCTTCTGCTTCTCCTTCTTTTCAACCTCATTTATCTTGTCACGGAGGCTGGCAGCTGATCGTTCAAAGTTCTTGGCAGCAAGTTCATAACTGCGTGCAGCCTTAACCCAGGTAGCAGCGTTAGTTGTGTATTGCCTTCCAGCTGTTGTGGTTGCCCCAGCTTTTGTTGCGTTATCAGTATTAGCTTGAGCATCTAATAGCGCAGCGGCTTGCTTAACTTTGGCATCAGCTGCTTTCTGATCAAATGCTTTTGCCTCTGCTTCATCGGTCGGAGCGGCAGCCTTAAGGGCAGCAATCTCAGTATCGAGCATTGTTGCTGCTTGAGCAGCAGTCTCAGTTATTGTAATTAGTCGAGCGCTTGACTCAAGATAAAGTTTATTTGAATCGATACATCCAATCCAGACCCAAGTTTTCTTTGCCTTCTTAACTGTTGGATTCTTAACGCATAAATACTGGTCGCCACCAATTTTTGTCTTTGCATTTAGTTTCTTACAAGCTGCTCCAGCTTTCTTAGCAGCCTCTGCTGGAATGACAGCGGTAGTTGCCATTAGTAGGGAGGTTGCAGCAAATAGGGTTGCGCCTCTTCCAAGTTGCTTTAGTGAAATACGCACAATTTTTCTCCTTAAAAAGTAAGTGGCCTATATAGCGCCATCCTAAAGGGGGGAGCCTGTCTTTTTGGTGAGGGAAATGCTTAAACTCCTAGAGAATTTACTGAGAAATTAGGTTTTCTACTTTTTTTGACCCCGTGAGCGAACGTTCATACCGAGTTTCCTTACCCACGGCCTTGGGGCATATCTGGCTAGCTTTGAGATCACTTGGTATCGCTTTCCTGGAACGCAGAGAACTTTTCCATTTAAAGCGGCCCTCCAAGCTTCTTCGACAACTCTTTCAGAGGTGAGCCAGAGCCAGTTTGGTAATCCACTCATCTTCATATCGCCCCTCTGGTGGAACTCAGTTCTTGTATAGCCAGGAGCTAGGGCTAACATTTTTATATTACTTCCTGCAAGTTGGGTATGTAGTGATTCAGTTAGAACTGTTAGATAGGACTTGGCAGCGCTATAACTTCCACCAGCAATCCAACCAGCAATACTTGAGACATTAATTATTACTCCACTATTTCGCGTCTTCATAATTGGCAATATGGTATGGATTAGACGCATTGGAGCGGTTACTAAAACATCAAGTAGAGCTATCTCATCTGAAATCTCACTTACTAAAAAGTTTTTCTTTATTCCAAAGCCAGCATTATTAATTAGTACTTCAATTGGTCTTGAGGTATTTTGCAGGCGCAGCTCAACACGTCTGATATCTTCATCACGACTTAAATCAGCAACTAAGACTTCAACTTCAACTCCAAAGTTCTCTCGCCACTTACTAGCATTTTGATTTAAGCGCTCTAAATCACGGGCAACAATTACTAGATCATGGCCTTTCTTTGCCAGTAGCTCGGCAAAGGAGGCGCCAATTCCTGCTGTGGCTCCAGTTATTAAAGCTATCGGTTTTGACATTACTTTACGATATTACTGGCATCTTCTTCTCTGATAAGCCAAGAGGTGCCATATTCCTCTAATAAATCAAGGAAAGGTTTGGCATCAAACCACTCAGGGCCATTTACACCGAGCGGCTTCCAAATTCCCTTATCAATTAACTCCATAGCAATCACTGGATTAACGGCTGTTTGCCAGACTACAGCTTGATCGCCATATTCCTTCATAGACCACTGATTATCAATTACGTTATAGATATAGACAGCTTTCGGATTTCCTGACTTATCTAATCCTTTTACTAAAGTTCCAGCGCAGGTCTTTCCCTTCATCCTTGATCCAAGAGTTGCTGGATCTGGAAGTGATGCTGCAAGAAGATCTCTTGGAGAAACTGATACTCCCTGAACATCCACATTTTCTTTCTTATCCATTCCAAGCATATGGATGGTCTTTAGAATCTGGATGAACTCCGCTCCAAGACCGTATTTAAAGTTAACTTTTTTGGCATCAATCTTTTGAGGAATTAGAACTACCTCTTCGTGTTCCACGTTTACACATTCAACTGGCCCAATACCTTCTGGGAAATCAAATACCTCAATCTCGCTAAATGGTTCAGTTGTAAACCAACCGCGACCATCTTCCCAAACTAGCGGAGGATTTAAACACTCCTCGATTGTGGTCCAGATTGAGAAAGAGGGCGCAAAATCTGCTCCTTCAACTCTTAAATTAGAGCCATCAAGAACAGTTATTGAATCAATTCTTGAGAAGAGTTCATCGTTTGCATATTTAGCAAAGATATCGCTCATGCCAGGCTCGACGCCCATACCAACAAGGGCATATATTTTTCTCTCTTCCCAATTCCAATCTCTTGCAAACTGCTCATCTCCTAGCTTCACACCAGTTTCGCGATGCGGGTAGTGAGGATGCGGCCTTGAGAGAGACATTGCCATATCGATGTAATTAGTATTTTCGATTTCGCATGCAAGAAAAATTGGCATTACAAATCTAGGATCAACAGCGTTAATGACTACATCAGGATCGACTCTACGAATTAGTTCGCGCAGGTCTTCCAGTTCAGCAGCATTGACCTGGGCTGCAGAAAAGCGCGGGTCTTTAACGCGATATACAGCTTCTTCGGCGCGCGAGAGGGTGCGATCTGCAATTACCATTGAGGTGATAAAGGGCCTTCGCACAGCGATATTTGCTATCGCTCTTCCGACGCCACCGGCACCTATTACTAGGGCTTTCATGATTAGAAATCAACTCCAAACGAGATTGAGCGTTAGGCTATCTGAAAGCATTGAATTAAGCAATTTACCGCGTAAAAATATTGAATTATCATTAGATACTTCACACTTATTATGTAAGTAATATTCTGTGAATATAGTGTGAATTTAGTTTCACTTAAGTCCTTGTAGCTCAGTGGATAGAGCAACCGCCTCCTAAGCGGTAGGTCGCCGGTTCAACTCCGGCCAAGGACACACTTAATTAAATATTACTGTTCTATTTCCAACGATAAAAATTCTATCTTCAGCATAAAGCTTTACAGCTTTTGCTAAAACACGGCGTTCAATATCGCGGCCAAGCGCAATTAGCTCCTCAGGAGTTGATGCATGAGAGACATGAGCTACATCTTGCTCAATTATTGGACCCTCATCTAAATCTTTGGTGACAAAGTGAGCAGTAGCGCCAATAATCTTTACACCTTTTGCATGTGCTTGGTGATAAGGCTTAGCCCCTTTAAATCCTGGAAGAAATGAGTGATGGATATTAATAATTCGATTAGAGAGTTTGCCACAGAAGTCCGAGGAGAGTATCTGCATGTAGCGAGCTAAAACGAGAAAATTGATTTTCTCGGAGTCAACAAGTGAGAGCAGTTGAGTTTCTGAGCTTTCTTTGCTTTCGTTAGATACTGGAAGATATTTAAATTTGATGCCATGTGATTCAACTAGGCTCTTTAACTCTTCATGATTGCCTACAACTAGAGGGATTTGAATCGGTAGCTCTCCAAGTTCAAGTAGATAGAGAAGATCACGGAGACAATGGCTCTCTTTAGTAACCATTATTAAAGCTCGCTTGGGTGAGGCGTTATCTCTAATGGTTAACTCAGGATTGAATTTAGAGAGCCCCTCAGATAAGAGCTTGTGAGCGCTATCAAGTGAGGCGCTCGTTTCAAAGCGAGTGCGCATGACAAAGCTATTGGTTACTGGATCTGTGAACTGCTGATTTTCGATGATGTTGCCTTGGCAGGCTAGGACAGAGCTTGTCATCGCATGAACGATGCCTGGCTGGTCAACACATTGCAGGGTTGCAATTAAATCCATTAGCGAATTCTACCTGCGCAGAATCCCTTTAGTGATTTATCTGAAAGCGCTTGAGCGAGCGTGGAGCCCACCAATTCCAGTCACCAAAGAGTCTCATTAGAGCTGGAACTAGAAATGCACGAATCAAAGTAGCATCAAGAAGAATTGCGAAAGCAACACCAAATCCCATCATCTTTATTGAGGTCACACCGCTAATAACAAAGGCAGCAAAGACAACCGCCAGAATAAAGGCTGCTGCGGTGATAATTCGTGCAGACTTCTGTAGACCCATAGCAACAGAATCAACATTTGAATTACCAGCATCATGTTCTTCTTTGATTCGCGAGAGTAAGAAGACCTCATAATCCATAGATAGCCCAAAGGCAACGACTGCAATTAAGACCATGGTATTTGTATCGAGCGATCCAGTTTCAATGAAATCTCCCACAAGAAACTTTAGATTTCCATCGATAAATACCCAGGTGAGAACCCCCATAGTTGCAGCAAGTGAGATGAAATTTAAGATCAAGGCCTTAATTGGAAGAAGGACTGAGCCAGTAAATGCAAAGAGAAGTAATAGCACAGTAATTATGATCCAACCAAGAACGGCAGGAAGAGTGCTAGAGATTGCATTTTGCGTATCTGCATAATCTGCTGCAGCGCCGCCTATCAAAGTTCCATCAGGCGCAGACAGATTGCGAAGCTCCTTAATTAGAGCCTCGCCTTCACTAGTTCTTGGCTGCATCGAATGAATTGCTACCGCGCGCGCACTCTCGCCAACTAACTCAAGTTGGCCAACTCGCGAGATTCCTTGAGTTGCTGAAACTTGGCTTAGAAATGCGTTGATCTCACTTGTCTGTGATGCTCCATTTGGAAAGACTATTTCAACAGGGTTGCTCTCTTGTCCTGGAAATTCATCAGCAATAAATTGCGATGCGATATATGCCCGATCGCCTCTAGGCAGGACCCCACTATCTACTTGAGAGAACTTAATATTTGCTATTGGAGCAATCATCAAGAAGAGCACTGCTAAAGAAGCGGTTATTACACCTATCGGTCTTCTCATAACAAATCGCGCAACCTTTGACCATCTTCCATCCTCTTTTTGAACTATTCCACCTTTGCGAACTACACCCTTATTAATTCTTGCTCCCAATAGGGCCAAAATTGCTGGTAGAGGAATAAGCGCTCCAACTACGGCAAGTGCTACTACTGCAGCACCGGCATAACCCATAGATTTTAAGAAATTCTGCGGAAAGAATGTAAGTGATAAGAGAGTAAGAACAACGGTGACTCCAGAGTAGAAGACCGTCTTTCCAGCTGTTCGAAGCGTATTTACTATCGCACTTTCATCATCAAGACCCTTAGCTAATTCTTCTCGGAATCTATTGACTATCAATAGAGCGTAATCAATTCCTAAGCCCAAGCCAAGTCCCGTAGTTAAATTCAAGGCAAATATGCTGACATCGGTAACAAGTGTCAGTAAGAGCATAACTAGTAGCGTTCCTAAAATCGCTGTAATGCCAACAATTAGAGGCATAGCAGATGCGGCCATAGCTCCAAATACAAATAAGAGAAGAAGAAATGTAAGTGGAATAGATACTGCCTCAGAGATTTTTAGATCATTTTGGATTCGGCCATTAATAGCATTTGCAAAGACTGCGCCACCAGATGCATAAACTTCCATGCCTTCAAATGCTCCATCGTATTTTTCTTGATAGAGGCCGCCGAGTTTATCTATCTCAGTAAAGTCAGTTGACTTTAGATACACGAATATAAACGCAGAATTTCCATCTTTGCTCTTAAGCGAAGGAGCTCTACCTGCTGACCAATAAGAGAGAACACTTTCGGCGCTGGGCTCACTTCGAAGGCTAGCTTCAATTTTCTCTGCACTTGCAACCACGCTTGGATCATCAACAGACTTATCTCTTCCATCAACTACCAATACAACTGCTGGACTCTTTACCTCAAATGTTTCATCTAGATACTCCCAGACCTTTGCTGAGTCACTATTGGGGTCCATGTATCCGCCGGTATCAAAGCGAGAGAAAACTTGAGAACCAACAACCCCAGCAAATATCGTTGAGAGCAAGAAGAGAGCAAGTATTGGCTTTTTTCGCTTAGCAATTAGATGTCCAAGTTTTTCAAACATAGTGACATAATATCGGCGTGAGCGAGATACTTCCTGCAATAACTTCAGATGAAGTAGAAACCGAGATAGATATCACTCGCGAAGATGAAATCAAGAACGATAAACCCCCGCATCACTAACAAATAGTTAAGAGTTAATCACTCTTTGCAGGCGGTGGCGTGCTGGTTGCAGCTGGAGTTGGCTTTGGCGCCTCACTCTTTTTAACTTGTGAATCAGTCTTATAAAAGCCAGAACCTTTGAAGACGATGCCGACATTTGAGTAAATCTTTCGAACCTCTTTGCCACACTCAGGACAAATAGAGATTGGCTCATCTGTGAAGGATTGCACTTCCTCGAAGGCATGTTCACAGGCGGTACATTGATATTGGTATGTCGGCACAGCGTAATCTTAGGGAGTATGAATTACTTCGGCGAATTGGAGTAGCAGGCGAGCATGTTCTTTGATCTAGCAAATAGCGCACTCGCTGTCCTTGTAATTGGACTTTTAATTTCCCTTGCCTTTCTACTGCCGGAGAATCAGGGTTGTCTAGAGCAGAGCGCTTCGACAACTCTTCAAGGTTTAAAGCTTGCCTCGGGATTATGGTTTCTTATATCAATTGGCTATTTATTATCTAGCCTTGCTGAAATATTTGGCAGTGGAATTGGTGAGATATTGAAAGTGAATATCTTGCAATCATTTATAACTCAGATAACTCTTGGAAAATTGTTGGCCTACCAAGTCATAGTGGCTCTTCTGGTATTTATCTTTTCAAATCTAATAAAGAAAAATGGGGGCGCGTTAGCACTTCTTATCTTGGCCCTTAGCGGGATCGCTGCGCCACTTTTTCAAAGTCATTCCAGCTCACAAGGCAGCCACTCACTAGCAATCGGCTCACTTGTGATTCATGTTATTGCCTTGAGCTTTTGGATTGGCAGTGTGATTGCTTTAAAGATAATGCCAAGTCAATTACAGACCTTAGCTTTCTCGAGAGTTTCAATCATTGCCCTTTGGTCATCGATGGCGGTAGTTCTTACTGGATTTGCTAACGCTTGGACAAGGCTTGGCTTGAGCCAGGATTGGTTTACTGGATATGGCGCTTTAATTTCTCTAAAGATCGTACTTACACTTTTTATTTTTATTATTGCAAGCAGAGTAAGAAATAGTTTATCGGTTAATGCTCTAGTCACATTTGAAATCGGAGTGATGGCTACGATTTTGGGAATTGGATCAATTCTTAATCGCTTTACACCAGAGGAGAGTGGAGAAATTGAATTTGATCGCATCAGAGAGCTGGTGGGAATTTCTATGCCGAGTGAGCCCACTCTTTCAAGAGTGTTCTTTGAATATGAGGCAAATGGTTTAGCACTAGGAGCTCTGATTTTTGCTACCGCGCTATATATTCGAGGCGTAGTTGCCCTAGCTCGAAGGGGAGATCGCTGGCCAGTTGGGAGAACAATTTCTTTTGCGATTGGAATTTCACTTCTAGATTATGCAACAAGTGGAGGCTTAGGTCTCTACTCTCATTTCTCTTTTCAGTATCACATGATTGCTCATATGGTTTTAAGCATGATTGCCCCGATTGCAATCATATTAAGCGCCCCAATCACACTTGCTTTAAGAACTCTTCCTATTGGTCGGGATAAATCTGAGCGAGGAATTCGAGGCATGCTTATCCAAGCTCTTCACTCTCGCCCAAGTAGAGTAATCACCCATCCAATTTCAGCGCTAGCAATATTTGACGGCTCTCTCTTTGCACTTTATTTCACTCCGCTATTTTCAAATCTGATGAGTGGACATTTTGGTCACTTAATTATGAATTTTCACTTCATTGCTGCTGGCTTGCTCTTCTTTCATGTCATAGTTGGAATTGATCCAAATCCCAGAAAGGTTCATCACTTAGTTCGAGTAGTAATACTTCTTGCAGCGATGAGTATCCACGCCTTCTTCTCAATTGCTTTAATGTCAGCTAATGAGTTAATTGATGGTGGCTTTTATCAGTTGTTGGATCGAGCTTGGGCTACAGATCTTCTAAGTGATCAAAAGGCGGGGGCTGCTATTGGTTGGGCGATGGGTGAGATACCTATCGTTATCGCCCTTGTTGCAACTTTTATTCAGTGGGTAAGAAGTGATGCCAGGGAAGCCAAGAGGGCAGATCGTCGCTCCAATACAGATCTTGCCGAATATAACGCCTATCTCGAGCAACTTTCTCGCAAGAACAATTCATCGCAAGATAAGTAGTATTGCGCCATGGAAAATCTCTTCGACCTTCCTGAGGAATACCAAGCCCTAAGAGCGAGCGTTCGCTCACTTGCTGATAAAAAAATCCAACCCTTTGCTCATGACGTTGATGCTAATTCCAGATATCCGCAAGAAGCATTTGAAGCTCTTCAAGGTGCAGGTCTTGCGGCAGCCCATGTTCCTACTGAATATGGCGGCGATGGAGCAGATGCGCTTGGCGTTGTAATAATCATCGAAGAAGTTGCCAGAGTCTGTGCTTCTTCATCTCTAATTCCTGCAGTAAATAAACTTGGATCTGTTCCACTTATATTAGGTGGAAGCCCTGAACAACAAAAGCGCTGGTTAACACCGCTTGCTCAAGGAAAAGGATTTTCATATTGCCTCTCAGAATCAGAGGCTGGATCAGATGCTGCTTCCATGAAAACAAAGGCGGTAAGAAAAGGCGATGGTTGGGTTCTAAATGGAAGTAAGAAGTGGATTTCAAATGCCGGAGTCTCTGAGTTCTATACGGTTTTGGCATCAACAGAGCCAGAAAAAGGCGCAAAGGGAATTACAGCATTTATCGTAGAAAAAAGTGATCCTGGTCTTTCATTTGGAGCGCCAGAGAAGAAGATGGGTTTTAAAGGATCTCCAACTCGTGAGGTCTACCTAGATAATGTTGAAATTGGCGATGATCGTAGAATTAGTGAAATTGGTGCCGGTTTTTCTCTTGCTATGAAGACTCTTGATCACACCAGAATTACTATCGCTGCGCAAGCACTCGGCATCGCTCAAGGAGCTTTTGAAGTTGCTACCAAATATGCTCATGAAAGAAAGCAATTCGGCAAACCAATCTTTGATTTTCAAGCAGTCCAATTTATGTTAGCTGACATGGCTATGGAAATTGCTGCTGCAAGGCAGCTGACATATGCAGCTGCAAGTAAGAGTGAAAATAGCGCAAGTGATTTGACCTTCTTCTCTGCTGCATCAAAGTGTTATGCAACTGACGTTGCTATGAAGGTAACAACCGATGCAGTCCAAGTTCTTGGTGGTTATGGATATGTAAGTGATTATCCTGTCGAGCGAATGATGCGAGATGCAAAGTTAACTCAAATATATGAGGGAACTAATCAAGTCCAGCGTCTGGTAATGGCTCGCAACCTTAATTCTTTGCTGTAAACCTAACCAAGATTTCAGGGGTTGCTGCAGCATCTAATTTGCAATCAAAACTCTCGACAGGAAGTTTCTCACTCGTTAGTTCACCGCTATAGACCAGAGCAACTTTCCAGGAATTTAACTTCGCTAATGCGCGATCATATGAGCCTCCACCTTGACCGAGGCGATTTCCCTGGCGATCAACGTGAAGAGCTGGAACTATCACAACATCAATCTCGCCCTTAAAACTCTCGCCCTTTGGTGACTTTACTTTGCCATCAATTTCTAGATCTTCATCCTTGCCGGTCCAGATAATCCAATCCAGATCATTATCTGGAAGGCGTCTTGGCAATAAAAGAGTCTTACCGCTTTGAATCAAGGATTTGTTTAGCTCTGATGTATCTGGCTCACTTGCATATGAGTGATAACTTGCAAGAACCTGGGAACTTTTGATTTCTTTACTATCTAATAAATGCTGCCAAGAACTCTCTGTGATGAGAAACTCTCTCTCACTTCGAAAGCGCTGACGAAGTTCTGACTTAATTAATGACGCACTCTGGGTTGAATCCACGGGATTAGCGTAGATTCAAAGTAGGGTTACTACGTGAGCGAAACGATTAAGGTGGCTGAACTTGCTACTGAACTGCTAGCGCTAGCAAAGCCGCTTGCTGCCTTTGATATGCCCTTACTTGATGCCCATGGGGCAACTCTGGCACTTGATGTCCTCTCTGGTGAGCAGGTTGCACTTAAATCTGGTTCAAGAATCCGTTCCACTCAAATAGGCCTTGCTGCATCTCTTGGTTTAGATCGTCTTCCAACTAGACCACAGCCAAGAGTGGTAATTGTTTCAGCAGGAGATGATTTAGTAGAACCAGGATCGCCCCTTAGAGATGGCGAAGATGAGTATGAGACTAATTCATGGCTATTAACTACCGCCGTAAAAGAGGCTGGAGCAGTGGGCTATCGAGTTCATACCATCCCAGAAAATGCTGCTCAACTAAAAGATGTAATTGAAGATCAATTAGTAAGAGCTGATTTATTGGTCATCTGCGGCGAAAGACATGATGAGTCTTTTTCTCTTATCTATTCAGTCCTTAATGAACTTGGAAAAGTTCGTGAAGTCCTTCCATTAATTGAGGGAAGTGGTAAACATTCATTTGGGGTTGTGGGCCCAGATCAGACTCCAGTGGTTTCACTTCCAGGAGATCCGATATTTGCATATATCTCGGCAGAGCTCTTTATCCGTCCGATGATTCGAAACATGATGGGGCTATATGACATCCATCGACCAGTAATCAAAGCAACTTTAACAAGTGATGTATTAAGTGAAGTTGGAAAACACTCCTTTATAAGAGGAGTTCTCTCTGGCGATAATCCAGAGCGAAGACTTGTTACTCCAATTGCAAATCAAGGAGATTTAATTGGATTATCTGATGCCACAGGCTTAATTGTTATTCCAGAGAATGAAAGTGGCGCAAGTGCAGGCGCTGAGGTTGATGTCTTAGTTCTCGAGCGACGTTTTAATTGATTTTATGGCAAGTCTTTCTAGCCATAAGTGGCCTACAGTTCTCAAAGAGGATCAGATAACTCTTAGACCACTTAGATTGCGCGATAGGTCAGCTTGGTTGGCTGTTAGAAAAACCAATAGAGCATGGCTCTCTCAGTGGGAGGCAACCTCACCTATTAGCCATGAGAATAAGAATCTTCCTAGCTACTTTGAGATGGTTAATTACCATCGAGGTGAGGGCAGAGCTGGAAGATCGCTAACTCTGGCTATCTGGTTTGAAAAGAATCTGATTGGCCAAATTACTTTAGGGGGGATCTCCTATGGCGCATATCGCGGAGGTCATATCGGCTATTGGATTGATGAGCGATATGCCAATAAGGGGATAACCACTAGGGCTGTAAGGAGATTGACCAGTTATGGCTTTGAGGAACTTGGTTTACATCGCATCGAAATTAATCTAAGACCTGAGAATGCAGCATCTAAGAGAGTGGCCGAGAAGGCTGGCTATGTTTTTGAAGGGCTTCGTCCTCGCTATCTTCATATTGATGGTTCATGGCGCGACCACCTTTGTTATGTGAAAGAAAATCCCAGAATTTAGAAATATTAGAATCGTAAAAATCTTAAAATTGGTATCAGGTAAATACCAGAAAAGTCGAACCTCTACCTTTAAGGTTATCTTTCATGGGCTCAGGGCTTATCTACTTAATCATCATTGGCATGTGGATTGCCTACTTCTTGCCCCGTTGGATTTCAAATCATGAAGAGATAAGTGGAAGATCTGTTAAACGATTTGATGAAGCAATGAAAGTTGTTGGGATAACCTCCGGCCATACCGCTCCAGATATTGAGTCGCTAGGTAAGAAACGTGAACACCAGCTTGCCATGCGTCGAATTCAATTCTTCTCGATAATTGGATTAGCAATCGTTATCTCTCTATTTACTTTAGTAGGGCTACTTTCTCCAGTAATTCTCCTTCTACCAGGATCAGTTTTTCTAATGTATGTAGTCAATGCTCGATATCAAATTAGTTTGATACAAGAAGAAGTAAAACGAGTTAACTCTGCAAATAAGGTGACAAGCAAATCATCGGCAGCAAATTACGCAGAAATCATTGGACGATCTAAACGCGCAGCATCTCTTGCAAGTATTACTGAGGGCTCAGGTTTGAGTGAAGAGCAATGGCTACCTTTATCAGAGCGTCTCTCTTCCTATCAAGATAGTGGAAGTATTACCTTGCTTCCTAAGGGCAGCGCAAGTAAAGATGATAAGAGCTGGGATCCAGTTTCAGTTCCTGCTCCAAATTATGCCAATTCATCTAAGGCAGTTTCTCGTCGCGTAATTGACTTAACTATTCCTGGCGCTTGGAGCGAGGCACAAGAAAAGATTATGCGAGAAGTTCTAGCGCCGAGTGCAGATAAGATTTTTGATCAAGAAGTTGCTGATCAATACGAAGAACACCTTCGCAGCAATAGAGCTGCTGGCCAGTAATTAAATCCAACTAGGAAACCACATTCGCCCATACCAATCTTGGTATGGCAAAACTGATCCAACATAGAGCGGCAAAAAGTAGGCAAAAGTAAGGCCTATTAAGCCAATAGTTACCAGGGCATACTTCTTCCTAACTCCCCTTAACTCCTGATTTTCTAGCGCTTTTGACATGACATGAATCAAAGCCAAGATTAAGTAGGGCTCAAAGGCTATGGAGTAGAAGTAGAAGGTAGTTCTCTCTGGAAATGCAATCCAAGGAAGGTAATTAGCAAATAGAAAGAGCAGAATGAGTCCAGCGTTTAATTCTCTTCGATATATGAAATAACCCAAAGTAATAAAGATTGAGAAAAAACCTAGCCACCAGAGCGTTGGAGTTCCTAGAGCAAGTACTTCTTGTGAGCAACTTTCTTGACCACACTGTTTTGGGGTTGCATAGAAGAAAGATGTTGGTCTACCAAGAATCAACCAATTCCAAGGACTTGCTTCATATGGATGATTAGTTTTTAGATTGGTATGAAAATTAAGTATCTCGCGATGATAATTAAAGAGCGATAGTAGAGAATTACTTGCTGAATCTCTCTTCCATCCAATATCACTTATAAACCAACCACTCCAAGTAATTAAATATGTCGATACTGGCAGAACTATAAATTGTATAGAAGTTTTTATATATGTTCGCTTATAGATGAGTAAGAAAAGAATGAGTGCTATTAAGAGATAGAGCGCACTCCACTTCGTTGCAAGCGCTAATCCTAGGGCTATGCCTGCTTGCCAATACTTTTCTTTAATCACTAGATAAAAAGTGAGCAAGATAAAGAAAGACAAGAATATATCTAGTAGCGCAGTTCTTGACATTACAAGATGTAATCCATCAAGTGAGATCAGGGCTGTGGCAGCTAGACTTAAAAAATTAGATTTAAACAAAGATTGTGTAATTAAATAGATGAGAGCTACGGAAGCAAGGCCAAACAAAGCTGCGCTAAATCGCCATCCAAAGGGGTTGTCACCGAAAATTTGAATTCCTATAGCAATTAACCACTTGCCTAGCGGTGGATGGACCACAAACTCTGCTTCACCTGATTGGCTTTCTACCCCATAGGCAAGGAAGTCTCTTGCGCCATCTACATAATAAACCTCATCAAATACCAACTCATTGGGCCGGCCTAAATTGGCAAAGCGTGTAATTGCTGCAAATAATAAAATAAGCGCCAGTGCGATCTGATTGCGATAGTTGAAAGTCGGCCTAGCTTTTAAGGCACTCATGATGGATAAGGATACTAAGGGCCATAATGAGGCAGTGAGCGAGTTGATTCTGGCTGGGGTGCCCCTTGGAAACATCGGTGATGCATCGACGAGATTAAAGGCAGCTATTTCAAGTGCGGATGTAGTTCTTGCAGAAGATTCACGCAGGTTTAGCCGCCTCTGCAAAGACCTTGAAATTGATTGCGCTGCAGAGGTTCTCTCATTCTTTGAAGGAAATGAAATCTCGCGACTTGATGAGGTAGCAAATCATTTAGCATCAGGGCGCCAAGTTTTACTAGTAAGTGATGCAGGGATGCCATCAGTTAGTGATCCTGGATATAGAGCAGTGAGAATGGCAATCGATAAGGGATTTAAAGTCTCAGTGATTCCAGGTCCAAGCGCTCCACTAGCAGCGCTTGCTATCTCTGGCCTTGCCAGTGATTCATTTGCATTTGATGGTTTTGTGCCAAGAAGTTCTGGCGCACGTGATCAATTCTTTGAAGACCGCGCTATGGAGACTCGAACTCTGATTGTCTTTGAAGCGCCACATCGAATTAGTGAATCACTCCAATCAATGATTAAAAGCTTTGGTCCAAATAGACAAGCAGCTATCTGCCGCGAACTAACTAAGACTTATGAAGAGGTAGTGCGCGGCGAACTAGCAGAATTACTTAGCTGGTCTGAAAGTAAAGAAATGCTTGGTGAATTCACCATAGTTATTGCCCCCTATGATCCAAGTGAGCAAGTAGTAAGTGATCAGGATGTAGTTGAAACCGTTTCGCGCTATGAAGCATCTGGAATCACCCGCAAGGAGGCAATTGCCTTAACTGCCAAGGAGCTTCGCATACGCAAGCGAAAAGTCTTTGACATCATGGTGGAACAGAAGTAGATAGAATTTAGCCCATGTCAGATACCGGTAAATCTTTCTATCTGACTACGCCTATTTATTATGTTAATGATGCCCCCCATATCGGGCATGCCTACACAACTGTGGCTGGTGACTTATTAACTCGCTGGCACAGACAGAGAGGTGAATCAGTCTGGTTTCTTACCGGAACTGATGAGCATGGCCAGAAAGTTATGCGCACAGCTGAGGCTAATAACACTGCGCCGCAACAGTGGTGTGATCGATTAGTTGAGCAGGAATGGAAGCCAGTCTGGAAGCATTTAGAGATAGCTAACGATGACTTCATTCGCACTACTGAAGCAAGACATACGCAGCGAGTTCAGAAGTTTCTCCAAGGATTGATGGAGCAGGGCTATATCTATGAAGGCAAATATGAAGGCCCTTATTGCGTTGGCTGTGAAGAATTTAAATTACCTGGAGATCTAATTGAGGGAAATTGTAAAATTCACTCAAAGCCGGTTGAAATGCTTAGCGAGACAAACTGGTTTTTCAAGTTATCAGAGTTTGCCGCCCCACTTCTTGAGCACTACAAGAAAAACCCTGAAAGTTGCCAGCCAGAGAGTGCTCGAAATGAAGTAATTTCATTTCTTGAAGGTGGAGTTTCAGATCTATCGGTATCTCGCTCAACTTTTGATTGGGGAGTAAGAGTTCCATGGGATGAGAAACAAGTTGTTTATGTCTGGTTTGACGCGCTTTTAAATTATGCAACAGCAGTTGGCTTAACTGATGATCCATCAAGTGATGGTGGTAAATTCTTTGAAAAGACTTGGCCTGCTGATGTTCACCTAGTTGGAAAAGATATCCTGCGTTTTCATGCTGTTATCTGGCCTGCAATGCTTATGGCTGCAAAGCTTGCTCTGCCAAAGAAAGTATTTGCCCATGGCTGGCTCTTAGTTGGGGGCGAGAAGATGAGCAAGAGTAAATTAACTGGCATCGCTCCTTCAGATATTACAGATCACTTTGGCGTTGATGCCTTTCGTTATTACTTTATGAGAGCCATACCTTTTGGAAGTGATGGCTCATTTTCTTGGGAGGATATGGCTGCCCGCTACACAAGTGAGCTGGCAAATGACTTTGGAAATCTAGCCTCACGCCTTGCAGCAATGGTTGAGAAGTATTGCGATGGCATTCTGCCAAATCCAGCAAAAGATGAAGAGCTAGCAAGCGCGCTATCAAAGACAGTTGAGAGCGCAGATAAAGCAATTGTGGCCCTAGATTTTCAAGGTGGAATAAATTCCATTATGGATTTCTGTAAGGTTGTTAATGGTTATGTAACGATTCAACAGCCTTGGGTAGTTGCTAAAGATGAGAGCAAAAAAAGCGATCTTGATGCAATTTTATATAACACTGCAGAATCTTTAAGAGCCCTTGCAATTCTGCTCCATCCAGTGATGCCGCTATCAACTAGCAAGTTATGGTCTTATCTAGGCGCTGAGAGCTCACTTGGGCCAATTTCCTCACAGAAAATTGCAGATGTTGCGAAGTGGGGACAGCTAAAGGGTGGAAGCAAAATAATTAAAGGGGATATTCTCTTTCCTCGTCTTCCAGATTTAGAGAGTTAAAAAACTTAGCAAATGGCTGATCGAAATAATCGCGAAGGTGATCGCAGAGCTGCCCCACTTCCAGAACCCCTACCCACCACTTGTGTGGATTCTCATGCTCACCTTGAGATAGTAACTGGCGCCGCAGCCGATCATGATGATGTTAAGAAAGTCTTAGATGATGCAAGAAGCGTTGGCATTGATCGAGTAGTGCAAGTCGGTATCTCTGTTAAGGAATCTCAATGGTCAGTAGATTGTGCCAATAAGTTCAATACTCAGGTCTTAGCAGCTGTTGCGCTTCATCCCAACGATGCTCCATTAATTGAAGATCTTGAATCTGATTTAGAGGAAATCAATAGGTTAGCTGGTGAAAAGAGAGTCTGCGCAATTGGCGAAACTGGGATGGACTTCTTTCGAACCGAGGAGAGCCTTAGAGATAAACAAAAGTACTCATTTAAAAAGCATATTGAAATTGCTAAAGCCCATAAGAAAGCTCTTATGATTCATGATCGTGACTCTCACCGAGCTGTATTAGATCTTCTAGATGAAGTAGGAGCGCCAACTCATACTGTTTTTCACTCTTTCTCTGGAGATGCTGAGATGGCAAAGGAGTGCGTTGCTAAGGGCTATCTACTCTCTTTCTCAGGAACTGTTACCTTTAAAAATGCCCCACTTCTTCATGAGGCGCTAATGCATGTGCCGCTGGAAAACTTGCTAGTTGAAACTGATGCTCCCTTTCTAACTCCAACTCCAAATAGAGGAGCTCATAACACTCCAGCTCAAATCCCACATATCTTGCGCTTTATCTCAGAGCGAAGGGGGGAGGATCTAACAACTCTTACCAGAGCAATTAGTAATAATGCAGAGCGCGTATTTGGATCATTTCTTAGATGAGTATCACATTACTTGGCGCAGGTGAGATCAGACAGATTGCCGAATCCTTAGATCTTCGCCCCACAAAATCACTAGGTCAAAATTTTGTAATTGATAGTAATACCTGTCAAAAAATTGTTCGTTTAGCAGGAATTACATCTAGTGATCATGTAGTTGAAATAGGCCCAGGCCTTGGTTCTCTAACTCTAGCTCTGCTACAAGCCAGCGATAAAGTAACAGCAATTGAGATAGATAAACGTCTAGCAGATCAATTAGAGATAACGGCTAAGTCTCATGGAGCAAGTTTGAAAGATCTAGTAATAATTAATGCTGATGCCATGGAGGTAGATGAAATCGCTGGCAGGCCAGATAAGTTAGTAGCAAATCTTCCTTACAACATCTCAGTGCCCGTTTTATTGACCTTTCTTGAAAAGTTTGAATCTATTACTTCAGGAATTGTTATGGTTCAAAGTGAGGTAGCAGAGAGACTGGCAGCAAAGCCGGGCAGCAAAATCTATGGAGTCCCTAGCGCTAAGGCTGCTTGGTGGGCAGATCTGCAATTAGCAGATTCAGTTTCCCGTTCAATTTTTTGGCCAGTTCCCAAGGTTGACTCCTCTTTAGTGAAATTCACAAGGCATAAACCTTTAGGCGATGAAACTCTAAGAAAGCTCACCTTTGAACTAGTTGATCGCGCATTTGGGCAGAGACGAAAGATGCTTCGCTCAATTTATGCAGATCTTGCAGGGGGATCAGCCCAGGCTGAGCAGCTACTAATTGCTTCAGGAATTGAGCCAACTATTCGAGGAGAAGCGCTAACTATTGATGACTTTCTAGCAATTGCTCGCCAATTAGATAGGCGTTAATAGCGCTGTAGTAATACCCTCACCACATGAGCGCCCATGTTCTGGTTCGAGTTCCAGGAAAGATTAATCTTCAGCTCTCAGTTGGGCCGCTGCAAAAAGATGGATTTCATCCAGTAGCAACAGTATTTCAAGCAGTCTCTATCTTTGATGATGTAAAAGTTGAATTAAATGATGATGGTCTAGTACATGTTCAATCTACAGCTAAAACAAATAATCATCTGCCGCTAGATAAAGAGAATTTAGCTGCTAAAGCTGTTGAGCTAATGCGTAAGAAATTTGATATCTCAGATGGAATAACTATTACCTTAACAAAGGAAATTCCAATAGCTGGTGGTATGGCTGGCGGAAGTGCTAATGCAGGGGCAGCAATAGTTGGAATGGATGCTCTTTTTAATCTTGGTCTGAAACGAAACGATATGGAAAAAATCGGAGCAGAACTTGGAGCAGATGTTCCATTTACTATCTCTGGTGGAACGGCAATCGGAACAGGCAAGGGAGATCAGATAACTCCAGTACTTTCTAGGGGAACATATAGTTGGGTTCTTGCTCTCTCTAGCTCTGGATTATCAACGCCTGCGGTTTATAGTGAATGCGATCGCCTCCGTGAAGGTTTGCAAGTTGCTCCGCCGCAAATTAGTGATGCGCTTCTACAAGCCCTCAGCGCTGGAGATAGTAATAAACTTGGTAAAGCGCTAAGTAATGATCTGCAAGCAGCAGCATGTTCGCTAAAACCAGCGCTTCGTCTAATTCTTGATGTTGGTCTGGATTATGGCGCCCTCGGTGGAATTGTCTCTGGCTCAGGTCCTAGCGTGGCATTTTTGGCAGAGCATGAAGATCATGCGCTAGATCTTGTTGTCGCTCTGACCTCAAGCGGAGTAGTGGGTAATGTGGTTAGAGCATCTGGGCCAGTGCCTGGAGCTCGGGTGATTGAGAGCCTATAAAAATCAGGAGTTATGGAGCATTGAGCCTGAGGCAATAGAATTCAGGTTCCTCCATTGTGTAGTGGCTAGCACATGGGCCTTTGAAGCCCAGGGTCCAGGATCGATACCTGGTGGAGGAGCCAGCATTAAGCGGGAAAGAGATAGGTCGAAAATTAAATAGAATAGGGCCAGGAGCGCAGAGAGGTGGGGAGTTGAACCAGCTGGATCTCGCAATACTTCTCGCTGCTGGCGAGGGCAAACGGATGAAATCCTCTCGCGCCAAAGTTCTCCATGAAATTGCAGGTAGATCTTTAATCGCACATGTCATCAGAGCAGTTGAGCCATTAGCAGCTAGAGAGCTAAGAGTTGTAGTTGGAGCAGATAAAAAGGATGTAATCCAACATCTAAGTGATATTTCACCAAGTGCTAAAACTATCTATCAAGAGATTCGCGGCGGAACTGGCCATGCTGTAAAACTCGCGCTAGCTGGCCACAACTCATCTGGAACAGTATTAATCTGCGCCGGTGATACGCCACTTCTAACTAGCGCAACACTTAGAGAATTACTTAAAGACCATGGCTCAACTGGAGCCAGCGCCACTGTATTGACCACCCACATGCCTGATCCGAGTGGATACGGTCGAGTATTGCGAGAAGCAAATGGAGATTTGGCAGAGATAGTTGAAGAAAAAGATGCCACAGAGCTTCAAAAGCAGACCTCTGAGATTAATTCAGGGGTCTATATTTTTGCCGCTATAGATTTAATAGCTGCGCTAAGTAAAGTAAGTAAAAGTAACGCGCAGCAAGAAGAGTATCTAACTGATGTGATTGGCATCTTAAAGTCTGAGGGCAAGAAAGTCTCAGCCTTTGAAACTCCAGATTTCACTGAGATTTTAGGGATTAATGATCGCTCTCAGCTCTCTCAGGCTGGTTTTATTATGAATGCTCGAATTTGCGATGCATTAATGCAAAGTGGAGTAACAATTACAGATCCAATGAGTACTTGGATTGATATAACAAGTGAAATTGATATTGATGTGACTATTGAGCCAGGTAGCGCGATTAAGGGCAGCACAAAGATTGGAAGAGCAGCTGTTATCGGACCAAGAACTACCTTGATTAATTGTGAGGTAGGCGCGATGGCGCGAGTATTTGAATCACATTGTGAGAGCTCGAAAATTGGAGAATCTGCCCAAGTTGGCCCATATACACATATTCGTAGTGGAACAGTGCTCTCAGAGCAGGTTCGAGTTGGCTCATTTGTCGAGATAAAGAATTCAACAATCGGAGCGGGATCTAAAGTTCCACATCTTTCATATGTTGGTGATGCAAGTATTGGAATACACACAAATATTGGCGCTGCAACTGTGATTGTTAACTATGACGGAGTTGAAAAACACCAGACTGTTATTGGCGATCATGTAAGAATCGGTAGTGATTCAATGTTGGTAGCGCCAGTAAGTATTGGCGATGGCGCATACACAGCAGCTGGATCGGTAATTACCGAAGATGTTCCAGCAGGAGCGCTAGGGATAGGAAGAGCTCGACAATCCAATATCCTCGGCTGGGTCTTAAAGAAGAGAAAAGGCAGTAAGTCAGCAGAAGCGGCAGCCAAGAAAGAAGGGTCGAAATGAGTAACGAACTACGTCTCAGCTCCGAAAAACGTCTCCGTCTCTTTACCGGACGTGGATACCCTGAATTAGCCGATGAGGTTGCATTAGAACTTGGTATTCCAATTACCCCAACATCTGCTTATGACTTTGCCAATGGTGAAATATTTATTAGATTTGAAGAGAGCGTTCGCGGCTGTGATGCCTTTGTAATTCAAAGCCATACCACTCCAGTAAATAAACAGATCATGGAACAACTAATAATGGTTGATGCGCTTAAGAGAGCATCAGCTAAGCGAATTACTGTTATTGCTCCCTTCTATGGCTATGCCAGACAAGATAAGAAACATAGAGGTAGAGAGCCGATATCTGCTCGTTTAATGGCAGATCTATTTAAGACAGCAGGCGCTGATCGTTTAATGACTGTTGATCTTCACACCTCACAGATTCAAGGATTCTTTGATGGTCCAGTTGATCATTTATTTGCGCTACCACTTCTAGCAAATTACGTTGGTTCAAAAGTTGATCGCTCAAGGCTAACTATCGTCTCTCCAGACTCAGGACGAGTGCGAGTAGCAGAGAGATGGAGCGATTTATTGGGCGGAGCTCAGATCGCCTTCATACATAAGACACGTGATCCAAGAATTCCAAATGAAGCAATTACAGGACGCGTAGTCGGAGATGTCTCAGGACAGACCTGCGTAGTTATCGATGACATGATTGATACTGCTGGCACCATAACTAAAGCGATAGATGCTCTCTATGACGCAGGAGCTAAAGAGGTAATCGTTGCTGCAACTCATCCAGTATTTTCAGGCCCTGCAGCAGAGCGCCTAGCTAACTCCAGAGTAAAAGAAGTAGTAGTTGTAAATACTCTTCCGATACCTGAGGAGTCAAGATTTCCAACTCTTACAATTCTCTCCATAGCCCCGCTATTAGGTAGAGCAATTCGCGAAGTATTTGAAGATGGCTCTGTCACGAGCCTCTTTGATGGCCACTCCTAAAAGATCAAGGCTGCGCTGGCTCTCTCTCCTTCTCTGCGCACTCTTTACTCTTCCCCTTGCACCTGCCCAATCAAATGAGCCCTATCGCATAACTGTTATGTCAAGAAATATCTATCTTGGCGCAGATGTTGGGGTAGCACTTGATTTGATTCCTAACTTCCCAGCAGCTGCTCAATTTATGTGGGATCAGATGAAGCAGACAAACTTTAAAGCTAGAGCTCCAAAATTAGCTAAAGAAATCCTGCAAGATCGCCCTGAGATAATTGGAATTCAAGAGGCGACATCTTGGCGTTGTAAGAAGGATTTCTCTGACCAAGAAGTTGAAATCTATAACTTTCTAGATGACTTGATAGCTGCTACAAAGAGTGCGGGCCTTTCTTATTCAATTGCCTCTGCCAATGGCGTTAAAGCCTTTAATCCAGGCTATTCGATTGCTCCTATTCCTTATTTAACTAAAGTAGTAGATCCTGAAGTATTCAATCCAATATTTGGTCAAGATAGCGCGGCCTGCGGCTTTGTTATCGGTGATGCTCTTTTAGTTCGAGATGATGTTAAATCCCAGATTATCCAAGTTGGAAATAGTGAATATGAAGCAAGTTATTCCATAGTTCCAGTATTGATGAAGATCTATCGTGGATATAGCTGGGCTGATTTTAAAGTCCAAGACTCAGTGGTTCGGGTAATTACAACTCACCTCGAATCAATCTGGGATGAGAATAAGATTCCAAATTCTGCAATTCAAGCTGGGCAGTTAGTTGCTGATCTAAAAGATGCCAAGATGCCAATTATCATCCTTGGTGATTTCAATGCAGATTATCGAGATCCAAGAGGAGTTGATGATCCAAATCCAGGTGAGCAACCTGTAGTTAGCGATATCTGTCCAACGCCTGGTGGAGCTAAGTGCAACGCTTACTCCACAATGATTGAAGCAGGATTTGAAAATGCATCACCTGATGCTAAAAACGCCCGCTACTTCACCTGGGGAGCAGCAGCGCTTCTAGATGGCCCTGATAAGAGGCGAGCAAAGATTGCTAAGCAACTTGGTAATCAATATGGATTTACAGATCGCCTTGATTATATTTTTACTAAAAATGTTTATGCCACGGTGAGCTCAAAAATAATTGGCAATGTATGGCCCGATGGCTCAGGAGTCTGGAATTGCGGCAGCAAGATTTGTTTTCCTTCAGATCATGCCGGAGTTGTTTCAACCATCGAATTACCAAGAATGGCTGGAGCGATCGATCCAGATCTAGATAGCCATGCAAGATTAGCCTTTACCCCTTGGTATTTATTAGTGGGAGTCATTCCGCTCTTTCTCATCTGGCGAATCACTCGTCGTTTAAGGCGGTAGTTGAGCCCGGTTTTGCGCTTCTAATTGCCTTTAGGTAGCCTTCGCATCACTTAAGGCGAGGGGGAATCCCCCGTTATCGACGAAAGGCAAGAAAATGGCTGAAGTTTCAATTAAGGGCGCGCTCCGTAGTGAATTTGGAAAAGGCGCATCAAGAAGAATCCGCCGCGATGGCAGCGTTCCAGCAGTTATCTATGGACATGGTGAGAAGCCAATACATATCTCCCTTCCGGCACGCGAGGTTGGAGTAGCAATAAAGACCTCTAACGTTCTTCTAAATGTTGATTTAGGTGAGAAGCAAGAGTTAGTGCTTCCAAAGTCAATCGTTCGCGATCCTCTGAAAGGGACTTTGGAACATATAGATTTAATTATCGTTCGCCGCGGTGAGCGCGTTATCGTTCACGTGCCAGTTCATGCACATGGTAAGTACGATCCAGAAGGTATTTTGGAGCATGTACATAACACAATTGAAGTTGAAGTAGATGTAACAGCAATCCCAGCATCACTTGATCTTGATATTGAAGGTTTGATGGCAGGGGATTCAAAGACAGCATCAGAGGTAACTCTTCCTGCAGGCGTAATCCTTAAGAGCGATCCAAAGATGACTGTTATCCATCTATCAGTCCGCGTGGCATTTGAAGAAGTTGTCGCTGTTGCTGCTACCCCAGCTGAAGGTGAAGCTGACGCTACTGCTGCTGATCCTGCTGAAGGCGCTCCTGCTGAGGAGAGTAAAGAAAAATAAAGGGCTAACCTTGCTCCATGTTTGGTAGATCAAACAAGGATAAAGGCGGAGCTTCTCCCAACCGATGGCTATTAATTGGCCTTGGTAATCCTGGCAAAGAGTATGAAAAGACGCGCCATAATATTGGCGCAGCTTTGATATCAGAGTATGCCAAGAAAGCTGGAGTTAAATTCTCATCTCACAAATCTCGAGCAGATATTGCTGAAATTAGCATCGGAGTTGGAGCTCAAAGAGTTTCCCTAATTGCAGCAACGCTTCGCTGCTATATGAATGAATCTGGCGGTCCAACAAGTTCTCTAGCTAACTTCTTTAAGGTCAGTAGCGATCACATCATCATCGCTCATGATGAGTTAGATATCCCATTTCAAGCAATACGAATTAAATATGGTGGCGGAGATAATGGCCATAATGGCCTAAAGAGCGTGACCTCTGGACTTTCTAGCTCTGATTACTATCGCATCAGACTTGGTATTGGCCGGCCTATCGGTGAACAAGATCCAGCAGACTTTGTCTTAAAGGCCTTCTCAGCAGCTGAGCGAAAAGATCTAGATCTTTTCCTGCAAAGAGGCATTGATGCCATTGAGCTTCTTATTACTCAAGGAATTGAGAAGGCACAGAACTCATTTAATAAGTAATCAACCAGTATTTCTAAGTCCTGCCGCCACGCCATTAATTGTTAAAAGTAATGCTCTAGTATTTAAGGAATCACTACTTCCCTCGCGCACTTTCTTTAATAGCGATATCTGCAGTAGATGTAGTGGAGCAAGATAAGCATCACGAACTTGAAGAGTCTGGGCCAGAATTTCTTGGTCGGCCAAAATATCTTTCTTGCCAGTTAGTAGCAATATCTCGCTAACGGTTAATTCAAACTCTGCCTTTATATCCTCTAAGAAATGATGAAGTGATGGATCAACTAGGGCAGATACATATTTACTAGCCATCGCTAAATCAGTCTTAGCAATAGTCATCTCCACATTGCTTATAAATGTTCTAAAGAAGTGCCAATCTTTGAGCATTGATGCCATGCTCTCAGCATGACCAGCTAGACGAGCAGCCTTAAGGCCGCTTCCCACTCCATACCAGCCAGGGACAATCTGCCGTGATTGAGTCCAACCAAATACCCAGGGAATTGCTCGAAGTGATGAGAGATCAGAGCTTGCATCAGGTCTTCTAGAGGGGCGAGAGCCTAGAAAGAGATTTCCCAACTGTTCAACTGGGGTTGATTGATAAAAATAGTTAGCAAGCTCAGGATTTTCAACTAGTGAGCGATATCTAGTAAATGCTGCTGAGCTAACAGATTCCATAGCCGAATTCCACTTGGAGAGATCTTCTGAAGATTGGCGAGCAGAGCGATTAAGTATTGTTGCTTCCAGAGCAGCAGCAAGTGTTAATTCAACATTCTCTCTAGCAAGAGCTGGAAGGGCGTACTTATCGGAGATAACTTCGCCTTGTTCAGTCATTTTTATCTGGCCATCTAGAGTTCCCCAGGGAAGAGCAATGATGGCATCATAAGTTGGTCCACCGCCGCGGCCGACAGATCCTCCGCGACCATGAAATAGTCTTAACTTAACTCCATATTTTCCAGCAACATCTCTAAGTTTTCGCTGCGCTTGATGGATCTCCCACTGGCTTGTAGCGATACCAGCATCTTTATTTGAATCGGAATAGCCAAGCATTACCTCTTGAATATCGCCACGTAATTTCACATACTGGCGATAAATCTGGTTACTTAACAATTTATCTAAAATATCTCCAGCTGCTCTAAGTTCAGCAACAGTTTCAAGTAGAGGCGCAATATCTATATCAGCTTTTTTATCTTCAATATCGACAAGTCCGGCCTCCTTAGCCAGATATAGCGCAGCTAAGACATCTTCATGGCCTTTTGTCATTGAGACTATATAGGTTTCTATAACTGATGGATCAAAGCTTGCTTGTAGCTCTTTTATCGCCGTAAAAGTTCTAAGAGTCTTTCCATCTATCTCGCTTAACTTTGAACTATCTCGCCTAGCTTGGGTGAGCTCTTTAGTAAGAAACTCAGCTTTATCCTCAGGGGATAGTTGTAGATAATTACTATCGCTAAAGAGTGATTGAATCGCAGCGGCATGAGCTTGAGAGTGCTCTCTAACATCCATAGTGGCATGAGTCAGACCAAAGGCTGAGATAGTGCGTATGGTGCGCTCAAGTAAGCCTTTGGCTATTAGCTCGCCACGATTTTGCATCAGTGAGTCATACATCAACATCAAATCATCAATTAGCTCTCTGGTATTTGCATAATCACGCCCCGCTTGATGCTCAGTGCGATTTTGGTGTCTACTTCTAGTTAATAACAAGCGATGACCAATTGCAGTGGCTTTAAGTCGATAAGGCTCTTCGACATTTATCCTTCTAAAACGAGGTTCAATCTCAGGCAGGTTCTCCAAATCTTTAGCAACCGAATCAAGTAGCTGCTTTGATGTTCCAGCAATCTTGGTTGAAACAGATAAGGCCTGACGGAGTTCATCCATAGCCTCATTAAGAACTCTTATGGCATGACCCATCTGGAGGACAATTGCATCTTTGGTGACCTCAGGAGTTATGTTTGGATTACCATCTCGATCTCCACCAATCCAAGAGCCAAACTTTAATACCGAATCTCTTGGCGAAACTTTGATACCAAGCCTTGATATTTCTCGAGAGAAGTCTTCGAGAACTTCAGGAATTGTTAGTCGGAAGAGATCATCTAGGTAGTAGAGAGCATTAATTGCCTCATCAAGTGGCTCTGGTCTACCAAGTCTTAACTCATCGGTCTGCCAGAGAAGATCTACAGATTCAGCAAGACGTTGGTCGCGAGCTGGGCTATCACTTTTATCTAATAACTCTGAGATAGTCGAGAGCTTTCCAAGCACTGATCGACGAGCAGCTTCAGTTGGGTGCGCTGTAAATACTGGGCGAACTTGAAAATTCTTTAGCCACTTTTCAATATCTTGACTTGTAAAGCCGTCAGTAGTTTTGCTAGCAGCCAAGATATTATCGACAGCTCTACTTAACCAGGAGCCGCCTTTGATTCGCTCTTTTGCCAGAATTCTTGAACGGTGAACTTGTTCAGCAACATTTGCTAGATTGAAATAGACATTAAAGGCTCTTACTAGTTTTACTGATTGATCTGCTGATATTGATTGAAGGAGATCCTCGCCTCCGCCTTCTCTCACTGACTTTCTAACTAGCTCCACTAGATCAAGAAGTTCCTGCCCATCTTGGCGAGCTAGAGATTGGCCTAATAGATCGCCTAAACGGCGGACATCACTTCGAAGAGAGAGATTTTCTTCGGCAGAGGTAGGCACGGACACGGGCTAATAATGGCACGATAGAATTACATCGCGTTTTACAGATAAGCCCCTTTCATCTTGGAAGCAGCACCCCTGCCCGCTATGAAATCGGGGCTAATCGGCGTTGAGCCTGATTCAAGAGAGGGAGCGAATCTAAGTGAATGCAAAGCTGGCGGGCTTTATCTCGCTATCTGAAACAACTCACCTTGCCTTGGAGCAGAGTGAAGTTGCTCTAATTTCTGCGACGCCAGCTCTTCCATTCTTGATTGCTGAAAGAAGTAAGAAGGCTCCGCAATTAGTAATTACGCATTCAAGTTCTAGAGCATCAGAGATTGCTCTGCAATTATCAGAGCTAGTAGATCAAGTAGCTGAATTTCCAGCTTGGGAGAGCTTGCCACATGAACGCCTAAGTCCTAATAGCGATACTGTGGCAAGACGGATAGATACTCTGATAAATCTAGATAAAGCCAGAGTAGTAGTAACAACTGCAAGAGCTCTACTACAACCAATTAATCAAGAAATAATCGAAATGCCGATGTTAAGCATTCAAAGCGGCAAGCAACAAAACTTTTCTGAGCTAATTCAAGAGCTAACTCATCGTGCCTATAGCCGAGTAGATATGGTGGAGCGGCGTGGGGACTTTGCAGTAAGAGGTGGAATTATCGATCTATTCCCTCCACTTGCAGACCATCCAGTTCGTATTGAATTCTTTGGCGATGAGATAGAGGAGATCAGATATTTTGAAGTTAGTGATCAGCGCACCTTTGCATTAGTTGAAGGAGCGCTAAATCTCATTCCTTGCAGAGAGTTGATTCTTACTCCTGAGGTGGCAAAGCGAGCAAGGCAGTTAGCAAGCAAATATCCAGAGATAAGTGAGATCTGCAATAAAGCTTCAGAGGGGATTTATAGTCAAGGTCTAGAGTCACTACTTTCAGTCTTATCAAAAAAATTAGTGCCTCTTCTTGAACTACTTCCTAAAGGCTTTGAAGTAATTAGTCTTGATCAAGAGCGAATTGCCCTAAGGGTTAGAGACTTAATTAGCACCAATGAAGAGTTTCTCTCAGCTGCTTGGTCTAGCGCCGCCCTATCCCAAGGCAGTGAGGCAAGCTTTAATACACCGCTTCGCAAAGAACTATCTACGGGAGGATTTTTAGAACTAGATGAGGCAATTGAATATGCTGCAGATAATCAAATCATTTGGCGTTACTTCAACTCTTACGGAAGCTCAGATGATCTACAAATCAGCCAATTTATTTCAGTTGAGCCATTTAAAAATAATTTTGAGAAGCTGATACAGCAAGTTAAAACTTGGATTAAGCAAGGATTTCTAGTCGTTATCTCCTTAGAGGGTATTGGCATTCTCGAGCGATATCGAGACATATTTGTAGATGGCGATATTGCTGTTGCTCTAGTTGAAAAGTTAAGCGCTGATCTAGCGCCAGATAAGTTGTATTTAACTTCTACCTTGATTCACGATGGATTTATTGATCAAGAACTCAAGATTGTTTTTCTTACCGAAGCTGATATCACTGGAAATAAAGAGTTGCGCGCAACTACTTCACGGATGCCCTCAAAGAGAAAAGCAAGTATTGATCCTCTAGAGCTAAAGAGCGGCGATTATGTGGTTCATGAACAACATGGAGTTGGTAGATATCTTGAATTAGTGCAGCGAGATGTTGCTGGGATTTCTAGGGAGTATTTGGTAATTGAATATGCCTCCTCAAAGAAAGGCCATCCTGCAGATCGGATATATGTTCCAACTGATTCTTTAGAGCAGATCACGCGCTATATCGGCGGTGAAGCCCCTGCAGTTCATCGCATTGGAGGTGGGGAGTGGATTAAAGCTAAGGGTCGAGCTAAGAAGGCAGTCAAGGAAATTGCTGGCGAGTTAATTCGTCTCTATGCTGCAAGAACTAGCTCTCCTGGCTTTGCATTCTCACCTGACACTACTTGGCAGCGAGAGCTAGAGGACTCCTTTGCCTATATTGAAACTCCAGATCAATTAGTCACTATTAATGAAGTTAAAGAGGATATGCAGCGTCCCTATCCAATGGATCGAATTATTTGTGGAGATGTGGGATATGGAAAGACAGAGATAGCTATTAGGGCAGCATTTAAAGCCGTTCAAGATGCTAAGCAAGTGGCAATTTTAGTTCCAACCACTCTTCTTGCTCAGCAACACCTTGCAACCTTTACCCAGCGCTATAGCGGATTTCCAATAACTGTTTCAGCTCTATCACGTTTTGCTTCAAGTAAGGAGATTAGTGAAACGCTAGCCGGCCTTGCTAGCGGTGGGGTAGATATTGTTATTGGCACCCATAGATTGCTCTCAGATGATGTTGCCTTTAGAGATTTAGGTTTGATTATTGTTGATGAGGAACAGAGATTTGGCGTTGAGCATAAAGAGAAATTAAAGAAATTGAGAGCAAGTGTTGATGTACTAGCTATGTCTGCCACTCCAATTCCTCGAACTCTTGAGATGGCTATTACAGGAATTCGAGAAATGTCCACAATTACTACTCCGCCAGAGCAGCGCCATCCAGTCCTTACCTATGTTGGTGCATATGATGAAAAGCAGGTAGCAGCAGCGATTCATCGAGAACTACTGCGAGATGGCCAAGTCTTTTATATCCATAATCGCGTGGAATCAATTGATGAGGTAGCGGCCAAGATTAGAAGGCTAGTTCCGCAAGCAAGTGTGGCTATCGCCCATGGGCAGATGAGTGAGACAAATCTAGAGCAGGTAGTTGTGGGTTTTTGGAATCGAGAATTTGATGTTTTAGTCTGCACGACAATTGTCGAAAATGGTATTGATGTCGCAAATGCAAATACTTTAATTGTGGAACGCGCAGATCTCTTTGGACTATCACAACTTCATCAACTTAGAGGAAGAGTTGGACGCTCACGAGAGCGCGCTTATGCCTACTTCTTTTATCCAATCGATAGAGCTATGAGCGAAGTTGCACTTGATCGATTAAGCACAATTGCCCAGAACACCGAACTCGGAGCTGGAATGCGTGTGGCTCTTAAAGATTTAGAGATAAGAGGGGCAGGAAATCTATTGGGAGGCGAGCAATCTGGTCATATTGCAGATGTGGGATTTGATTTATATATGCGCATGGTTGGAGATGCTGTTAATGAGTACAAGGCAGGATTTATTGATCAAGGGCAAGAACTAGTTGATTGCAAAGTGGAATTGCCTGTCACCGCTCATCTCTCTGCCGAATATGTCCCATCTGATCGACTCCGTCTTGATCTATATCGAAGACTTGCAGATACAAAGGATGAAGATGAGATTACAAAGATTGGCGAGGAGTTAAGTGATCGCTTTGGCGTTCTTCCTAAAGAGGCAGAGAACTTGCTGCGCATAGCTCGTCTACGCACTTACTTAAAGGAGCGAAAGATTCAAGACTTTGCAGTGCAGGGTCGTTATGTAAAAATTGCACCTCTTGTGCCAAGTGAATCGCTAGAGTTGAAAATTAAGCGCCTCTATCCTGGCTCAATTGTGAAGTCGGTAACCCAAGTTGTGATGATTGCTCGGCCGCAAACTGCTGCCTGGGTATCAGAGGCGCAGGAAATAGGGGATACTTCTCTCATTGATTGGGCGGTTGAGCTAGCCAAGACTCTCCTTGAACGCCCCTTAGGAAAGTGAGAACTCCGTGAAGAAATTTCTAGCTCCCATTATCGCCATATTGGCGCTAGCTCTATCTTCCTGTTCTCAGGTTGATTCAGCGGCAACTATTGGAGATGAGAAGATAACAATCGCAGCGCTGCAAGATCAAGTGGATTTAATCCTGGCAGAGCGCGAAGGTGTTGATACAACTCAGATGGGTCTTGAAAGTGGGGAGGCTCTAACTCGCTCACAACTTTCCTACATGATTTCTAACTTAATTATTGATGAAGTTGCAAAAGAAGAGAAAATTGAGATAGATCAAGCAGAAATTGATGCCTACAAGATTGAAATTTATGCCAATATCGGAGGAGAGGAAAACCTTCCGAATGTACTTGTGAGCGCAGCGATTCCCTCAACATCTCTAGATAATGTGCTTCGTCGAGATTTGATCCTGCGAAAGATAACTGATGGCGCGCTTGCAGCTGGAGTTGTTGAGTCTGAAATTAATGACTTAATCCAGAAGATTGTTACTGATAAAGCAACAGCTCTAAGTGTTGAGGTTAATCCTCGATATGGAATTTGGGATGACGCTAGCCTAACTGTCGTTGCTGCAGAGCCTGCCGGCGATGCCGTTAATGATTAATTAACAAAGCGCTCCAAGATGGCTTATGAAAATCTAGCTCGACTTGCTCAAGTGATGGACACCCTTAGATCTCCTGGGGGATGTCCTTGGGATAGTGAGCAGAGCCATCAATCACTACTTAAATACTTGCTTGAAGAATCTTATGAGTTTATTGAAGCTGTTGAGAGCGGTAATAGCGAGGATATGCGTGAGGAGCTAGGAGATATTCTCCTGCAAGTCTATTTCCACTCAAGGATTGCGCAGGAAGATAATGAGAATCCCTTCAGCGTTGATGATGTAGCTAAAGGGGTTATAGAGAAATTGATCTCACGCCATCCTCATGTCTTCTCTGATAAGAAAGTAAATTCCAGCGCGGAAGTATTGGAAAATTGGGAAGAGATTAAGCGCAGAGAAAAGTCTAGAACGAGCGCTCATGATGGAGTTCCAACTGGTCAACCTGCCTTAACTCTGGCTAGCAAATTAATTTATCGCGCTAGTAAGAATGAACTTTCAACCCCAGAGCATCCGGTTGAGAAGATTGAAGTAAATGAAGCTGCGCTAGGAGATCAACTCCTATCACTAATCTCATGGGCGATAGCAAATAATCTTGACCCTGAGGTTGCTCTGCGTAAGGCCGCACTCAAATATCGTGATGCGATGAGCCAAGAAGAATCAGGCTAGACTTCGCGCCTGTGAGCACAAATTCAGCGATTAAATCCATTACCGCAAGAGAGATCCTTGATTCAAGAGGAAATCCGACAGTTGAAGTAGATGTCCAATTAGAAGATGGTTCTTGGGCAAGAGCTGCAGTTCCAAGTGGCGCCTCAACCGGAGCTTTTGAAGCAGCAGAGTTAAGAGATGGCGGTTCAAGATATTTAGGAAAGTCAGTATCTGGGGCGGTTGAAAATGTGAAGGCAAAAATTGCACCATCCCTAATCGGCCACGATGGCCTAGACCAAAAAGGCTTAGATGAAAAGATGATTGCGCTAGATGCGACAGTCAATAAATCTTCACTTGGCGCAAATTCAATCCTTGGAGTCTCGCTAGCAGTTGCTAGAGCTGCAGCGGTAAGTAAGAAGCTACCCTTTTACAAATTCATAGGTGGAGAGAAAGCAACGCTTCTACCAATTCCAATGATGAATATTTTAAATGGTGGAGCTCACGCAGATACAAATGTTGATATCCAAGAATTTATGATTGCACCAATTGGCGCCCCAACTTTTAAAGAGGGCTTGCGCTATGGAGCTGAGATATATCAATCCTTAAAGTCAGTTTTAAAAAAGAGAGGCCTTGCAACAAGTATTGGCGATGAAGGTGGTTTTGCGCCGAATCTTGAGAGTAATCGAGCCGCGCTTGATTTAATCATTGAAGCTGTAGAGAAGGCCGGCTACAAGATGGGAAGCGATATTGGTCTTGCAATGGATGTTGCTGCCACTGAGTTCTATAAAGATGGTAGTTATCGCTTCGAAGGTTCAAATCTCAGCGCAACTGAGATGATTAACTATTATCAAGGATTACTTGATTCTTATCCATTGTTATCAATAGAAGATCCACTCTCTGAAGATGATTGGAGTGGTTGGGCAGATATAACAAAGGCGATGGGAGCTAGCGTTCAATTAGTTGGCGATGACTTATTTGTCACTAACCCAACTCGCCTAGCTCAAGGAATTAGCCAAGGTTGCGCCAATGCTCTACTTGTTAAGGTCAATCAAATTGGGACCCTTACTGAAACTCTAGCTGCCGTTGATATGGCCCATAAAGCTGGATATCGCTCGATGATGAGTCATCGATCAGGAGAAACAGAGGACACCACAATTGCAGATTTATCGGTGGCAGCTCTCTGTGGTCAGATTAAAACAGGTGCTCCTGCTCGTAGTGAGAGAGTTGCTAAGTACAATCAGTTACTGCGAATTGAAGAGGAACTTGGTTCAAAGGCTCAATATGCCGGCCGTGAAGCATTTCCTCGTTTTACTTCGCGTTAAGAAATAATTAGAGCAAATAAGGAGCCGCTATGAAGCGCAGCAAAATCTCGCTTCCTAAGACTCTTGAAAGCTTTGCCGCAAAACGAGGAATCTCAACTCGATTACTAATTCTCTTTCTAGTTCTATTTATTGTCGCAGTTACTCTTGCTCCTCCAACGCAACAGTATTTTGCACAGAGAGCACAAATCAGCGCTCTTGAAGCAGATCTTGATTCCAATTATAAAAAGTTAGAGGCAGCAAGAGCTGAGCTACAAAGATGGCGTGATCCAGATTATGTAAAGAGTGAGGCAAGAAATCGCCTCCACTTTGTTCTGCCAGGTGAGCGGCAATACGTAATCTTGGGAGTAAAACCAACAATTGACCCTGAAGCACAAGGCGCTGCTCCAATTAATCAAGACTTTCCACTAGGAGTTCCCTGGTATTCCAGAGTCATCTCATCTATTACCTCAGTCGGAGTCGGCGTAGCTACGCCGTAATCTTAAATTATGGGCGAGAGAGCAAGTGATGAGGATCTATCTGCGATAGAGATTCAATTAGGAAGAGTTCCAAGAGATGTTCATAGCATCGCCTATCGTTGTCCATGCTCTCATCCAGCAGTAGTTGAAACTAACCCGCGCCTCTCAGATGGAACGCCATTTCCAACTTTTTACTACGCAACCTGCCCTAATCTCACCGCTGCTATTTCAACTCTAGAAAACTCATCCCTTATGGAGGAGATGAATGAGAGATTAGCAATCGATGCCGAACTTTCCGGTCAATATCGCGCAGCGCATGATGATTATTTAGCGGCAAGAGCTGCGCTTGGAATTGATGTTCCTGAGATTGTTGATATCTCAGCAGGGGGGATGCCAGATCGTGTTAAATGTTTACACTCCCTTATTGCCCATAGCTTGTCAGCGGGAGAGGGAGTTAATCCTTTGGGAGATGAAGCGCTCTCACTTCTTCCAAAGTGGTGGCTAAATGGAAATTGCTTAGAGAGACGTGATCAGTGAGTCGAGTAGCAGCTATTGATTGTGGGACAAATTCTATTCGTCTGCTGATTGCAGATGTTTCGGGAGGTAATCTGCGTGAGATTTATCGAGGAATGGAGATTGTCCGCCTTGGACAAGGAGTTGATAAGAACAAATCCTTTCATCCAGATGCAATAGATAGGACTCTAAGAGCTACTGAGTTATTTGCAGGTGAGATTAGAAGACGCGGCGTTGAGGCAATCAGGTTCTGTGCAACAAGTGCCACAAGAGATGCATCAAATCGAGAGCTCTTCATCGATGGCGTAAAAGCAATAATTGGAATTGAACCTGAGGTAATTAGCGGCGAGCAAGAAGCCGAGCTCTCCTTCATTGGAGCAACCCATCAACTAAATCAGATAGGCGCTCCTTATTTGGTAGTAGATATTGGCGGAGGATCAACTGAATTTGTCTATGGACAGGATGCAGTTGAGGCGTCGGTGAGTGAAAATATTGGCTGTGTGAGAATGAGCGAGCGCCACTTAAATAGCTCCCCACCTAGTAAAGCTGCGATTGATTTGGCAATTGCTGATATTGATAAAGCTATTAAAAATGCTGCTACCAAAGTTCCAATAACAAGTGCTAAAACTTTAGTAGCTGTTGCAGGAACAGCAACTACCGTTGCAGCTGCCGCACTTGGCCTTGATAGCTATGACCGCGACCTAATTCATCTTTCTCGAATCAGCGCAGAAAAGGCTTATCAAGTCTGTCAGAGCTTTCTTGCACTTGAAAAATCAGAGATTGCATCACTTGGCTATATGCATCCAGGAAGAGTTGATGTAATCGCTGCAGGATCTTTAGTGCTTTCAAGAATTATGGCTCTAAGCGGAGCAAGTGAATTTGTTGCATCAGAGAGTGATATTTTAGATGGAATGGCTCTTCTCCTTGCGAAGTAAACCGAGAGTGATTGCCAAGGGAGTTAAGAGCTTAAAAGTTCTTGATAAAGAGATTATCAAATGCAGTGCCTGCCCAAGGCTGACATCTTGGCGCCAAGAGGTGGCAATTACCAAGCGCGCTGCATATCGCAATGAAGATTATTGGGGAAAACCAGTTACTGGATTTGGTCCAAGTGATTCTAAATTATTAATTATTGGACTAGCCCCTGGGGCTCATGGAGCAAATAGGACTGGAAGAGTATTTACTGGAGATTCTTCAGGAGATTGGCTCTATAGATCACTTTATAAAAATGGTTTAGCAAAGATTTCAACTTCGCTATCAAGTGATGATGGACAAGAGTTATTTGAAACTCGCATCACCTGCGCACTTCGCTGCGCTCCGCCAGGAAATAAACCGACGACAATTGAGCAGCAAAGCTGTAAGAGCTGGCTTGAAGCTGAGATGAATTTACTAATGCCAACTCTGCGCGCTTTTCTGCCATTGGGCCAGATTGCCTGGAAGGCGACGATCGATGCCCTGCTGGCGCTAGGTGAAGAATTGCCGAGAAAACGCCCAAAGTTTGGCCATGGGGCCAGTTTCAACTTTCTTGGCCGCGACGGGAATACTAGATTGGTCATCGGTAGTTATCACCCGAGCCAGCAGAATACTTTCACGGGAAAGCTCACGCGCTCCCAACTGGATTCGGTGGTAAAAAAGGCAGGTAGATTTGCCCACGCGGAAGTGGCCCCTGTAGCCCAACGGCAGAGGCAGACGACTTAAAATCGTCCAAGTGTGGGTTCGATCCCCACCGGGGGCACGCATAGAGAAAAAAGTTCATAATGGGGCGCTAGGACTACTAAAGGAGAGAGATGAATAGTTCCAACCCAGTACTTGGTAAGGCATTTGGCGAGAAGGGCCGTAGAGGTTATGCCGCTATGGATAACTTCCCGCAAGATAATCTAGAGCAGAGTTTTAACGCACCTGCTGCTTCATCACTACGCACTGGTCGCATGACCATGGATGATGTTGTTGCAAGAAGCGGGATGCTCTTTGGAACCTCAGCACTTGTTGGCGCTGCTGCTTGGTATTTCAATCTTGGCGGCGGTTTACTTCTTCTTGGCTTTATCGGCGGATTAGTAACTGCGATGATTGGAATTTTTAGTAAGACAATTCGTCCTGGAGTTTATTTAGCTTATGCGCTCTGCCAAGGTTTAGTTCTAGGAATAATTAGCAAGACCTATGAACTCTTCTATCCTGGAATTGTTCAGCAAGCAATCGTTGCAACTGTTGCAGCATTTATTGGAATGCTTACTCTTTATAAGAGTGGACGCCTTCGCGTAACTCCTAAATTCACCAGAATGCTTCTTGGCGCTGCAATTGGTTATCTAGTTCTAGCAGTTGGAAGCTTGATTGGATCATTCTTTGGACTTGGCGGGGGCGCAGGACTCTATGGTCTTAGCGGCTTTGGACCATTACTTGCTGTGGCAGGAGTTGCCATCGCATCCTTCTTCTTAATTCTTGACTTTGATCAAATTGAAGAGGGCGTAAGAGCTGGAGTGCCACAAGAGGAATCTTGGAGAGCTGGCTTTGGACTATTGATAACTATGGTCTGGCTATATCTCGAGGTATTGCGCTTGATCTCAATACTTCGCGGAAATGATTAACTAGACCTCATTTATAGGAGGTTTCCTAGAATCCCCGAGATGGGCAGAATTTGTCTCGGGGATTTTTAGCGCCACAATGATGGAAAGTGAAAATACTGCAGCGCTCACCCCGATCGCAGTTCTATAAGAGAAAGCATCAGAGATAAAGCCAAGTAATACCGGGCCAACCATCATTCCAGCATCTCCTGCCATCTGCCAGAAGGCATAGACCTTTCCACTCTTTCCTTTAATTACATCGCCAACAATTGCTCCAGCAGAGGCAGCAAATCCTGCGCCAAGGCCCATAACAATCATCGCGATTAAATAGACCGTCACATTATTTGCAATAAAGAGAATTCCAAGAGATGCCATTACGATAGAAAATCCAGTAAGGATGACTGGTTTTCGACCATTCTTATCTGAGTGCTTTCCAGCTCTAACCATCACCGAACCCTGAGCAATTAGCGCTACTGTGAAACTTAAGCCCACAAGAGATGGACTTGCTTTTAGATCTTCCACAACAAAGAGCGGCAAGATAGATGAGCGCATACCAAAGAGAATCCAGCTTCCAAGAAATGCTAAAAATAGTGAGTAGAGATAAGGCTTGATTGCCAGAGCTTCTTTGATCGTAAGAGTGCGCTCCTCTTTACTCTGCTCAACTTTTGCGCCCAATCTACTCTCATGAAGAAAAATCAGAGAGACAATTCCTGCCACAATTAAAAGTCCTGAGTAGATAAAAAATGGCGCTCTAGCAGAGATAGCAATTAATGCCCCGCCAAATGCCGGCCCTGCAACTCCTCCGGCAATAAAACCGCCGTTATAAAGTGATTGCGCCTGGCCTCTCTGGTTATCTGAAACAACTCTAAGAATTAACGCGCCAGCTGAAACTGAGAACATCGATGAGCCAAGGCCGCCTGCAGTTCTAAATATCAATAACTGTTCATAGGTTTGAGCAAGCCCTGAGATTAAGGTGAAAATCGAAACCATAAAAAGGCCTACGCCAAGTACTAATCGCTCGCCGAATCGATCCACTAGCTTTCCAGCAAAAAGGCCTGAGATAAATCGCATAATTGCAAAAGAGGAGATGATTAATCCAATTAAAGTATTTGAAACACCAAATGATTTAGCAAAGATTGGGATTGCAGGAATTATGAGTCCAAAGCCAACAGCCACTAGAAAGGAAATTGAGGTTAAGACCGCTACTTCTTTGGGCAGGCCCTTAAAGGGTGAGTTCAATTTAATTTTAAATCAAGCCTTTCCAGAGGTGCGCATTTGGCAACAGAGAGGCAAGATTACTACCATTGGGCAGGTGAAGGCGGTTATTGCAGAGAATCTCATCAAAACCTACGACAAGGGCAAAATAAGAGCTCTTGATGGCTTGAGCCTTGATGTCGAAGAGGGAACAGTTCTTGGTGTTCTTGGTCCAAATGGAGCTGGAAAAACAACTACTGTTCGAATTTTAGCAACGCTTCTATCTCCAGATTCAGGGAAAGCTAGCGTAGCTGGCATTGATGTAATTAAAGATCCAGGCAAAGTACGTGAGGTAATTGGTTTATCGGGCCAGTATGCAGCAGTTGATGAAACGTTAACTGGCTGGGATAACTTAACAATGTTTAGTCGTCTCTATCATCTCTCGCCTGCAGCATCAAAGAAGCGTGCAGATGAATTACTTGAGCAATTCTCACTAACTGATGCTGCCAAACGCCCAATTAAAACTTACTCAGGTGGAATGAGAAGAAGGTTAGATCTTGCTGCTTCTCTAATCGTTAAACCAAAAATTCTATTTCTTGATGAACCAACTACCGGCCTTGATCCCAGAGGTCGAATTGAAATGTGGGAAGTAATTCAAGGCCTAGTCAAAGATGGCACCACCTTGCTTCTTACCACCCAATACTTGGAAGAGGCTGATCAGCTAGCAGATGAGATTGCAGTTATTGATCATGGAAAAGTTATTGCCAGAGGAACTTCAGATCAATTAAAGAAAGAAGTTGGCGGAGAACGCCTGGAGATTGTGGCTGAGGCAAAAGATTTAAAGCAAGTGGCAGAAATCGTTGGCAAAGTCAGCGGTGGAAAAGTCTTGGTTGAAGAAGGATCTCGCCAAGTCTCAGCCCCCGTTACTACTGGATCTAGGGCCTTAATTGAAGCGGTTCGCTCACTTGATGATCTGGGAATTCACCCATTAGATATTGCGCTTAAGAGGCCATCACTTGATGATGTTTTTATCGCTTTAACAGGCCATGTTGCTGAAGAGAATAAGCCTGAAGAGGGCGAAGTTAAGTCTAGGAGAGGCAGGAGAAAGTGATTAAGTACGCTATCTCAGATTCATTAATTATCACCAAGCGCCAACTCCTGCAGTTGATTCGAGTTCCTGAAGTATTGATTTTCTCAACTATCCAACCAGTGATGTTTGTATTGTTATTTAGATATGTATTTGGCGGCTCTATCTCCACGGGAATTCCTGGCGTGGATTATGTGCAACTTCTAATGCCTGGAATCTTTGTTCAAACAGTTGCTTTTACCCTGGCAGGAACTGCAGTTGGACTTGCTGAAGATATGCAGAAAGGTCTAATTGATCGTTTTAGATCACTTCCTATCTCAAGATCAGCTGTTGTTTTTGGCAGAACTCTGGGTGATGGCGCACTCAACATCGTGGTCTTAGCAGTTATGGGGCTTGCTGGATATGCCGTGGGATGGCGACCATCTTCTGGGATATTTAGTATTTTACTTGGCTTTGCTTTCTTGCTTCTCTTTGGTTTTGCAATGGCTTGGGTTGGTGTCTTAATTGGCCTCTCGGTTCGCTCAGCGCGAGTTGCTAATGCTGCAGTATTTATCGCAGTATTTCCGCTAACTTTTCTTTCAAATGCTTTTGCTCCAACTACTGGAATGCCAAGGGCGCTGCAGTACTTTGCTGAATGGAACCCAGTTTCAACAATGGTTGCTGGGTGTAGGGAGTTATTTGGGCTACAGAATATCTTTGGCGTTACTGCCAATTCTTGGCCTAGCCAGAATCCCCTTGAAATGTCCTTGATTTATATGGTGATTATTATGGCTATCTTCATTCCTTTGAGTGTTCGTAAATACATTAACACTGCCTCAAAGTAATTAGCTATAGACCTCTGCTTTTAGGATTTTTACCGAGATCGTTTTACCATTTGGCGCGTTATAGGACTTGGTATCTCCAATCTTTGCCCCCATCACTGCAGCTCCTAGTGGAGACTTCTCGCTATAGACATCTAGATCCCCGGAGGAGATCTCTCTTGAGCCAAGTAGAAATTCCATCTCATCGCCCATAATTTCAACAGTTACTCTCATGCCAGGTGAGATCGAGCCATCTGCGCTATTTGGCGCAGTTCCAATCTCTGCATTTTCGAGCATATGTTTTAGTTGACGGATGCGAGCTTCAATCTTTCCCTGCTCCTCACGTGCTGCGTGATAGCCACCATTTTCTTTCAAATCACCTTCAGATCTTGCTGATTCAATCTTCTTAATAATCTCAGAGCGTCCAGTTGTTTCAAGGCTTGCAAGCTCGGCAGATAGACGATCTGCAGCTTCTTGGGTCAACCAACTCTTACTCATAGGCGTAGAGGTTACTTACCTTTTAGATCTATTGCATCACATTTAAGAACTGAGGCATTAACCGCCCTTAACCGGGTGGGAATACTGTCATCTCGCTTGAGAGAGCCTTGGCTTGAACTAGGGATTGCTACCTCGATTTCTCCAACCACATTCTTATCAAAGTCCCGGGCAATCAAGGTGCAATTTAAGGCAAGGGATGGATCTCGCCTTTGAATAAGGTAGGTGATATCAATTGAAGTATCTTGCTCATTTTGAAAACTTATTAGAGTAACTCGAATCTGCGGATTTGAATGATGCCATGCGCTCCAAACCAACCAGGGAAGAGCGGTCAGTAGAAGTAGCGCTGCGATATAGCGCCAGGCATTTGAGCTCTTTCTCCCATAGCGCTGGGCAAGAAGCTCTTCGTTGCTGCCTATCTCCTGAGTCATGGGAGAATGATTACATGGAAGCAACAGTTTATGACGCCGGTATTGCAGGCTCAATGACGATGATATTTCTAACTCTTGCCACAGTTTTCTTGCTTAGAAGTTTCTATAAACGCTGGAAGAGGATGGATCAGCGTCGCCTAAATGATGAAAATAAGTAAGAGAGAGTTGCCGAGCAAAATAGGCGCAGCTTTAATAGTTCTGATCCTTTGCGCAACTTTTATAAGACTAGGGTTTTGGCAATTAGATCGGGCAGGGGAGTTTCAAGAGCTACAAAAGCCTTACATCGAAAGACCAGTAATTAACTTAACACAGGTAGCAATCCCTGGTGAGAATCTAAGCGATGACTCAATTAATCAAATAGTTCAATTCAGCGGCAGATATCTTGATCAATACATTGCCCCTAACCAAGAAGATAAATATGGAGTTAAATCAGAATGGGTTGTTGGTCTATTAGAAGTAGATTCAGGTGGAGCGATATTGGTAGTTCGAAGTACTTCTAATACAGAACTTCCCAGTGGCGACGTTGAAATCACAGGCCGGCTATTTAATAGACAGTTTGATGATCGCGCCAAGAAGAGCTCATCGCAGTTAAGTAGAATCGATCCAGCGCTACTAGTGGCAAGTTATGATCAGAAACTCTTTGATGGATTTGTCTTAGCTCAAAGTGAGAGTATTAATGGGATAGAACTTGATATAAAGCGCCTAGAGTTAGATCCAGCAAAGCCAAGTGTGCCTGGCTATTACTGGCAACATATCTCTTATGTCGTTATTTGGTGGCTCATGGCATTGGTAGTACTTTTTCTACCCTTCTATCAAGTATCACGAAAGAGGCAGGGCTATGAACGGGGTAATTAAGAGATATCGCTTCATGGCGGTAGCAGCTGGCATCATGTCGCTTCTGCTCTGGTTTGTTGAACTTCCAGTGGTCTATCTACTTGATAATCCAGATTTAGAGGCAAAAGTTAAGTGGATTCCCTTTGTCCATGGCTATATCTATGCCTTCTATGTTCTTGCAGCTATTCACTTCACAGCAAGGGCTCGCTTTACTATCAAACGCATGATTTTATTTATCTTGGCAGGAACCCTTCCAATAGCTTCATTTATTGCTGAGCGGCGAGTTATGAGGCAATTTCCCCTCTCATGAGAGCTAAAACTTTAATCAAGTCAGCGCTCTATCCCCTCTATGAAAAGCGCTTACTTGCAAAGCTTGATCTAGGCAGAACCCCGCGCCATATTGCTGTGATTTTAGATGGCAATAGAAGATGGGCAAAAGAGAATCCTTCACTAAATGGCGATACCTCATCAGCTCATGGCCATAGAGCTGGGGCGAGCAAGATTATTGAGCTACTCACCTGGTGTGAGCAGACTGATATAAACGTCGTGACGCTATGGCTACTATCAAGTGATAATTTAAAACGAAGCCCCCAAGAGCTAGATTCTTTAATGCAGATTATTGGATCAAGCGTTGAATCCCTTGGCGATACTGGTAGATGGAGCATTAAGGTCTTAGGCTCTCTTGAGCTACTTCCAGAGAAACTCCAAGAACAGCTAAAGCGAATTGAGCAAGAGAGCGCAGGTATTGCTGGTCTAAAAGTTAATGTGGCAATTGGCTATGGCGGCAGACTTGAGATAGTTGATGCTGTTAAGAGCTATCTAGATTCAGCAAAGAGCTCTGGAAAAGATATAACGCAGATAAGAGATGAATTAACGGTGAACTCATTAGATCAATATCTCTACACTGCAGGGCAACCAGATCCTGAGTTAGTGATTAGAACATCTGGGGAGCAGAGGCTTGGTGGGTTTCTGCTTTGGCAGAGCCATCAATCTGAGTTTTATTTCTGTGAGGCTTACTGGCCAGATTTTCGCCGGGTAGATTTTCTTCGAGCACTTCGCTCCTACTCACTTCGCCAGAGACGTCTTGGAAAGTAATTAAAACCTCAAGTTGAACTTGAGCGTGTCGCGTGATTTCACGGCCTCTAGGACTTACCTTTTTCTCGTGGTACTTCCCCGGCAAATCTGCCTAATTCAGGCGGAAAAAGCCCTATAACAACAGAATAAGCAAGGAGTTCCGTGGCCCGCGCTAGCTCCGAAGGTCGCAAGACCTACGTTTTAGATACCAGCGTCCTGTTAGCAGACCCCTCCGCCTTCTTCCGCTTCGATGAGCATGAAATCATCATTCCTATAGCGGTAATAGGAGAACTTGAATCAAAGCGAGATCATCCCGAGCTTGGATACTTTGCCAGAGCAGCTTTAAGAAAGCTTGATGATCTAAGAGTTACCCATGGAAGACTTGATAAACCCTTAAAAATCACGGCAACTGGAGGAACTCTCTCAGTTGAGTTAAACCATACTGATACTTCATCTCTGCCTCATGGATTTTTGCGTGATGGCACAAATGATTCAAGAATTTTAGCTGTTGCCAGAAATCTAGTAAGTGAAGGAAAAGATGTTGTTCTAGTTACTAAAGATCTTCCCTTAAGAGTTAAGGCATCATCTGTTGGAGTAAGCGCTGATGAGTATCGCGCAGAGCTTGCGCCAAGTAGCGGTTGGACTGGAATGGCTGAGCTAAGCGTTGGAAGTAAAACTATCGATGCTCTCTATGCTGGCGAGAAGGTGAGCGATCCTGAAATTAAAGATCTTCCAGTTCACACTGGAGTAGTTCTTCACTCTGAAAAGGGCAGCGCTCTTGCAAGAGTAAATGCAGATAAAACTCTCTGCCTAGTTCGAGGAGATAAGAGCGCATTTGGAATTCATGGCAGATCTGCTGAGCAGCG
>ERZ889217.77-NODE-77-length-59178-cov-10.926932_pt1 | contig 59178 bp, 58 predicted proteins | sample MGYA00521098_ERZ889217 | MGnify/ENA primary metagenome ERZ889217 (study PRJEB32303, sample SAMEA104408613) | aquatic metagenome | biome: Brackish water; feature: Pelagic; material: water | place: Baltic Sea | collected 2014-06-10T22:04:00 | depth 2,362 m ... | reverse complement strand
GCCCAATCTCGACCGATTGACGAAGATGTCTCGCCGGTTCACGCAGGCATACTCTCCCTCTGCCTCATGCGCCCCCTCGCGGGTTGCGTTCTTGCGGGGCCAGCACCCAGTGAATACCGGGGTTTACCATGTCGATGGAGGCATGATTCCTGCGCCGCATCGGGTGGAGAATCCCACTATCCAGCCGTTTTATTCGTATGGTTTGGCCGATCGTGAGCCGACGCTGCCGGATACGCTGAAAAAGGCGGGATATGTATCCGCCCACATCGGCAAGTGGCACTCGGGCGGCAAATCCGAAGGCTACCCTTTCCCGACTGACCAAGGCTTCGACTTTGGGTTCAGCGAGCGCAACAAAAACCTCGAGAAGTATTACAATGACGAGGAACTCTGGAATCCGAGGGATGGAAAAAAGAACGCCTTTTTTGGCATCTGGTCAAAAATGAAGCCAGACCGGCTCTCGGACTTCGCCACCGACAAAGCGGACGATCCCTTTCAAGCGGATGCCGACGGACGTCCCTACGACAAGTTAACCGACATGGCGATTGGCTTCATGGACAAACACAAGGACGAGCCATTTTTCCTGAATTTCGCGACATTTCTTGTGCATGGTCCGATCCAGACGCGAGACCGTGAGCGCTTCGAGCTCTACTTGAAAAAGATGGGGTATGAATTCCCCACCGATCCGGATGCGGAGTTGAACAAGGGCAAGGGGGGACACACGAATCCCTACTACGCGAGCATGGTTGATTCTTTCGATTGGATGGTTGGGAAGCTCTTGGATTTCCTCGAAACCACCGACGACCCACGGAATCCCGGGCACAAGCTGATCGACAACACCTATGTCATTCTGGATTCCGACAACGGCGGTGTCCTGCCCTACACCGACAACTTCCCTCTCACTGGTGGAAAACAAAACACCTATGAGGGAGGCATCCGAATTCCATTTTTGGTCGCCGGGCCGCATGTGCCAGCCGGCACAACCTGTGAGACCCCGATCACTCTCGTGGATCTTTTTCCGACCTTCATGGAGATCGCCGGGATGAAGCCAGACCCCTCGCTGGCTCTGGATGGAAGGAGTCTCCTGCCTCAGTTTCACGGAGGGGATGGTCCCGTGCTCCTGGCGGATTCCACCCCTCGCGAGTCGCTGTATTGGTTTTTTCCATTTCCCGCCCACATGTCGATGGCGATCCGGAAGGGGGATTGGAAATTGGTCCGAAATTTCGGTGTGAAGGGGGGAGCGAATAGTGAACCCAAGGTCGAGCTCTTCCGGCTCTACAATGAGGATGGTTCACCTAATGACATCGGCGAAAAAACCGATCTCGCTGCCCAGGAGCCAGCGCGGCGCGATGCCATGCTCTCCGAGTTAAATGCCTTCGTGGAAAAATCCGGTGCGCCGCTCCCCTACAAAAACAGAGAGTCGATGGTGTATTCCGCCTCGGAGCGCAAAGCCGTGCCCGCAGTCCTGGAGACTGGATCCAAGGAAGACTTCGTGTGGGCGACATTGGAATCGGGTGAGGGAAAATCAGCCATCCGCGAAGCGAAGCTCCTTTACACGTTGAATCCAGCGCCATTCGACACCACGCGAGGGCATCGCGAGGAATGGTTTGAAAAACCGGCGCGAATTTCCGACGGGCGGGTGGAAGCAGAGATGCCGCCCGGTGCCACGCACGCGATCTTTCTGCTGCTTGATGAGAACCGCTTTTGCGTCACCTCGGAACCCATCCTCCCTGTCATGTCCCGCCCCAAAAACGAATCGCCAAAAATCACTTCGGAAACGCTGAAAAATGCCTTCCCGTGGAAACCCGGATTGAGTGCATTGATCAAGCTCGGCGATGAAGCCGCCGGCTCAGCAACAGGCGGCACCACTGCGCTCAAGAACGCACTGGCTGAAGCCAAGAAAATCCACGCCGATCCGAAGGCCGGTGACATGGACCACGCCGATGCAATTCGCGCGCTTCGGGCGGCGATTCGCACTCAACAAGACGCTCCGCAATCCCGGAATGAGTTTGTGAACAGGTTTGTGTTTGATCCCAAGTTTTAGCGAGATACTGATCCTCCGATGATGCCCTATCGATCTGCGTTCCTGTCTGGAGTGGTGCTGGCTGTTTTTTCGTCGCTCCAAGTGCTTTCGGCCTCCGAGTGGAAGGTGCTAGGAGAGGCTGATTTTGCGGCGGTAAATTGTGATCCGGAGACCTTTCAATTTGGTAAGGAGCCTGGATCACTTCATTGCACGGGGGTTCCCCATGGAGGGCTGAAGTCCCGAAAGGTTCTGACCAACTTTGAGCTCGAATTCGAGTGGCGCCACAACCGCTTTGGGGGAAACTCCGGGGTCTTTCTCTGGTCGCCGGCCTCTCCGGATTTCCCCGGAATGCTGCGCAGGACTGCGACGGCTTTCCCGTAAAACAGCGGGTGGGTTGAGTCGGTGAAGGAGTCGTGGCCCATCTGATTGCCATTGTCCACCCCGCTCAGGCGGGCGGCACCCTCGACGGCAAAGGTCAGTTTGTCCATGGCCAACGGGCACAAATTCCCCTCTTGATCGGTCATTTCGACGGTGACGTAGCACAGATCCATGCCGTCGGCTTTGAGTTGGCTGCGGTCGGCGGTGAGTTTCAGTTTTGCGCCTGCACCGGCGGTCTTGACAACGGCCTCACCGAGTTTTTTTCCGGCTTGATAGGCGACGGCCTTGATTTCGCCCGCTTCATAGGGCACCTCGAGCCAACGGAGGCGGTAGCTATCGACGATTTTAAAATACGGGTCTTCCGTCTTCATATCGCGTTCAAGAACTTCGACTTCACGAATGCTCGCCGAGCCCGGACCGCCCTTGATCTCGATGCGCACCCAGCGCGTCTTGAGCTTTTCAAAGTCCACTTCGGAGAGACCACTCGGCCTGCTCACCTTGGCATCGACCTTGTCCCATTTCACGCCATCCATGGAAACCAAGAGGTCAAAGTCATACCGCCCCTTATTCGCTTCCCAAGTGATATTCGCTTTGGAGATTTCCCGGACTTCGCCCAAGTCTACCTGCCAGTGTTGCGGGTAGCTGCTACTGCTGACGCACCACCGCGTCGAGGGATTCCCATCAATCGCTTTGCCTGATAGATTTTCCTCTTGAACATTGCCCAGCGTATCCTGTTTCAACTCATCACTGCTGGCCGATGTGACTTTGCCATAGGCCAAGTTGGCGACATCCAGTAGATCCCCGCTTGCCTTCTTTTTACGACCCAAGCTTTTTCCATTGAGGAAGAGTTCGGCCTCGTCGCCGTTGGTGTAAACAAAGACCGGCACCGGCTTGCCCTCATGCCCTTGCCAATTCCAATGCGGTGAGAGATGGACGGTGGGTGACTCAGGCATCCAATGGCTGCGATAAAGGTAATAACTGTCCTTGGGGAGTCCGGCCAAGTCCACGATGCCAAAGTAGCTGCTGCGGGCCTGGTCGAAGGGTGTGGGCTCCCCGAGATAATCGAAACCGGTCCAGACAAACTCACCGGCGACAAAGGTATCCTTGCGCATGCCTTCAAACTCGATCTCCGGGATATCCGACCACTTAGCCGAGGTCAATGAGTAGGATGTCAACTCCGCATCGTTGCCCCAATCCGTCTTATTTTTTGGCAGCGTCAACTTGTAGGCACCGCGAGTTGAGAAGGCTGAAGCCGATTCGCTGTAGATGATTGGCGTTTTCGGATAGGCTTTGCGCGCGATCATATACTTTCGGCCATAGTTCCATCCACAGGTGTCCAAGGCATCGATGATTCTGTTCGAGGCTTGGGCGGGGATGTGGCTGCCGAGTGTGTTCTGTCGGGTGGTGTCATACTTTTTGAAATAGCCAACCATGGCATCAACGTGTTCTTTCTTCAGATCGGCTATCTCATTGCCAATCGACCACACGACCACGCACGGGTGATTGCGGTCGCGCAAAATGAAATTCTTCGCTTCCCGTTCGGCGTAGGTTTTGACGAACTCGTCGATCCCGCATTGCACACCGGCGGTGGGTCCATATTTGTCAAACAATTCGTTCCAAACCACGAACCCCATGCGGTCGCAAAGTTCCAGCAACTCGGGCGCGGACGGGTTGTGGGAGGTGCGGATCGCATTGACTCCCATCTCCTTCATGATCTGAAGCTGCCGCTCCATGGCGCGGGGAAAAAACGCCGCGCCCAAGGGCCCCTGATCATGGTGCAGATTCACTCCCTTCAACTGCACCCGGCGGCCATTGAGGTGAAAGCCGTCATCGGCGGTGAATGAGATCGTGCGAATGCCGCTCGAATTTACGGAGTAAATCGCTCAACAATATCTCGGTATGTTAAGAAAAATCCGTCTCTTGAAATAGAGAAAGGGCTGATTGATGCCGTTGCCCTTCGAGAGGTGATTGAAAGAAGCAAAGGGCGCGAAGGTCGCGGGTTTCCTCTGGGGGTGCGGAGGTTTTTTCCGGTCAAATTGTCCGGCCTTGGGGCGGTGCCATCATTTCAAAAAAGAGTCGCCGAAATACGACGAAAAATCGATCTCCTGTCTGATGACGAGCAGGTGGTGCTAAAAGCCGAAATCCTCGGTTTTTTTCGTCCAGAATTGCCTTGCTGGGTCGGGTGGAGCGCACGCGCAAACGCGAGACTTGCGAGTTCTGCATCGGATTTTTCAGAGACCGAGAGTCTGGCGAATCTTGCCGGTGAGGTTTTAGATTCTCCTGGTGTGATGGACTACGCGACAGGGGGCGAAATCCGAGCCTTGGAGAAGGCCGCGAGTGGCGAGTGCGTCAGCGCGGAGGAGGGGAGCTTAGTGAAGAAGCTCGCCCGCTTGCTCCTGCATCGCGTCGATTAAGCGGTGGCGCTGATGTCCTCGGGGTTCAACCGCGACCGCGACTAGGCGGTTGCTGCCATGAATTGCGCGATGTTGTCGCCGGTCGGCTTGGGCGCGAGGAGTTTCGCCATTTTCTGCGAGTGATCCATGCGAACGATGTCGCCATAGACAGACATGATCAGGACGCCGCCATCCCTGTGGCCTTGCCAGCGGGCGATGGTCGGGACATCCACGCCGAGGCGGAGTGCCTTGGTGATGAAATAGCGGCGGAGGGAGCGCGGCTCAAAGTTCGGAAAACCAAGGCGCTTGCAGGCGGCGGCGAGTCCCTTCTTGCAGTCGTCCTGCGGCAGTAGTCTTTGCTCCGGCCCCTCGGTCATGGCTTCCAACCGGCGCTCGATGATCGGCCTCGCCTCGGGATAAATCGGGATCGTGAATCCTTGTTTCATCTTCTTGCGAAAAACAACGATCTCGTCGGCCTCCAGATTTATGTGCTGGCGCTGGATGCCGGCGAGTTCGGCCTGACCAAGACCAAGGCGACCGGCAAGTTCTACGAAGTCGGCGGAATCGTTTCGGCTATGTCCATTCCACACCTGGGCGCGGAGGTCAGCGACGATGGCGAGAAACTGCTCGTCGGAGGGTGTAATGCTGGTCCGCTTGGCTCGGACAAAGTATTTCATCCCCTCCATGGGGTTCGAGGGGATGACTTGATCATCAACGGCGGCTTGAAAAAATTGGCGACCATGTTGGATGCGTTTGTTTTTTGCGTCCGCCGACAATTCAAAAGTGGCGATCCATGCGCGACAATCGGAGGGGGTCACCTTCTTGATAAGTGTGTCGCCACCGAAATGCTCAACGAGGTTCTTGATGGAGCGGGTGGCGTTGTCCTTGGTGGTGGGTTCGCCGACAAGACCGGCCAGAAAAGTCTCAGACTGCATGGCGATGGTGCGGCGGGATTCGCTGGGCTTGGTTGTCTCCAGATCGGAGCGGAATTTCTTCAACTTGCGCCGCGCCAACTCTAAGTCGTCCGTGTCGAGAGACTGGCGAATCTGTTTGCCCTTGAAGCGAACCAAAGCGTAGTAGTTGGCTTTCCGATACCGATAAAGACATGGACCAATCTTTGACCAATCCGACTCTGTTTCCTGCGTTTTCTTGTGCTTGCTCATGCCCAAAAAATAGCAGGTTACAAAATCAGGTTACAAGTGCTTTTTTCGGGGATTTTTTCACTTTTATAAATATCACACAATCAATTTTATCGGGCCGTGGCTCAGCTTGGTAGAGCGCCTCGTTCGGGACGAGGAGGTCGCGAGTTCGAATCTCGCCGGCCCGAGCTTTTTTCTACTCTTTCATGAATACGACTCTTGTTGTTTTAGCTGCTGGGATGGGGAGCCGGTATGGTGGCCTCAAACAAATGGATGGCGTGGGGCCGAATGGCGAGACGCTGCTGGATTACTCGGTCTTCGATGCCGTGCGCTCGGGGTTTTCGAGGGTGGTTTTTGTGATTCGACGGGATTTTGAGGTGGAATTTCGAGAGCGGGTGGGGAGGCGGTTTGAGGACCGGATCGATGTGGGCTACGCTTTTCAACAACTCAATGACCTGCCGGAGGATTTTTCGGTTCCCGAGGGGCGAGTAAAGCCATGGGGGACGGGGCATGCGGTGTGGTGCGCTCGCGAGGCGGTGGATACGCCGTTTCTAGCGATCAATGCGGATGATTTTTATGGGCGCCCCGCGATTGCGGCGGTGGGGGAGTATTTGGGTGGGTTGGATGAAAACAGCACGCGGTTTTGCATGGCGGGCTTCCGGTTAGAAGCCACACTTTCCGAGAATGGCAGTGTGTCGCGCGGGGTTTGCCAGAAGGATGCCGATGGCTTGCTGGTTTCGGTGCGAGAGCACACGAAGCTCGAGCGTGTGGGCGGGCGTGTCGTCGATGCGGCGGACGGGTCGGAGTTTCAAGGCTCGGAGCGGGTCTCGATGAATTGCTGGGGATTGACTCCGGCGGTTTTCCCTCTGTTGGAAGCGGGGCTGCATCGCTTTTTGCAGGCCCACGCAGGCGAGGACAAATCCGAATTTTACATTCCGAGCGCGGTGGCGGAGATGATTGATTCGGGTTCGGCGACGGTGCGAGTTTTGCCGGTGGAGAGTCCGTGGTTTGGTGTGACCTACCGTGAGGATAGGCCGTTTGTGGCGGAGTCGCTGGCGAAGCTGGCGGCTTCCGGGGAGTATCCCACGCCGGTCTGGTAGGGTCTATTTGCCGAGGGCCTTGGCGACTTCGCGGCAGACTGTTTTGAGGGTCTTGACCCGGGCATACCACTTGTAGTTTGCGGGAATGACGGTCCAGGGCGCGAGGTCGGTGCTGGTTTTTTCGAACATGTCTTCAGCGGACGCGATGTGTTCATCCCAGCTCTTGCGGTTGCGCCAATCCTCATCGCCGATTTTCCAGTGTTTGTAGGGATCGGCTTCGCGGCGTTTGAAGCGGTCGAGCTGCTCGTCTTTGGTAATGTGAAGCCAGACCTTGATGAGAACAGTGCCGTCATCGATGAGCATTTTCTCAAACTGATTGATCTCCTCGTAGGCGCGCTTCCAGGCGTCGGTGGAGCAGAATCCCTCGACGCGCTCGACGAGCACGCGTCCATACCAGGAGCGGTCCAGCACGGCGATGTGGCCGCGGGCCGGGATTTTCGTCCAGAATCTCCACATGTAGTGGCGGGCAAATTCCTCCTCGGTGGGTTTATTGATGGAGTGGACAGATAGGAGGCGCGGGTCGAGGCGCTCGAAAACGCGTTTGATCGTGCCTCCCTTGCCGGCGGCGTCGGGGCCTTCCATCAGGAAAATGACGGGGATTTTTTTCTCGAGGAGCTGAAGTTGCATCGAGAGCAACTCGAGCTGGAGGGTTCGCAACTTGGTTTTGTATTCGTCTTGGGTGATGGATTTCGACTGATCGAGGGCGTCGAGGTGGAGTCTTTCCTTTGGCATGCGCGTGGGATGTTTTAGCGGCGGAAGCTAGATGCAGGTGGGTGTGAGGAAAAGCGAGAAATCGGCGCTCAGTATTTCAAAACCCGCTGCAGAAAGCGTCGGGTCGTGGCGTGTTGTGGACGGTCGAAAAATTCGGTTGCTGGCGAGCATTCGGGAATGCCGCCGTCGGCCACAAGGGCGACGAGATCGGCGGTGTGGCGGGCGAATCCGATTTCGTGGGTCACGAGGATGATGGGTTTTTCAGAGGTTCGAAGTTCGGCGATGACATCCAAAACCTCGGCGGTCATTTCGGGATCGAGTGCGGAGGTGGGTTCGTCGAGGAGAAGAAAAGCGGGGTCGACAGCGAGGGCTCGGGCGATGGCGACCCGCTGGCGCTGTCCGCCGCTGAGTTGCGCGGGTTGTTTTTCGGCATGGTCGAGTAATTGGAACCGGGCGAGGAATTGCTTCGCTCGCGAGTCGGCTTCTTGTGTGGAAAGGCGGTGAACTTGCTCGAGCGGGAGGCGGATGTTTTGAAGGGCAGTGAGGTGGGGGAAAAGATTGTAGGCTTGGAAGACGACGCCGAGCTTTTGGCGATGGGCACGGAGGCCGGCTTCATCGGACGGAATGAGGTCCCCATCGATTCGGATTTCACCGGAGTCCGGCAGTTCGAGTCCGGCGAGGAGGCGCAGGAGAGTCGATTTTCCACCGCCCGAGGGGCCGACGAGCGCGAGGGTGTGCTCGAATTCGACTTCGAAGTCGAGGGATCGAAAGACGCATTGCCCGCCGTAGGATTTAGCGATCCGGCGGAGGGAGATTTTCATCGCTTGCGGAGTTTTTCGGGCACCTCGTCGGGTATTTCGGCGAAGTCGGGGAGGGGGACTTCGATGATTTCCTCAACGATGGCGGGATCGAAAGGAATCTCCGGGGCCTCGGGCGGGGCGGGTTTCAATTCGAAATAGGGAATGTAACCCGTCCGGCCATCGAGCAGTTTCACCACCGCATAGCCGGAGTCTTTTTTTAGGACTTTGACGAAAGTATCCTTCTCGATTTTTTCCGCAGGAGTTGATTGGGCCGGGCCTCGAGCAAAGAAATCAGCCCGCGTGGCAGTCATGTATTCCGGAGGTGTTTCCTGATTGAAGGTCTCCACCGATTGGCAACCCGCCAGAACGATAGCCGCGAGAATCGGGAGAAGCTCAGGTTTCATATCGGGTTTTCTTTTCGAGGCGCTTGGTCCAAAGCGATACGGGAAGAGTGAGCAAAAGGTAGCAGATGCCGAGCGGAACGAAACTCTCGAATGTGCTGTAGGTGGCGGAATTCACCTGATTCGCTGCGAAGGTCAGCTCGGGGATTCCAATGATGTAAAGCAGGGAGGAATCTTTGATGAGCGAGGAAAATTGGCCTGCGAGCGGGGGGAGGGTTTGGCGAAGGACCTGTGGAAATACCACGAACCGGTAGGTCTGCGTGGGCGTGAGGCCGATAGCGCGGGCAGAGTCCCATTGAGAGCGGCCCACACTCTCGATGCCTGAGCGGATCATTTCGGCGATGTAGGCTCCGCTGAAGAGCGAGAGGATGACGATGCCCGCCGAAACGCGATCCTGCCATCCGAGCGCGTTGGCCACACCGTAGAAACCAAAAAGCACCAGCACCATCAGCGGCAGACCTCTCACGGTCTCGACATAGGCGATGGCTGTGTAGCGGAGAGGAAGGAAACTCGAGCGGCGCGCCAGTGCGGTGGCGCCACCGATGAGGCTGCTGAGAATGAGGGCGGCGGCGGAAATTTGCACAGTGGTCAGCCAGCCGTTCCAGAATGTTTCACGGTAACCCCAGACCTTTTCCCAATTCCGGAGCGATTCCGAAAAAGCCAGCCAGCAGAGAGCCGAGTAGCCCGCGAGGAGCAGGGCGATGGAAAATGATTTGCCGAATAACCCCGCAGGTTTCCTTGGGCGGTCGAAAAGAAAGTCCGCAGTCATCGGAATTTAGGCGGCCCGGGCGTCGATCGAAATCAATTCTCCGCCTTCAAATCGGAGTGTGAGTTGGATCGGGTGACAGCAAACCGAGCAGTCCTCGATCATCTCAACGGAGCCGAATCCGGTATCAACCAGGATGCCGAAAAGTTCCCCGCAGTGAGGGCACTCGACCTCGACATCATCGACGCCATCCATAGCGGTTTAAGAATCGATTTTCACCTGTTTCGCGTCGCTCCACAGACCCTCGAGGTCGTAGAAGCCGCGTCGGGATTCGAGGAAGATGTGGCAAATGACATCGCCGTAATCGATCACGATCCACTGGCTCGCGGGGAAGCCATCGGCCGCAGCGGGGCGGCGGTCGATTTCATCGCGGGTTTTTTCACGGATGGCCGAGGAGATGGCTTTGAGCTGTGGCTCGGAGGAACCGGAGCAGATCAGAAAGAAGTCGGTGAAATCCGAGACTCCCCGCATGTCCAGAAGAACGATGTCTCCCGCCTTTTTGTCTGCCGCTGCGGAGGCGCAGAGGTGGGCTGTTTTTTCAGAGTCGCTCATTCCGGTAGAGCCCGAGTCGCTGGATGATTTCGCATGTTTTGTCGGGGAGCAAATACCGCACAGAGAGTCCTCGGGCAATGCGTTTCCTGATGTCCGTCGAGGAAATGTCGATGTGCCGGGTGATGACTGGGAACCCATGATTGGCCGGCGTGCCGCCACGGGCCAGCACCACAAATGGCGCGAGTCGGCGCAATTCCTCGATGTCCTTCCAAGTGGGCAGGGCGTTGAGATTGTCCTCGCCGATGAAGTAGAAAAAATCCGTCGCGGGGTGGCGTTGGATCATCAAGCGCACCGTATCGACTGCGAAGGAAACGCCCTCACGATCCACTTCACAGGAATCCATTTCGAGCCCCGGCTCGCCCGCGATGGCGGCTGCAACCATCTCGCAGCGCGCATGGGCAGGGGCGGGGGGGTGATCGAGTTTGTGCGGGGAGACATTCGCTGGGATAAAAATGACCTTCTCGAGGCCGAGCTGTTCCATCGCATCGCGCGCCAGGATGAGGTGCCCGTGGTGGATCGGGTCGAAGCTGCCCCCGAAGAGGCCGATTTTCATGCGCGGATTCATTTCGACAGGCGCCATGAAATCTGGTTTTCCCCTGCACATGCCATCCCAAAATCCCGGCCAACTCATTCTCGTCGGCGTTCCGGGCGCCGAACTCGATCTCGATTCCGCCCGACTCTTCCGAAAAATCCAGCCCGGCGGGTTCATTCTTTTCGGTCGAAATATCCAGACTCCCGTGCAGCTTCGCAAACTCATCGATGACCTCCGCGACCTGAGCGATGTGGAGCCGATTATCACGATCGACCAGGAGGGGGGACGCGTTTCCCGCCTGAAGCTCATCGGCAGCGAACCGCCAAATGCCCAGCAACTCCGCGACAAGGGGGATCTCGAGCTGATCCGCCGCCATGGCGACATCACCGGGCGCGTGCTTCGCCTTTTTGGATTCAACCTCGACCTCTGTCCCGTGCTCGACATTTCCTTCGACGACGAAGCCGACAACTCGCTTCGGGGCCGTTGCTACGGGCGCAGCGTCGCGGAAGTGAATGAAAAAGCCGGTGCCTTCAACGACGGGCTCCGCGGCGCTGGCGTGCTCAGTTGCGGGAAACACTTTCCCGGCTATGCCAGCGCGGGGCTCGATCCCCACCACGAGCTTCCCCGCATCGAGCGTTCGCGCGATCTCATGGAAGCCCATGAGCTCGCCGTCTTCCGGCATTTCGCGCTATCCGTCGACAGCATGATGATCGGCCACATCGCCGTCTCCGGGCTCGACGCCATCAACCGTCCTGCCTCGCTTTCTCCCGTGATCATCCGCGACCTCCTGCGCCGCGACATGGGCTTCGAGGGGTTGGTTATGACCGATGACCTCGACATGGGGGCGATCCTGAACCACTACGGTTTCGACGAAACGATGCGGCTCGGCATCGAGGCTGGGAACGACCTGTTGATGATTTGCCACCGCGTGGAGATGGCGGCCGCCGCGCAAAAAGCCATCGATCCCATGGGCAAAAAACTCGACCAAGCGCTGGAGTCTGTCGCCCGCTGCAAGGCGAAACTCTCACCGCCCACGCCCTTTTCGGTGGAAGCCTTCGAAGCGATCGATGCCGAGATTTACACCCTCCGCGAAGCCGTGCTCGGCGAGGAGCAGGCCAAACACCGGAGCCCTGAAGACGGCAATCGCTCGCCTGTGGAGATCTACTGAGCCTCCCGCAGCGAACCCGTGTGAGGTAGGAATCTCCTCGCCGAAGGGAAGGACGCGGCTAGGTTGGCCGCATGATTCCATTTCGAAATCTTGCCGAGACTCGAACGCCCGACGGCTCCCGATTTTCCCTTCATGAGCATGACGGGGAGTATTTTCTTAAACTGAATGGACGCCAACTCATGGGCTCGAACTCGACGGTTTCGGAGCTTCTTTTGGCCGACCTCGCTTGCAAATTCCACAGCACCGTCGAACGACCCACGATCCTTATTGGTGGGCTGGGACTGGGATTCAGCCTGCGGCGAGTTCTCGAAATATCGGGGCCCAAAGCCCTCGCACAGGTTTCGGAATTGCTTCCTGATGTGGTCGCCTGGAATCGCGAGTTTCTCCAAGAACTCAATGGCAAGTTGCTCGATGATCCTCGTGTGGAGGTCCTGACTCGAGATGTTTTCGAGTGCATTAAAAATGGACCGGGCCGCTACGATTCCATTCTTCTGGATGTGGATAATGGCCCGACTTCCTTTGTTCAGGAGAAAAATTCGCGCCTTTATAGCGGCAAGGGGCTCACCATGATTCGCCGTTCGCTGAGGCCTGGTGGTCGCGTCGCGTTCTGGTCCGCCGAGCCGGAGCCCTTATTTCTGGAAAGCCTCTCGCGAGCGGGATTCAGAGCGGAGGCATTCGAAGCCAAATCCCACGAACGGGCGAAACGAGCCGCTCACCGCATCTATGTCGGCAAAGTGGCGGGTTGATTCCGGTGGTGGAATCAGGGGAGTTTCAGGCCGGTGAGTTGTTCGAAGGCTTCGATGTATTTGGCGGAGGTTTTTTCAGCGACATCGGCAGGAAGCTCGGGCGCGGGCGGGGTTTTGTCCCAGTCCAATGTCTCAAGATAATCGCGCACGAATTGCTTGTCGTAGCTCGGGGGATTCGAGCCGGGATTCCAGGAGTTGGCGGGCCAGAAGCGTGACGAATCGGGTGTGAGGCATTCATCGATCAGGATCAACTCGCCATCGGCTAGGCCGAATTCGAATTTGGTGTCGGCGATGAGGATTCCGGCTCGCGAGGCGTGGGCGCAACCGTGCTCGTAGAGGTCGATCGTGAGGTCTCGGACTTGGACGGCGAGTTCGTCGCCGAGGATCCGGCGGCATTCCTTCCAGGTGATGTTTTCGTCATGTCCGCTCTCGGCTTTTGTGGAGGGGGTGAAGAGTGGCGAGGGGAGCTTGGCGGATTGCAGGAGGCCGGCGGGAACCTCATGGCCACCGGCGGTGCCGGAGGTCTGGTATTCCTTCCAACCTGAGCCGGCGATGTAGCCACGCGCGACGCATTCGACCGGAAGCGGATTCGCTTTTCGCACGATCATTGAGCGGTTGCGGAGTTGCGCTTCGAAGGGGTGGAGCACGGAGGGGAAGGCTTCGAATCGCGCGGTGAGGAAATGGTTCGGCACAAAATCCAGCACGCCATACCAGAAGGCGGTCATCTGGGTGAGGACTTCGCCTTTGCGCGGGATACCGGTCGGCAGGATGCAGTCAAACGCCGAGATGCGGTCCGTCGCGACGATCAATAGGGAATCGCCGAGGTCGAAAACCTCGCGCACTTTTCCGCTTCGGAGTTTCGGGATGCCGGGGAGGTTGCATTCAAGAAGGGTCATAGGAAGAAAATCAATTCCGGCTTAGGGCTCGGGGTTGGATTTGATGAAATTGCGGAACCATTGGCCAGCGGGTTCGATTTGGAGGCTCATGGATTTTTTGTCGAGATGGGTGAGGCCGAAATTTGCGGCGTAGCCTTCCGCCCACTCGTAGTTGTCGATCAGCGTCCAGGGAAAGTAGCCGCGAATGTCGACGCCGTCATTCATCGCGCGGCGCATCTGGTTCACATGCTCGCGGAAGTAGCGGATTTTTTTCTGTTCGCTCTGGGTGCCGATGCCGTTTTCGGAAATCACAATCGGTTTGCCGTAGCGTTTGGAAACGGTCGTGAGCACGGAGTGCAGGCCCTCGGGGTCGATGAGCCAGCCGTTCTGCGTGTAGTTCGAGCTGAGCTCGCCTTGGGGCCGGAGGATGAAGCGGCGGGCGGAGGCGACTTGCGAGTAGTAGTAATTCACGCCAATGAGGTCCATCGCATCGGCCGAGCGGTCAAGGTGGTCGAAATTCTGCCTTTGCATCATGTTGTAAACAAAGCCGGTCGGGTCTTGCAGGTGGCTGCGTTGCCAGTTTGGAAGCGAGTAAATGCCCATCACGAGCGCGCCGGGCTCTTTTTCATGAATGATGCGGGAGGCTTCGCGGAACATGCGAACGGAGACCGTGGTCGCCTTCTTGAGTGCGCCGGGAGTGATCAGCAAGCCGGGAGGCCAGTGGCCGCCGAAATATCCGATGTAGAGGGCGCCATTGGGTTCGTTTTGCGGCACCCAAATCCTCACATCTGGTGAGAGGGCGTCCACCATTTTGGTGACATATTCCTTCCAGCGCGTTTCGACATCTGGGTGCAGGAAATTCGAGCGGGATTTGTTTTTGGTGTCGTAGAGCCAGGATGGGAAGGTGAAATGCCAGAGTGTCACGATCGGTTCGATTCCGGCGGCCTTCAGCTTGCGTGCCATCGTGGCATATTGCCGTATCGCGGCCTCATTGAAGACACCGGGCTGGGGCTCCACTCGGCCCCATTCGATGCCGAAGCGGTAGTGGTTCACACCGATTTTTTTCAAAGCGGCGATGTCTTTATCGAACCGGCTCCACGAGAAAGTGGCGTCCTCGCCGCGCGGCGGGATGTGACCTTCTTCAGCGAAAATGTCCCAGTCTGTCTTGAAATAAAATGGCGAGTCTTTCGGGAGTCCGCGGTCCTCGTTTTGGTAGCTCGCGGTCGAGGTGCCCCACCAGAATTTGCCGGTCTTAATCGGACGAGAGGTCGTGGCGGAGGGTTTTTGGTAGGGCTTCGGAGGCATCACGCACCCTGCGAGCGCGGCGACCAAGGCAAGCACCGCGAGACGGGAAATCGGATTGAGCATCATTGGGCGAGGCTTATAGTTTCGCCCAATGTTGCCTTCAATGTCGAAATGGGTTCTGCCCGCTGTCTGTCTTTTCTCGGTTGCCGCGCATGCCGCGACGGAGGGTTTTGCAGAGCCGGATACGGTGCTTCTCAAGGACGGATCGAGCCACAAAGGAGTCATCGTTCGTAACACCTCGAAGGAGGTCTGGTTGCAAAACCGCTATTCGATCCAGCAATTTCCAAAGTCCGAGATCGTTCGCATCCGCGACCAGGCGGATATCGGTCTCGAGTTTACCAAAGCGAATACTCCCGGCGACCTGCCCGCGTGGCGTGTGATGGTGAATGACCTCCGCAACAACGACGCCATCAAGTCCCTCGAGCAAATCCCCGCCACGCACATCGACAACGGGTATTTACAAAACATCCCGTATCTCTCCTTCCGCATCAACGAACTCGCGGAGATGAATATCTACGGCGATCCTGACGATCCGCTGGCGGTGGAGTTTGGGGTTTACGGGCGACTGGCATCGCATGACAAGACCCGCCGAGTTCTTCGCAGTTTTCTTGTGGGCTTCCTCTCGAGCCGCAAGGAAGTCCAGGCGATCTATGCGATTCCCTTCACCGGCGGGCAGGAATGCCTCGAAGACTTTTGCATCAAAATCACCCCAGCCAGTGCACCCGATGCCTTTGGCGGGTGGTGGATCAGCCTCTACAACCCGAAAAAACTCGAAGGCGCCCGGCTCGATGACGCCGCCTACGCGAAGCTCACGAGACCTTTTGGCCGTATCGTTGATTCCAGTGGACGCGTGAAGCGCGATGCTTGGTCGATCGAGGATTTGAATCTCACACTGCGTCCCTCCGGAGCGGCTCATCAAGCGACAGCCTTGGTGCGTGGATTTTTCCGGGATGCCCAGGGGCAGTTTCGTCCGCTGACATACAATCAAAACAAATAGTCTCCGGATTTTTTCTGGAGGTTTCTTGTGAGCGTGGATAAGCCTACCGAGCATCATGTCATCCGACCCGCGCGCCCCCCTCTCCGAATCCCTCCTCAATCTTGATGCAGAAACCTCCGGCGAACTCGGAGACAAGGTGCAGCAAGTCCGCGCGGAGCTGGAAAGCCTCAAGCAAAAACAAGAAGAGATCGAACGCGAGAAGGCGCGTCTGGAAGAGTTGAAGCGTCGCCAAGACTCGCTCGAGCAGGGGCGCACCGAAATGCTCGATAAGCTCACGCGGGCTCTGGTGGTCGTTCAACGCGAAATCGAAGAGTCGCAGAAACGCGTGGAGCAGATGCACACGATTTACAATTCCTTCACCCAGCACCTTCACCAAATTGATTCGATCAATTCCCGCGGTTGGTTGCCCCAAGATCTCCCCCGCGAGCTCAGCAAGGCGCTCAGTTCTGTCGAAGACGCCCGCTCGGAATACATCAAGGCTCAAGCCAAACTCTCCGTGGACACCTCCGGGGAGGTTTCTTTGCCGATGCAGGAAATGGACTACCAACTCGCTGAAGAGGAGCGTGGATTTATCTATTGGCTGAAGAGCGGATTCGCTTTCACCCTGCCGATTCAGGCTATCGCCTTGGTGGCCCTCCTTGTTTACATCTGGTCTGTCACATCCGGTCGCTAAGACATGTCTCTAAAAAAATTTTCCTCATCCACAAAAGTCACCGACGCCCAGCGTCAATTGGACAAAGCGCAACTCGATCTCAAAAAGCGTGAGGTCGAGCTGAACCGATTGCTGGTGAAAATTCCCAAGCAGATCGAGAAAGAGAAAAAGACGACCCTCAAGGCGGAGCTCACGGCTCCCTCGATTTCGCTGGGTGGAGCGAGGGTTTCGCGGAGCGCTCAGCCGATGCGTCGCGGCAAGACCCGTCTGAGCAAGGATCTCAACGCGGCCCGGGTTAAATTCCTCGCTCTTTGCCTGATTCTTCTCACCATTTTGGTGATGCTTTGGCGGGCGATTCCGTCCTGATCACTCGGGCACTTTGACCGGTTTGGACTGGCCGGTTGGCAGCACCCATTTCGCTCCGATTTCTTTGGCAGCCTCGATCCAGCCAGCTTCGAGAGCGAGGACTTTGCGGAGTTTCGCGAGCTTTTCCCGGTAGTCGAGTCCGTGACTCCACAAATGCCCCTCGTAGCCGCAAACCACCGGACGCCCCAGGAGAATGACGGGATGGTTGAATCTGGGTTCAATAGCAATCCGGTCCAGCGCGGGAACATCCTGGAACGCGATGCGGGTCGCCGCTAATTCCTCTCGCGAGGCCAAGTCGTAGCCATGGCGCCGGTCCAGTCCACCGACGAGGGACACGGCACCGGAGAAAAACAACAACACGCAAAGGGTGGCTCTTTGAATCGAGGGGAGTGGCTTGATGACTAAGCTCCAGATCATGGGAGCTGCTACGAGCCAGGCCCAGATGAGGAGCTTCGTGTTGTCCCACTCCCAGGGGGCAAACGCGACGAGAAAGCACAGGATGAAGACACCCATCGAGACCCCTCCAAAGGCCCGAGACTCTGGGTTTCCACGAACAATTGCTTTCCAGAAAAAGAAGGGAGCCATGACGAGAAGGATTCCGAAATTGAGAGCCCAAAACTTCCAACCGTCATCGCCCTGCATCCAACCGGGCAGCCACCGCACACCGGAGGCCGCAGAGAATCCTCCCGTAACGAACCACACTCCGAGAGTGGCAGGAGGAATTGCCAAGGCAACAAATCCCAGAAGCCTCCATCTCGAGGAGGGCTGGAACACGAAAATGGAGGCAAGCGTGAGGCTCAGGAAGAGGAAGCTGTGAACGCTGAATAGGGGCATCGAGACATAGAGGAGAAATTGCAAGAGGCGCGGGACGCCCGAGCCATTTCCAAAAAAATCCTCCCGCCAGCAACGAAGCAGGAGCAACCCTGCCGGCAGGGCGAACAGCATCCCGCGTTGAGGAACCATCATTGTGAGGAAGAAATTTTTCCAGGCAGCGCCGGTTTGATAGTCCTCGATTTGGCCGGTCTGGAATACGGCGAATCCGAGAAGTCCACCGTTGAAGAGCAACGCCGCAAGGGCAAACGCGCCGCCCCATCGCCAGAGCGCCCAAGCGGACAGGGCCGCGCCCGCCAAACCAGTCCAGATCAAGCCGCGCTCGAGTGGCATTCCTGCGAGACAAAGGAGGCTATTAAAAAAATCGGCTCCGATCGGGTAGGTGAGGGGAACTCCGGAGAGGATCGGGCTCTCCGGCCAGAACGGGGCCCCTTCGGCAAAGTAGCGGATAAATTGAATGTGCAGTGAGAGGTCGCCGAGATTGTTCGGTGAAAGGATTCGCCAGGAATTTCCAACGGCGTAAAGCAGCCACGCGAAGGCGCGGAACGAGGCGATGCCGAAGATCGCAAGCATCAGGATATCCCAAGCGCTTGGCGTGGGTTGATTAGGATCCCGGCTGAGAAGAAAGGCGAGGAAGCCTGCCATCACCCCGCTTCCCAGCGAAAAAATGGCGCCGGGCTGGGTGATTCCTTTTGTGGAAAAAGCGCAGGCGATTCCCGTCATCACCGCAATCGAAGCGGCAACGAGCAACCCGGTGGCGGCACGGGAGAGGATTTCCCTAGGTGAGGAGGGGCCTGCAGGCATCACGGCGTCGGCACGATGTCGGGTTTTCGTCCCACGACTTGTTCGAATTTCTCGGCGGCCAGGTAGGCGGTGCAGGGTTCCTGGCCGCTGCGCAGGCGAAATGGGATTTTCAGATAGGCCCGGGAGAGTTTGGGTTCGATCTCGGATTCCTGCGCGGAGTCGATGACGATAAAGTCGTGGTTCCAGCTGGAGGGCTGGTGGTCTTTGTTAAAATACCCGATGCGGGTGAAGTCCCCGAAAATCCAAGGCAGCGGGTAGTAGCTGTCGAGCATGATGGCGCCTTCCATCTGATATCCATCGGGGTCGAGTTTGGCGGCTTGGAGGACGGGTTTGGTGAGTCCGTTGATGTCCTCGTAGGTCTGCACATAGACATAGGGTTCGCTGTCATCGGTGAAGATAAAGAAATTCAAGCGCACGCCGTAGTAGAGCGACCCGGCGAGCAGCGGCACAATGAGCCACCAAAGAGTGCGGCGGTGGGTTTTTGAAACAGCCTCCTGAATTACCGCACCGAGGAGGAGGTAGAACGGCCAGAGCATCGAAATGATGCACCAGGGCGTTTTGTAAGAGACAATCGAGTAGGCGAGCAGGGTGCCGGCGGCGGTGATGGCCACATAGCGGTATCGCGAATCGGAGGGCATGATGAATCGAAGCCCCGCGATGACCCCCAGAAGGGCCGGCCACTCGAAGCAACGCGCCATCAAGGCGAGCCAGTAGTAATTGAGCGGACCAACGAGATCGTAGGCGGTTTTTTCGTGTCCGCCGGCCTCCATGCCCGTTTTGAACCAAGCCGCGTGGGTTTCCCAAAGTCCGCTGACGGCGCGGAAGTCGAGAAAGGTTCCCGAGTAGAAAAAGACAAGCACGATCGCGGAAACGCCAAAGGCTGTGACGACATCATCGCGCGTCCAATCCGGCTTCGCGAGCGGCCAGCCTGGGCTGGGAGGCGAGGGGAATTTCCAAATCAAAAGCACGGGGACAGCAAGAACGAGGCAACCGATGTGGAGGACATAGGTTTCCTTGGTGAGGATCATTCCGGTGATGGACGTGGCGAGAAGGAATAGGTGCTTGCGTGCGCCGGTCTGCCAAAGGCCGAGGACCGCATGGAGGAGTAAAATCGAGAAGAGAACCTGCCAAGATTCGTGGATCGAATAGCGGCCGTAGAAGACATATGCGGGCGACAGGGCCATCGCGAGAGCGGCAAATCGCGCTGTGGGTTGGCCGAAATAATCCCGGAATCGGAAGAGGGCGAGAATGCTCAGGATGCTCGCCAGAATCGCCGGGAGCCGCAGGGCCCAGAGCTCGCGGCCGAAGAGGGTTTGGGAAAGAAACACGGCGTAGAAGTGGAGCGGGCCGTGGTAATTCGTGGGGTCATATTTGTGGTAACCCGTGGCCCGCATTTGGTCGGCGAACCAGCCATTGATCCCCTCATCGAAGTGGGCGGGCTTGATCTCGATCAGCCACACGCGCAGAAAAATTGCAACGAGCAGGATGGCAATCTCGGGAAGGTGGGCTTTGAGGGCCTTGAAATTCACCCGCATGGGATAAGTGCGGGGCCGTCTGCAATCAAGCCCGAGGCATCGCCCCTCGACGCCGGTCTTGCCCCGGGAACTCCTCAACGGAATGATCAGGGGTATGCCTAGTCTTGGAGTTAATATCGACCATGTCGCCACCTTGCGGCAGGCCCGCTACCGCGAAACGCCACAGAGCCCGAATGCAGAACCCGATCCGGTGACTGCTGCGCTGGTCGCTGAAAAAGCCGGTGCTGTCGGGATCACGGCGCATTTGAGGGAGGATCGTCGCCACATCCAAGATCGGGACATTTTCGAGCTCCGCGAACGGATCACCACCAAGCTCAACCTCGAAATGGGACTCTCCGACGACATCGTCCAAATCGCCCTTCGGGTGAAGCCACACGATGTTTGTCTGGTTCCCGAAAAACGCCAGGAGGTGACGACCGAAGGCGGGTTGGATTGCGCGGGGCAGATCGGGCGTTTGCGGGTGGTCGTCACCCAACTCCAGGACGCCGGGGCGCGTGTGAGCCTCTTCATCGATCCCGAGGAACATCAAATTCGAGCCGCGGCTGAGCTGCGCGCGGAATTTGTGGAACTCCACACCGGCGCCTACGCGAATGCGTTGGGAGCGGCTCGCGACCGCGAGTTGGAAAAACTCCACCAAGGTGCGCAACTCGCCCTCGACCTTCGTCTCCGCGTCAATGCGGGCCATGGACTTAACTACGAAAATACCGCCGCGATCCTGGCTCTGCCCGGGTTGGAGGAATTAAATATTGGCCACTCGATCATTTCGCGGGCGGTCTCCGTGGGCCTTCATCAAGCGGTTGCCGAAATGCGCCGGTTGGTTTGCAAAGAATAAATGGATCACGCACTCGAGGATTTTCTTGCGGAAAAGTTGGAGGAAATCAGCCGCTGTTCCTTGCGTCGGCATCTTCTATCGATCGAGGGACCTCAGGGAATTAAGGTTCGGCGCGATGGTCGGGAGCTGCTGAATTTTTCCTCCAACGATTATCTCGGCTTGGCGAACCATCCCGCCTTGCGCGATGCCGCGATGGCGGAGTGGGAGAGGGGAGGATTTGGGTCCGGGGCGTCACGACTCGTCTGCGGCACGCTTTCTGCGCACGAGGAATTGGAAGCAGCGATTGCCGACTTCAAGCGGACGCCCGCGGCGTTGAGTTTTTCGAGTGGTTATGCGGCGGCACTGGGAACGATCCCCGCGCTGTGTGGTGCTGGGGATGTTGTGATTTTAGACAAACTCTCGCATGCCTGTCTGGTGGATGGCGCTCGATTGAGCCGCGCGACGATCCGGGTTTTTCACCACAACGATCTCGGGAAGTTGGAAAGTCATCTCCGGTGGGCCAGGGAAAAATACCCGCATGCCCGCGTGCTGGTGGTCGCTGAGTCCGTTTACAGCATGGATGGCGATCTAGCTCCTGTGGCCGAATTGGTCGCGCTGAAAGAGCGCTTCGGGGCTTGGCTTTTGCTTGATGAGGCCCATGCGGTCGGGGTTCTCGGCGAAGAGGGAAGGGGACTGGCCGATCGCGAGGGAGTTTCTGATCGGATCGAGATCCAGATGGGAACTCTCGGCAAGGCCCTTGGCGCGCACGGGGCCTACATTGCCGGGAGCGAGGCCTTGCGGGAATTTCTGATCAACAGCGCGCGGAGCTTTATTTTTTCCACAGCCCAGCCTGCTCCGGCGGCGGCTGCGGCTCGGGAGGCTCTGAGGATTTGCCGCTCGAGCGAGGGTGATGCCCTGCGGGCCTCGCTCCGCCAAAACCTCGCGTATGCAGGAGAGCAATTGGGGTTGGAAGAATCTCCGGCCGCGATCATCCCTTGCATAATCGGCGGCGAATCGGAAGCGATGGATGTGTCTGCTCAATTACTCGATGCCGGATTGTTGGTTCCGGCGATTCGCTACCCGACCGTGGCCAAAGGCTCCGCGAGATTGCGAGTCGCCCTGACCGCCAAACACTCGCCGGAGAATATCCAAACACTCGCCGCCGAGTTGGCGAAGATTAGTCCAACAGATACTCCTCGGCTTCAAACCCGATGACTTTTCCAGAATCGGAGAGCATGGGACGAAGATCGATCCTCACGCGATAGGGGATATTGTTTTTGTGGTAGTTGACCAACTCGGTCACGCAGGGAACTCCATTCCGAATCGCGTGGCGCAGGATTTCAATGCTCTCGCGGGAGGACTCTGGACCTTGAAGCATAGCCCCGGGCTTGCGCCCTTTCATTTCCTCGAAAGTGTGGCCACAAAGCCGGGTAAAAGCAGGATTCACCGAGGTGATGAGGCCCTTGGCGTCCGTTTGCAATCGGGCGGGCTCCGAGGAAATCCGGCGGGTTATTTTTTTGAAAAGCGTTTGCGTTTTTCTGTCCGAAAGACCTTCGGGAACCCGCGAGATAGAGATTTCTGACAAGTCGGCGATCATTTACTTAACGGCATATTAAGTGATTACGCAGTCGGTATCCATAGGGATGCAGGGAAGTGGTCGTTTATTTTTTATAAAAACCGACGATCGCTTGAATCAAGCCCGGAATGTCATGACTTTTTGCCTCTAGTGCAACAGGCATTTCCAAGGATCGCATCGCCTTGGAGGTAATCGGCCCAATGCTTGCGAAGCTCACATTTTTGTCGGTTGGTAATTCGAGGGCATGGAAATTCTCCGCCGTCGAAGCACTCGTAAAAGTCACCATGTCGGCGCCCTCCCGTCGATAGCGTGCGATGCCCAAGGAGTCGGCAGACTCGGGAAGGGTGCGGTAGGCCAGAGCCTCGTCCGTGATCGCGCCAAGGCGGGAAAGTTCCTTGGGGAGCTCGTCGCGGGCCTTCTCACCGCGAACGAGCAGGATTTTCAGATTATCAATGGTGGTTTCTTTCTGGAGGGCTGGAACGATCTCGCCGGCGATATGTTTTTCAGGGATGAGATCGACCTCGAGCCGGTTGGAACGAACGCGCTCGGCCGTGGCGGGGCCGATCACCGCGATACGAACTCCCCCGAGGCTTCGGGCGTCCTTGTAGAGTTCGTAGAAGGCCTTGAAGAAAGCATCCACACCGTTCGGGCTCGTAAAGATCAACCATTCGTAGGTGTGGGCGTAGGCGACCAATTCGTAGAATTCCCGTTTATCTGGAGCGGGCTCGATTCGGATCGTTGGCATCTCGTAGGCGTCGGCTCCCAGCTCTCGCAAGCTGGCAACGAGTTCCCCGGCCTGAGACTGCGTGCGAGTGACGGCGATGCGTTTGCCAAAAAGCGGGAGGCTTTCAAACCAGTTCAGGGGTTCACGGAGGTTCACCACCTCGCCAAAAATCGCGACAGCCGGAGCCTCAAAAGAAACCGCCTCCGCCTTTTCGGCGATATTCGTAACCGTGCCGACGAGGGTTTTTTGGTATCCCGTGCTCGCCCAGCGCACGAGGGCGACGGGTGTTTCCGCCGGCATTCCCTCCTCGCGGAGTCGGGCGGTGATGGAGCGCAAACGCTCGATGCCCATGAGCATGACTTTTGTGCCGGGAGAGGTCGCGAGGGCTTTGTAGTCCAGCGAGGCGTCGGGTTTTGTGGGATCCTCGTGACCTGTGAAAATCGTGAACATCGAGGTGTGCTTGCGGTGGGTCACCGGGATTCCGGCGTAGGCCGGTCCTGCGATGGCGGAACTAACACCTGGCACGATCTCGAAGCGGCATCCTGCGGCGGCCAAAGCCTCGGCCTCCTCACCACCCCGCCCAAAAACAAATGGATCGCCGCCCTTGAGCCGGGCGACTGTTTTTCCGGCCTGGGTTTTGGAAATCAGAAGCGCATCGATGTCCTCTTGGCGCATCGTGTGGGCACCGGCTTTTTTGCCGACGTAGAGTTTTTCGGCGTCAACGGGCGCCCATTTTAAAAGCTCGGGATTGCAGAGGTAGTCATAGACCACGACATCCGCGCGTTCCAAGCAGTGGCGGCCCTTGAGCGTGAGTAGCAACGGGTCGCCAGGACCCGCGCCGACGAGATAGCAAATTCCTTCCAGCATGAATGACTCATCGTGGCATCCGGGCCGCCCCAAAGAAATCCTTTTGATTGCTGGATAAAATTCCCGGCCCGATTCAAGCTCCGCGCATGCTCGAAGCCATTGAAAAACTTCTCGCGCTCCAAGACCGCGACCAGCGCCTCCGAACCCTCCGTCTCGAACTTCAATCGATCCCCCTCGAGATCGCCTCCAAGCAAAAGCTCGTGGAAGACGCCGCGAGCCGCCTCCAAACCGCCCGCTCCCGCTCCATGGCGATCGAGGTGGAAAAAAAGGCACTCGAGGGTGAAATCGCCGCCAAGCGTGATCAAATTTCCCGCTACAAAAATCAGCAACTCCAGACTCGGAAAAACGAAGAATACTCGGCGCTCTCCCACGAAATCGCCACCGCCGAGCGCGCCATTTCAGCGATCGAGGACAAAGAACTGGTCCTCATGGAAGAAGCCGAGGGTCTCGCCCCTCAACTCGCCGCGGCCGATAAAGCCCACGCCGAGGACAAGGCGAAATACGATGCGCAAATCACCACGATTCGCGAAAAAGAAGGGAATCTAAAAAGCCGCATCGACGAGATGGCGGCCGGCCGGGCAGCACTCCTCGAGGGACTCGACGAGGATTTGATCGAACGCTACGAGCGGCTCTTTGAGACCAAAAATGCCCGAGTCGTGGTGCCTGTGGAGCATGATGTCTGCACCGGTTGCCACATGAAGGTTACCGCGCAAACCAGTCTCGCCCTCCGCTCCGACAAGTCGATTGTGTCTTGCCCGCAATGCGGACGGCTTCTTCACCTGCCGCTCTGAGTTTTTTAAATGATCCCGCAAATTTTTCCCGATTCCAACGCTGTCGCGAAAGCCGCCGCGCTACTCATTGCTTCGGAAGCCCGCCAAGCCGTTGCCGCCCGGGGCCGATTTATTATGGCGGTCAGCGGAGGCAAGACCCCTTGGCAAATGCTCCGGGAGTTGGCCCATGAGGAGGTGCCTTGGGCCTCTTTTCATATCGTTCAAGTGGACGAACGGATCGCCCCGGCGGGTGATCCCGACCGCAATCTCACCCATCTTCGCGAGAGTCTGCTTTCCCATGCTCCGATTCCGCCCGAGCAAATTCACGCCATGCCCGTCGAGGCCGCCGATCCGGAAAAAGCCTGCCTCGATTACACCGGCGTCTTGAATTCCCTGTGTGGAAATCCTCCTGTCATCGATCTCGTTCACCTCGGGCTCGGACCGGATGGTCACACCGCGTCGCTGATTCCCGGCGATGCCGTTTGCCAAGTCCACGACCGCGAAGTCGCTCTGACGGGCCTTTATCAAAACCGCCGCCGCATGACGCTCACCTATCCGGCGATCAATCGCAGTCGCACCATTCTCTGGGTCGTCACTGGAGCGGAAAAAGCGCCGATGGTTCCGCGTCTCCTAGCCAGCGACCCGCAAATTCCCGCCGGACCTATCGCACAGAAAAAAGCGATCCTTCTACTCGATGCCCCGGCTGCTGCCGGGATTTCGGGCTAAGGGTGCGAGAGGCGATTCAGGACTTCCTCCACCGCGTCCATCGCCGGCAGAGTAGCCAAACGAGAGCGGTTTTCCTCCACCCACTCGCGGGTCATTTTTAGAGCCGCATCGAGATTTTGCGGGGGTTTGAGATTCTTGGCAGGAACGAGGCGCGGTTCGGGGGCCTTTCGTTCGCTCGGCATTTCGTCCCCGGCGAGCCAGGCCTGTAAAAATGGCAGCGTGTCCTCGGGGGATTGGAATTTTTGCCAATTCCGGTCTTCGCGATCGGGGTCGAGGGTTTGGATAAATTCCGTAGCGAGATGAAAATCGGGGGAGTTCGCGTGAATGAATTCCCGACATTGGTCGGAATGCATTTTCAATCGTCCCTTCGTGCCGGTGCTATATTTGCGAGGTTCCACAAGCGTTTTTTCGTTCCTCGGTAATTTTTAGTCCAACCATTTCGTTGCCGCTGCGAGAGGGTTTGAATAGTCTCCCGCGCCATGCCGAAAGATACCTCGATCAAAAAAATCCTTCTCATCGGTTCCGGTCCCATTGTGATCGGACAGGGTTGCGAATTCGACTATTCGGGAGTTCAGGCCTGCAAAGCGCTCCGCGAGGAGGGCTATGAGGTTGTTCTGGTGAACTCGAATCCCGCGACGATCATGACTGATCCCGAGTTTGCCATGCGGACCTATGTCGAGCCGATCACGCCCGAGACAATCGAAAAAATCCTCGAACGCGAAAAGCCCGACGCTGTTCTTCCGACGCTCGGCGGCCAAACGGCACTGAACGCCGCGATGTCGCTCGTCGAAAATGGTGCTCTGGAGCGTCACGGCGCCCACCTCATTGGGGCCAACGCCGAGGCGATCAAGCGCGGCGAGGACCGGTTGATTTTCAAAAATATCATGATCGAAATCGGGCTCGACTGCGCCCGGTCCGGAGTCGCCCACACGCTCGAGGAGGCGCGCCAGGTTGGGGCCGAAATTGGCACCTTCCCGCTTATCATTCGTCCCGCCTTCACGCTCGGCGGCGCGGGTGGCGGAATTGCCTACAACCGCGAGGAATTGGATGAAATCTGTAAACGCGGCCTCGATCTCTCACCTGTGAGCGAGGTTTTGGTGGAGGAATCGCTCCTCGGATGGAAGGAATTCGAGATGGAGGTCATGCGTGACCGTGCCGACAACTGCGTGGTCATCTGCTCAATCGAAAACCTCGACCCGATGGGCGTCCACACCGGCGACTCGATCACCGTGGCGCCGATCCAGACGCTCACCGACAAGGAATATCAAGCGATGCGCGACGCAAGTTTCGCCGTCATCCGCGCGATCGGCGTCGAGACCGGAGGATCGAATATCCAATTTGCCGTCAATCCCGCCAACGGCCGCATGGTCGTCATCGAAATGAACCCGCGCGTCTCGCGCAGTTCCGCCCTGGCATCGAAAGCCACGGGGTTCCCCATCGCCAAAATCGCCGCCAAGCTCGCCGTCGGCTACACGCTCGACGAACTGCGGAACGACATCACTCGCGAGACGCCCGCCTGTTTCGAGCCATCGATTGATTATGTTGTCACAAAAATCCCGCGCTTCACTTTCGAGAAATTCCCGAAAGCCGACCCCACGCTGACCACGCAAATGAAGAGCGTCGGCGAGGCGATGGCCATCGGCCGCACTTTCAAGGAATCCCTCCAAAAAGCCCTCCGCTCGCTGGAAATCGGTCGTTTCGGTCTCGGCGCGGACGGGAAGGATCTCACGCCTGACCTCGACACGATTCGCCAAAAGCTCCGCGTCCCTTGCGCGGAACGAATTTTCTTCATCCGCTACGGCTTCCTTGCCGGGCTTACGGTGGAGGACATTCACGAACTTTCTTCGATCGACCCTTGGTTCCTTGAACACATCCGACTGATTATCGAAGAGGAAAAACGCATCGCCTCACTGGCTCTCCCGCTTCCTGCCGCCGACTTCCGCCGCGCCAAGCGCTTCGGGTTTTCCGACCGTCAACTCGGTCATCTTCTTAAATCCTCCGAGCCTGAAGTTCGCAAGGCCCGCAAGGCCGCTGGCATCATTCCCACTTATCGCCTTGTGGACACCTGCGCTGCCGAGTTCGAGGCGTTCACGCCATATTACTATTCCACCTACGGCGATGAGGACGAAACCCGTGGCGGCACCAAAAAGAAGGTTCTCATCCTCGGCGGCGGCCCGAACCGCATCGGCCAGGGTATCGAGTTCGACTACTGCTGCGTCCACGCCGCCTTCGCCCTCAAGGAACTCGGTTGGGAGACCATCATGGTCAACTCCAACCCTGAGACCGTTTCGACCGACTACGACACCAGCGACAAACTCTACTTCGAGCCTCTCACGCTCGAGGATGTTCTTAATATCTACGAGCGAGAGAAAGCCGATGCTGTGATCGTGCAATTCGGTGGCCAGACGCCGCTGAACCTCGCCGCTGGCCTTGCGGCGAACGGCTGCACCATCATTGGCACCCAGCCGCGCAGTATCGAAATGGCCGAGGATCGGAAACATTTCTCTGCCATGCTCGACAAGCTCGGGCTGCGCCAAACCCAAGGCGGCACAGCCACGAACGAGCAGGAAGCTGTCGCTGTTGCCTCGCGCATCGGCTACCCCGTGCTCGTCCGCCCCTCCTTTGTTCTCGGCGGACGCGCGATGGAAATCGTCCATGACGAAGCCGACCTTCGCCGCTACATCCGAACGGCCGTGGAAGCCAGTCCGGAGCGTCCCGTTTTGGTGGACCGCTTTTTGGAGGATGCCACCGAGGTCGATGTCGATTGCATCTCCGACGGCGAACTCTGCGTGATTGGCGGCGTGATGGAACACATCGAACAAGCCGGCATCCACTCCGGAGACAGCGCCTGTGTGATTCCAAGTTTTTCGCTTTCAACCCAAGTCCTCGAAACGATCAAGAAAGCCACCAAGGCCATGGCGATCGAACTCGAGGTCCGCGGTCTGATGAATGTGCAATTCGCTGTGAAGGACGAAGTCGTTTACATCCTCGAGGTCAATCCTCGCGCTTCCCGCACCGCGCCCTTTGTCAGCAAGGCCACCGGCGTTCCGCTGGCCAAGCTCGCGGCAAAAGTCATGGCTGGAAAAACTCTCCGCGAACTCGGTTTCACGGAAGAGGTGATCCCGCCCTACTACTCGGTAAAAGAAGCTGTCTTCCCGTTCATCAAATTCCCCGGCATCGACATCATTCTTGGCCCCGAAATGCGGTCCACTGGCGAGGTGATGGGTATCGATCCCGACCTCGGCATCGCCTATGCGAAAAGCCAGATGAGCGCCCAACCGGCGCTGCCTCTCTCCGGCAAGGTTTTCATCAGCGTGAAGGATTCCGATAAACCGGCGGCCTTGGAAGTCGCCCGCGAACTCCAGGCGCTCAGCTTCGAGGTCCATGCCTCCACCGGCACGGCAAAATATTTCGCTGAAAATGGCCTCACGGTTCCTGTGATGCTGAAAATCCGCGAAGGCCGCCCGAATGTCGTGGACTTCATCAAAAACGGCGATGTGAAATTTATCCTGAACACGCCCACTGGCCAGGCTCCCCGCGAGGATGAGGTGGCGATCCGCAGTGCTGCGGTTGCGGCTCGTGTGCCCGTGATGACGACTCTCCGTGGTGCCCGCGCCAGCACGAAAGCCATCCAAGCGATGAACCAGCACGGATACGGCGTGAAGAGCCTTCAGGAATTCCACGCGTAGCACGCCACGGGGGACGGCTTGCTTCGTGGGAGGTTTTGGTGAGATTTGTTTCTAACGATGTCACTCGCCCCTCGTGTTGCGGTCTGTCTTTGGATTTTTGTTTTCTTGGTCGCGGGTGCTTTCCGGTTCTTTGATCTGACCGAGGCTCCATTGCACGCCGATGAGGCGGTCGGGGCCCGGATCACGGGTGATCGCCTGGAAAGCGGCAAATATCATTTCGATCCTTCGCACTATCACGGCCCCTCCCTCACTTGGCTGGCCTCGAGGGCGGCCCTCTTCGCGGGCCAAAGATCTTTTTTGGAGCTGGATGTTTATTCCCTTCGGATTGTCTCGGTGGTTTGCGGAATGCTTGTCGTCCTTCTCCCGTTACTTCTCCGAAAATGGCTGGGTGATGCCGGATCGCTTTTGGCAGGCGCGCTCCTCGCGACATCGCCGCTCTTGTGCCAATTCTCGCGGGTTTTCATCCATGAGCCGGTGCTCTCGGTTTTCTCCGCTGGAGCCATTGCGGGCTTGGCCTGGTGGCTTGCGGGAGGCGGGCTTCCTGCGGCGCTATGCGGTGGTTTGACACTGGGGTTGATGGCGGCCACCAAGGAGACTTTCGGCATCATGGCTATTTCGTGGCTGGTGGGCCTGACCGCCTGTGGGAGCGCGTTGCGGGTCCGGAAAGCGGGAGTTGCCGCGATCTCCTCAGGCATCGCCTTTCTGGCTGTTTTGATCATCGCCTACGGGAGCCCGTGGGATTTTTTCAAAACCTACTTCGTGTATTCCACCGATCCCGGCCACCACAAACCGTGGGACTACTACTGGCATCTGCTTTTGGTTCCTAAACACCACGCGCCCCAGTGGTGGACCGAAGCCGGTGTCGTGTTGCTGGCAGTGGCGGGGGCATGGACCGCATGGCGCGCCAAGAACCCCTTTCTCCAATGGCTGGCGGTTTCCACTGCGGTGCAATTCGCGATTCTCTCCGCGATATCCTACAAGACGCCGTGGCTTGCGATGGTTCCTTGGATCCAATTATGCCTTCTCGCCGGGGCCGGTGCTGCAGCTCTTTTGGCTGGGGCTGGAGTGGTCCGTTTGTCGGCAGCCGTTGCTGCGCTTTCCGTGATTCTTCTTTTTCAAGTCTGGCAAACGGGAGCCGCCGTGTTTCGTTTTTCCAATGACCCGCGGAACCCGATGGCCTACTCCCCGACATCGCGGGATATCGTCCTGCTCGGGGAGCGGATGCGCGCCTTGCACCGGAAATCTCCCGCGTTTCGTGCTGGGCGGATTGCGGTGCTTGGCAAGGGCTACTGGCCACTGCCTTGGTATCTGCGGGGCACCTCTCAGGCTGGATATTTTGATACGCCACCTTCGGATCTTGAAAACTACCCGGTGGTGATCGCTCTGCCTGAAGCCGCCCTGGAAGCCTCCGATCGGCTTTCGGGAACCTACGAGATTTTTTACCACGGGCTCCGTAGTGAGGTTCCCCTCACGGTCTTTGTGCGGCGAGATGTCCGCGCCGAGGAGGTTTCGATCCCATGAATGAAACCCTGCCGGTTTTTTCGGATCCCTCGTTGGCGAGGTATTCGCATGATGCGATGAAGACGACCTTCCGGATCTTTGTTTCCGGCGGGGACCGCTCCCGTGTCGATTCGGCGGTCTCGGAGGCATTTCAAAAATTGGAGGACCTCGAAAGTCTTCTCAGTCGCTATGTGCCGGGAAGTGACATCAGCCGGATCAATGCCATGAAGGCCGGCGAGTCATTATTTCTTAGCAATGATTGCGACCAGTGCCTTCGCCTCGCAATCGAAGCCTCGGCGGCCACAAGCGGACGCTTCGACCCTTGCATCGGAACCCTCATCGATGCCGTGAAATGGCGAACCGGCGGGGGAGGGGAGGTGCGTGGCATCGTCTCGTTGGATCCCTGCCGTCCGATGGTTTCCTGTATCGAGGAGGGACGCATTTTCGATTTGGGGGCCATCGGCAAAGGATATGCCTTGGAGTGCATGGCCTCGATTCTTTCGGAGCATGGGATCGAAAAGGCGCTACTCGCCTCTGGGGCGAGCACGATCCTGGCGATGGGGCCAATCGATTGGCCAATCGACATCACTCATTCCGGCGGCTCACGACGACTGATGCTGCGCCAAGCCGCGCTCGGGGCCTCGGGTTCCTCCCAGCAGGGCACTCACATTGTGGATCCACGTGATGGATCCCCGGCGCGGCATTTTCAGAGTGTCTGGGTGGTTCATCCGAGGGCGTCGTTCGCCGATGCCTTTTCCACCGCCTGCTTCGTCATGCCCCCCGAAGAGATCCGGAAATTTACGAAGAGTTTGCCGCCGGGTTGCCAAGTCCTCAGCGACCCGGACTTTTGATAGCCTTTAGGAAAACTTGCGGCTCGCCATCGAGGCGGCACGCAGCTTCTTTGGGGTGATGCCGAACATGGCGCTGAACCGTTTGGTGAAATGACTCTGGTCGTAGAAGCCATTCTCCAGCGCAATCTCGCCCAAGGTTAACCGGGAGGAGATGACCTGGCCGCGGGCGCGGCGGAGGCGGAGCTGATTGCCATACGCTGAGGGAGTCATCCCAAAAACCTTTTTAAACTCCCTCCCAAAACCGCTGACCGACATGCCAACCATCGCGGCGAGTTTCGGGATTTCGACCGACTCGTCCTTCAGGCGATCGAGATAATCAATCACTGGGCCGAAGGACTGGATAGCCTCGAAGTGCTGGGAGACCTCCCCAATGTTCCGAACGATCCCCATCAATCCCAGGACCCTCCCTTGCCCATCTTTGACAGGAATTTTGGTGGTCAAAACAAAGCCCCCTGGAACGCCTCCAGATTTTCCGTAGGGCATCGGTTCGCAATGGTTTTCAATGGAGGTTCCGGTGGAGAGGACCTTGCGGTCATCGTCCGTGTAAATAGCGGCGCATTTGGGGTCGAAAAAATCCAGATCGTTACGGCCCAGCACCTCCTCCTCTTTTTTTTGCCAGCAAAGCTTAATGAAATTGCTGTTGGCTCTCACAAAACGCCCTTCCAGGTTTTTCACAAAAAATCCAATTTCCGGAACATACTTGAACGTCTCTGCGACAAGTGCTGTCAAAGTCACGAGCTCCGTGGAAGCGGTGGATTTCACATTTGAAAAAATACCAAAAATTTCCGAAACTTTACAAGACCGACTCTGGAATTGTAATATTCAATAATCGGTAGTTCAAACCTCAACCATCCTCCGATCTCGCAAATTCCATGAGTCAAGAATCCCAGTCCCAACACATATTCGATCTCGGCGCCACCCTCGGTGTTCTCGTCCTCAGACTCTGGCTCGCAGTCAGGGCGATTCTTACAGGGCTGGAAAAATACGCTGGAACATCCACATCCACCTCGCCGGTCATGATCGACGGCGCTGTGAATTCCTACGGTCTCACCGACGCCACCAGTGAGAAATTTTATTCTTTTGCCAACTACCATGGCGTGCCGAAGCCGCTTTATGACAAATTCCTCGCCGAGCCGCTCATCCCCGAGTGGGGGCTTAAAATCTACGACCAGATTCTCGGTCCAGCCCTTATTGCGCTCGGTATCGCTCTCCTGTTCGGATTCGCGACACGCTTCACCCTCTTCGCCATGGGCCTGCTCTACACCAGCCTCACCGTCGGCCTGATTCTCATCAACGAGAACTCCGGTGTGGCCTGGCTCGCGATCCACATCGCCCTGATCGCCCTCATGCTTTTTCAAGCGAAACACAATAAACTCGAACTCACTGGCCGATGGAAAATCTGACCTCCTTGGATACCGCTGGCATGACCCGGCGAAGCTTCTTGCATAAAAGTGCCCTCGCTGGTGCGGGACTCGTGCTCGGCGCGCCCTCGATTCTCAAAGCGGTCGGCGGTGCTGAGGCCCCGTCGAACATGATCAATGTGGGCTTCATCGGCTGCGGCAAACAGCACGAGGTGCTTTTCAACGCGATGGTCAACATTCCCGGCCTTCGCTACACCGCCGTCTGCGATATCATGAAGGACCGCGTGGGCGCCGCCTACGGTCGCATTCGCTCCCGCTTCGGCTACGACCCGAAACGCTACATCGACGCCGGCGACATGCTCGACAAGGAGAAAGACCTCGACGCCGTGATCGTGACCACTCCGGATTTCTGGCACGCCCCGCACACGGTCATGTCCTTGCAAGCTGGCAAGAATGTCTACTGCGAGAAAATGATGTCCAACAGCCTCGATGGCGCGCGTTCGATGGTGAAGGCGATGGATGACACCGGCAAACTCTGCCAGATCGGCCACCAGCGCCGCAGCAATCCCCGCTACATTTACACGCTCAAGGAACTCATCCACCGCCACAAAATTTGCGGCCGCATCATCAATGCCAACGCGCACTGGAACCGCGCGGTCAGTTCCTCCCGCGATATCACGGTTCCTGCCAAAATTCTTCCCAACAAGGAAACGCTTCTCAAATACGGTTACGGCCGCCCCACAGAGGATTTGTCGGATGAGGAACTCCAGCGCCGATTTCTCAATTGGCGTCTCTATAAAGACCTCTCCGGCGGGCCGATTTCCGATCTCGGCGCGCACCAGATCGATATCTTCAACTGGTTCTTCGGCGGTCCGCCAAAGTCCGTGATCGCCTCGGGCGGTTGCGACTACTTCAAAGACCGCGAGCATTTCGACAATGTCATGTGCATTTTCGACTACGACACGCCGGAAGGCGGGGCGAGGGCCTTCTACCAGGTTCTCACCACCACCAGCGCGGGCGGTGGCTATGCCGAATCGTTCATGGGCACGGATGGCACCATCACCATCTCCGAGCGCTCGGCCTACACGAAAATCTACCGGGAGTCCGGCTCGGCCCCGAGTTGGGAACCTCTCGTCCAGCAAGGTTGGCTCAAAAAAGCGTCTGCCCCCGCTGCAGCGGCCGACTCCTCCGATGCCATCGCTTCCTACGCCTCGGCGGCTCCCGAGGCTTTCGAGCTTCCGGGCGATTTGAACCTGCCGCCCCACCAACCCCACTTGGCGAATTTTTTCGCCGCCATTCGAGGCGACGCGAAACTCAACTGCGATGCTCGCGAAGCCCTTGAGTCCGAGGCCCCGATTTATTGGGTCAATCCCTCCGCCGAACGAAACGAAACCATCCTACTCACCGAAGAACACCTCCACACATGAAAACACCAACACTCCTAACCCTCATCGCCACAGTCATCGTTCCGCTCGCGCAAGCGGCCGATACGATTCCGCTCACCACCACGATCCCGCCCGAGAAAATCGAAGGCACTCCGATTGAGATCAAAGTTCCGAACCTCAAACCCGCTGCTTCGAAGGCCCCTCAAATCCAAGTCCCGGCCGGCACCGAACTCCTCTCGAAGGGGAAGCCAGTCACCAGCAGCGATGATTTTCCAATCATCGGCGAAGTCGAGTATGTCACAGATGGTGAAAAAGATGCGGGCGAAGGCTATTTCCTCGAACTCGTCAATGGCCTTCAGTGGGTGCAGATCGACCTCGAACAAGAGGCCGCCATCCAAGCCATTTGGGTCTGGCACTACCACTCCCAGCGCCGCGCCTACCACGATGTCGTCATTCAAATCTCGAATGATCCCGCATTCGCCACCGGCGTGACCACCGTCTTCAACAACGACTTCGACAACTCCGCCTCGCTCGGCACCGGCTCCGACGCCCCCTACATCGAAACCCAATACGGCCTCCTCGTTCCCGTGGCGGGCGTTAAGGGCCGCTATGTTCGTCTTTACAGCCAGGGAAACACCTCGAGCGACATGAACCACTACATCGAGGTTGAGGTGTTCGGATCGCCTGCGAAATAACGGCCCAGCGCATGCACATCCTTGCCCTCCGCGCCACCGCGTGGACTGCCATAATCGTTCTTGCGGCGGTCGGAAGCGCTTTTGCCTCGGATTATTCGGTGTTCAACCAGCACCCTGATCCCAAGAGAACAGCGGATGGCGCTTGGGAAGTGAACGACATGTCCCGCCCGTGGCCGCCCTCGGCCACGCCAAAGCCATGGGAGGAACTCGAACAAGGGGCGAAGCCGCCCTCCGGCGCAAAAATCCTCTTCGATGGCTCGTCCCTCGATGCCTGGGTAGTTCCGCAGCCTTGGATCCTAGAACAAGGAATCCTCCAAGTGTGCCCGGTCAATCCCTCGCTCAGTTCCAAGGACTCATTTGGCTCGTGCCATCTCCACTTGGAGTGGAGAACCCCGACGGAAAGCACCAAAAAATCGGGTCAGGACAGAGGCAACAGCGGCGTGTTCCTCATGTCTACCTACGAAATCCAAATCCTGGATACCTACGAAAACAAAACCTACGCCGACGGCATGGCGGCCGCCCTATACGGCGTGAAACCTCCTGATTTCAACGCGCTCCGCCCAACCGGGGAGTGGCAGTCCTACCACATCTGGTTCAAGCGCCCTCTCTTCGATGGTTCAGGAAAAATGACCTCGCCCGCCTGCGTAACCGTTATGGTCAACGGGGTCATCGTTCAAAAGAATGTTCCCTTCGACGGCCCCTCGTCCCACAAAAAACGCCGCCCCTACCAGAACCACGCGGATGCCCGACCGCTCATGCTCCAGAATCACAACGACACCGTCGAATTTCGGAATATCTGGATCCAACCCCTCCCCGATGAGGCCGTTGAATCCCCCGCTGGCAGGGTCGGCATCAATCGATGAAAATCAGCACTACAGGCATCTTCGCGTTTGCCCTGGCGATCTCCATTCCGCTCCAGGCGGCACAATCGGCCGATTGCAAATCCATCGATGAGGCGATCGCCCGCGGCAACATCGTTGCCGTTCGAGAATTTCTAAAAACCTCTCCTGCATTTGCTAACAAAGGCTCAAATCCTCAGATGACCCCGCTCCAGCAGGCCATCTTGCGGAACAAAGCCGAGATCGCTGCTGTGCTGATTGAAGCGGGGGCGGATGTAAACGCACCGGACACCACAAAGAGAACTCCGCTTCATCTGGCTGTCGATCGTCGCAACCCGGAAGCTGTGACCCTTTTACTCACCAAAAAAGCCAACCCCTCTCAACATGATGGCATTGGTTGGACCCCGCTCCACCATGCGGCGACGAAAGATAACATCGATCTCGTGCGGGCGCTTCTCGACGGAGGCGTGGATCCGGGCGTGCTGAGCGAACGCGGTGGCACGCCATTGCATGAAGCGGCGGCCAGCGGAACCCTTGAAATCGTCTCCCTGCTTCTCGAGCGGGGCACGAATCCCGCCACCGTTTCGAAAACCGGCGATACCGCCCTCTCCATCGCCCGACAACGCGGTGATGTTGCCATCCTCGCAGCCATCGAATCTGCCTTAGCAAAGAATCCCTGACTCCTCACACCTCATGAAAAATCCATCATCCACAGAATCCTGCCTCTCGCGTCGTTCATTTCTCAAGGCCGGTCTCGCTACTGCAGCCGGGACCCTCTTTTTCCCCTATGTGGCACGATCGAATCCCATCGGAGCCAATAAACGGATTCGCATGGCCCTGATCGGTTGCGGAGGAATCATGCGTGGACATCACGCCTGGGCGCTGAACCATCCCGGCATCGAGTTGGTGGCGGTGTGCGATGTGAAGACCCCCCAACGCGAGGCAGCGCTGGCCATGACCCGCTCCAAAAATCCTGCCGCCGTCGGGTATGTGAACTCGGACGAGATTATGGCGCGCGGGGATATCGACGCGGTGATCATCGCCACTCCGGACCACTGGCATGCGGCGCTGGCCATTGAGGCCATGCGGACCGGCAAGGATGTGTATTTGGAAAAGCCGCTCTGTTTGACGCTGGAGGAGTCGGGAGCCGTGGTGGCTGCCGAGAAGCGCTACGGCAGGATTCTCCAAGTGGGAAGCCAGCAACGCTCAAGTTACGAGTTTCGCCAAGCGGTGGACATTGTCCAAAATGGCTGGATCGGTGAGATCACGGAGATTCACATCGATTTCAAGGGGGACTTCCCGCCTGACTATCTCCCGGCGGCGGAGCCCGTTTCAGCCGATATCGACTATGATCGCTGGCTCGGTCCCGCACCTTGGAAGCCCTACAATACCAACAGGGTTCGTGGGACCTACGGCGGCGGATGGCGCGTTTTCTGGGATTATGGATCCCGCAAAAACGGAGACTGGGGAGCCCACCACTGCGATATCGTGCAGTGGGCGCTGGGGATGGATGACTCGGGCCCAGTGCTTTTTGTTCCCAAGGGATTCGAGGGCGCACCGTATCAATCCTACCAATATGCAAATGGTCTGAAGGTAACCACCTCTACGAGTGGGGGGCCTGCCAACGGAGCGATGATCCGCTTTGTGGGCAAAGAGGGCGAAATCAAGGTCTCCAGGGAGTCCATCGAAACCACACCTGCTGAGTTGGCTTCGCGCGTGGTCCCATCCAGCGGTTCCCGCGCCTATGTCTCAAACGACCACCGGCAGAATTGGTATGATTCCATCATCTCCCGCAAGCCCCCGATTTGTTCGGCAGGAGTGGGATCGCGGACCATGGATATCTGTGCCCTTTTGGGGATCACCGAGCGACTTGCTCGTCCGGTCCACTGGAATCCTGATACCCGCCAAATCCAAAACGATCCCGAGGCGGTCCGCTTTTCCACCTACACCCGCCGCGCGGGATATGCCCTGCCGGTCTAATTTTTTACCCCTGATCCCTGACATGAAACTTCTTCTCGCATTTCTCCTATTCGCCACCGCCTTGTCCGCTGGGGCTTCGCTTCCGCCAGAGTTGGTGAGTGATTTATCCTCTCCAGATTTGGGAAAACGATTTACCGCCCAAGTCGCCTTGCGCCGCCTCGCATTTGAAGCAGGAAAACCCGGTGCCGATCCCGCAGTCGCCGCCACGCTTTCCAAGGAATTGCTCGGCATGGGATCGAACACCGCACTTCCCGAGGACACCCGGGCGAGCGCGCTCGAGCAGTTGCCATTTCTCGCCGATGGGGCCTGCGTGCCTGGCTTGGCTGTATTGCTGGCCGATCCGAATCCCGCGATTCGCGAGTTCGCCCGTTGTGCGTTGCAGAATAATCCAGACCCAGCCGCATCCAAACCGCTCATCGAGGCCTTGGAAAAAGCCGACCAATCCCTGTGGGCGATTGGTCTCATGCAGGCACTCGAGGCGCGCAAGGAGGCCTCGGCAGTTCCACAAATCCAAACCCGATTGTCATCCGCCGATCCCGCAGTTTCGTCCCTCGCAGCACAGTCCCTCGGTTCGATCGGCGGAAAGGCCGCGTTGGAGGCGTTGGTAGCTTATCTTCCTGCCTGCCCGCCCTCGAACCTCGCTGTAACGCAAAGCGCAATCGTTCGCTCCGCTCAGCCGTTAACAAAAAAAACTGAGGGAATCTTGGAAAAAATTATGGCGCAGTCCGATGAGTGGATGGGCAAACCGACAGCTTTAGAGTCGATCTCATCCCTCTGGCCAACGGCCGCCAATGGGGCCATCCGCTGTGAGATTTTCAATGCATTGGTTGCTGTGGGCGACGACGAGGACGCCTTGAAAATCCTTCAACAAATCCTTGCCGCACCAACCACGCCGGGGGCCCGTGAGATTCTTCACTTGGCCATTCTTTCTGGGAAAGCGGGTTTAAAGAATGCTGTCACCGCAGCATTGCCCGGGCTCGACGAGGATGCCCGCTTGGCTGTTCACGCCGCCCTTGCGCAATCAGGCGACTCCTCGCAGGAGGCCGATCTGTTGGTTTTTGTTTCCCAGCTCCAGGATCAAAAAAAAGCTGCTACGATTGAGTTGATGGCCACCTGTGGCACCGAGAAAAGCCTCGATTTTCTATTGGCTGAGTTTGCTTCAAATAACCGACAGACCCAGCCCGCTGCCTCCTTGGCGCTGAATCGACTCTCGGTTCCTGGGCTCGACGAGCGCCTATTGGAAGCCGCCAAGGGCTCGGATGCGACGAAAGCCCGCGAAGCCATCAAGGTTTTGGTTCCGCGCAATCCCAAAGGTGTGGAGGCAATTTTTCTGAATCTTGCCGCTCCATCGGCTGCTGCGGAAGGCCGTCCGGTTGCACTCGAGGCCTTGGCATCGATTGGTTCAGTCACCACCGCAAAGCAGTTGATCCAATGGATCGCTGAAACCCCTCAGGGAGCGGATCCGAAGCCGTTCATCGCAACCTTCCGCCGGCTTGCCCCGCGCTTGCGCGCCGAATCGCTACTTTGGAACCAAAGCTTCCTGCCCGCCTATCAGAGTGCTCCTGCTGAAAACCGCCCGGCCCTTCTGCTGGCTGCTCCGGGAATTCACGGCCCAGCCTCCGCCCAATCCTATGTGGACTGGATACGCAACGAGCCTGCCATGCGTTCGGAGTATGTTGCCCAGTTGTTATCGTGGAATGGCTTTCAAAATGGAGAGTTCCTTCTCATGGCTGCCAGTATTCCTGATCTGGATATGCCGACTCGCGAGAAGCTCTTCCAAGCCGCCTCGCGCCTCTTTTTCCCGAATGTGAATGCCAAGCCGCCCAAAAAAGTGGCCTTTGCCAAAAAGGTGCTCGCCGCCTCTCCGGAGGGTCCGATCCGCGAATCCGTCCAAAAAGCGATCACCGACTCCCAAGTTTTAAAAACCAAATAAAACCATGCCCAGACCACTAACCCTATTCACCGGCCAATGGGCCGATCTGCCACTCGCCGACCTCGCTCCGCTCGTTAAAAAAATGGGCTACGACGGCGTCGAACTCGCCTGCTGGGGCGACCACTTCGATGTCGATCAAGCCGCTTCGTCGAAATCCTACATCCGCGAAAAATGGGAACTCCTCGCCGACCATGGCCTGACCTGTTTCTCGATCTCGAGCCACTTGGTTGGCCAAGCCGTTTGTGACCCGATCGATGCCCGCCACAAATCCATCCTCCCGCCCGATGTCTGGGGCGATGGCGAACCGGAAGGCGTCCGCCGCCGTGCCGCCAAAAAGATGGCGCTCACCGCGAAGGCCGCCCGCGCGTTTTTCAATGCCAAGCCGGGCTTCTCGAAAGCCCCGCACCGTGTTGCCGTCAACGGATTCACCGGTTCCTCGATCTGGCATTCCATCTACGCGTTTCCACCGACCTCGCAGGAATACTGGGACGCCGGCTTCGCCGACTTCGCCAAGCGCTGGTTGCCGATCCTTGAGGCCTTTGACAAATCGAATGTCGATTTCGCGCTCGAGGTCCATCCCACCGAGATCGCCTTCGACATCGCCACTGCGGAGCGCGCCCTTGCCGCCGTAAAAAACCACCGCCGCTTCGGCTTCAACTACGATCCCTCCCACCTCGGCTACCAAGGAGTGGACTATGTCGCGTTCATTCGCAAATTCGGACCCCGCATTTTCCACGCGCACATCAAAGATGCCTGGTGGGGGCACGGCGATGGATCGGTCGGCGTCTTCGGCGGCCACACCACCTTCGGCGACGCCCGCCGCCAGTGGGACTTTCGTTCGGTGGGTCGGGGTGACATCAATTTCGAGGAGGTCATCGTGGCCCTCAACGAGGTTGGCTATCATGGCCCGCTCTCGGTCGAGTGGGAGGACATTCGCATGGATCGCATCCACGGCGCCACTGAGTCGGCCGCCTTCGTGCGCCAACTCGACTTCTCTTCAAGCGCCGTGGCGTTCGATGCTGCCTTCGACAAAAAGAAAGGCAAATCCAAATGAGCGCCGCCAAACGCAAAATCCGCATGGGCATGGTCGGCGGCGGCCGCGGAGCCTTCATCGGAGGCGTCCACCGCATGGCGGCGGCCCTCGACGGCCAGATTGAACTCGTCTGCGGCGCGTTCAGCAGTGACCCGCAACGCTCTCGCGACTCGGGAGCTGACTTTTTCCTTCCGCCGGAGCGCTGCTACGGCAACTTCGAAGAGATGATGAAAGCCGAGTCCGCTCGGCCGCTCGGCGAGCGGATGGATTTCGTCGCCATCGTCACTCCGAACCATGTCCACTTCCCCGCCGCCAAAGCCGCGTTGGAACAAGGCTTCCCGGTTCTTTCCGACAAACCCGCGACCTTCAATCTCGCGGAGGCCAAGGAACTCGGCGCGCTCGTCTCCAAAACCGGGCTCCTCTACGGCCTCACCCACAACTACACCGGCTACCCGCTCGTCAAAGAAGCCCGTGACATGGTGCATACCGGCCAACTCGGAAAAATCCGCAAGGTCGTCGTGGAATACCCACAAGGCTGGCTCTCCACTCGCCTCGAGGAATCGGGCCAGAAGCAAGCCGCCTGGCGCACCGATCCGACCAAATCCGGCGCAGCCGGTTGCCTCGGCGACATCGGCACCCATGCCGAAAATCTCGCAGAGTTCATCACCGGCCTCCACATCAAGGAACTCGCGGCAGATCTCACGACTTTCGTCGAAGGCCGCGCCCTGGATGATGATGGCAATGTCCTTCTCCGCTTCGACCATGGCGCCAAGGGCATCCTCCACTCGTCCCAGATTTCCGTGGGCGAGGAGAACAACCTCAACATCCGCGTCTATGGCGAACTCGGCGGACTCGAGTGGCACCAGCAGGAACCGAATACTCTTCTTGTGAAGTGGAATGACCGCCCGACGGAGATTCGCCGCACCGGTCAAGGCTACCTCGGAGCCAACGCGGCCGCGCACACGCGCATCCCGGCAGGCCACCCCGAGGGCTACTTGGAAGCCTTCGCCAATATCTACCGCAATTTCGCCAACCACCTCCGTGCCGTCATCGACGGCACCACGCCAGACGCCACCGCCCTCGACTACCCGAAGATTGAGGACGGCATCCGCGGCATGGCCTTCATCGAAGCGGCGGTGGATAGCTCAAAACACAACGCCCGCTGGACTTCGCTCTCCAAATGAAAATCAAACACCTCGCACTCGCTATGATCCTTGGATCAACCATCCTCGCGGAAGCTGCCGACACCTCCAAGCGTGTCCTCGTTTGCACGACGACGATGGGCTACCGCCATCCCTCGATACCCTTCGGCGAAGAGGCTCTTGCCGCCATGGATGCGGCCGCACCGGACTTCGAGATCGTCACCTGGCTCCGCCAGCCCGATATCAAAGTTCCCCAAGCACCAAAGCCTCCCCGCAAGTTCGAGGAAAACGCGCCCCCGGCGAAGGTTGAAAAATACAAAGCCGAGCTGGCCGCTCACAAAAAGGCCATGGAAACATGGAATCGTGAGATCAAGCCCGAGGCCGACATCAAGCAAGCGGCATTCAACGCCGCCATGGCCCAAACCCTTGAAGCCCTCTCACCCCAAGCCCTGCGCGACAATCGCATCGATGCCGTGATCTTCTGCAATACCTCCGGCGCACTTCCGCTTCCGGACCCGCAGGGATTCGCAGACTGGGTCCGCTCCGGCGGAGCCTTTATCGGCATGCACGCGGGGAGTGACACCCTCAAGGATTGCCTGCCCTACACTGAAATGCTCTGTGGCACCTTCGACGCTCACGGCCCGCAGGTTCCCGCAACGCTTCACGCAGGCGATAAAGACCATCCTGCCAATGCCGGCATCGGCGACATCTGGACCCTCTCCCAGGAGGAAATGTATCTCATCAAAAACCAAAAGCGTGACCTAGTCCGCTCGGTTTGGTTCATGAAGCACCACCCGAACAAGCCGGAAGAAAAAGGCTTCTTCCCGGTGGCCTGGGTGCGCGGCCTCGGCGAGGGCCGGGTGTTTTACACCACCCTCGGCCACCGCGAGGACCTCTGGAGCACCGATCCCGCCCTGAAGGACCGTGTCAACCCGGTTGAAACCGCCCATCAATTTCGAAACCACCTCCTCGGAGGCATCCGCTGGGCCCTCGGCCTGACACCTGGCTCCGCCGAACCCAACCCCACAACCAACTGAACCCCGCCGCAAAGCCCTCGAATCATCCTGCCATGAGCTCAAACCCTGACAAAAACCAGCAACTCTTCTGGGGTTGCTTCATCGCCCTCGTCACCACCTCGTTCGCCTTTATCACGAGGGCGTTCCTCGTCAACGACCCCTCGCTCTGGCCTGCAGACCTGGGCCTGGACAAGGTCAAAGCCCAGGAACTTTTCGGCGCGGGCATTTGGCCGTTCGCCATATCGATCATCCTCTTCAGCCTGGTCATCGACCGAGTCGGCTACCGGGCGGCGATGATTTTTAGCTTTGTGTGCTACGGCCTTTACGCCGTGCTCGCGCTCCAAGCCCATGCTGTCCTTCACCCGGCAGGGGCTCCGCTGGAGGGTGAGGCTCTCGCCGCCGCGCGCGCGTCCGCTTGGAACTTGCTCTACGCGGGCTCGATCATCCTCGGCTTGGGCAATGGCACCGTGGAGGCCTTCATCAACCCCGTTGTCGCCACCCTCTTCAACCGTGAGAAAACGAAATGGCTGAACATCCTCCACGCCGGTTGGCCTGCGGGGCTTGTGGTTGGTGGCCTCATCTCGATCTTCCTTGGCGCGCAGGTCGCGTCGGACTGGAGAATTCTGGTCTATCTCATTTCAATACCGGCCATCGTTTACATGCTCATGCTCCTGAGGGCGAAATTCCCGGTGAACGAACGAGTCGCCGCCGGTGCTTCTTACCGCGAGATGCTCGCCGAATTCGGCGTCCTCGGTGCGGCCCTCGCGGGTTTCCTCGTCTTCAAACAACTCGGCATGGTTTTCGGTTGGCCGCAATCGGTCACCTGGACCCTCCTCATCGTCTCGGTCGCGGCCTACGGCCTCTATTGCCGGTCGCTGGGCCGTCCGATCCTGCTTCTCCTGTGCCTGATCATGATGCCGCTCGCTACCACCGAACTGGGAACCGACGGCGCCATCACGGGCATCATGGAAGAACCCCTTCATGCCATCGGTGCCAACCCGCTCTGGGTGCTGATCTACACCTCGAGCATTATGATGTGCCTCCGCTTCGTGGCAGGCCCGATTGTCCACAAACTCACCCCGCTCGGCCTCCTCGCCGTCTGCGCCACGCTGGCCTGCGCTGGGCTTTTCCTTCTCTCAAAAGCGCACGGCCTCGCCTTCATCTTCTTTGCCGCGACCCTCTACGGCGTCGGAAAAACCTTCTTCTGGCCGACCATGCTCGGCGTCGTTGCCGAACAAACCCCCAAAGGCGGAGCACTCACTCTCAACGCCATCGCCGGCATCGGCATGCTGACCGTCGGCATCCTCGGCGGCCCGCTCATCGGCGAAATGCAGGAACGCTCGATCGAATCATCGATCGAGGCCAAGTCGCCCGGAGCCTACCAAGCCGTCTCGAAATCCGACTCGTATTTCTTCGGAACCTACCGCGCCTTGGACCCCGCGAAACTCTCGGCGCTTCCCGAGGCCGAATCTCAGGAAATTTCCACCATCGCCAAAACCGCCCGCCAAGGCTCGCTGGCCAAGGTGATCGTCTTCCCGGCGTTCATGCTCGTCTGCTACCTCGGCCTGATCGTGTGGTTCCGCTCCCGTGGTGGATACAAGGCAGTGAGTCTTTCCGACAGCCACGGATGACTATCCGACTCGCTGAAAACTTGGCTACTCTCCGAGGCGTTTTCGGGGCAGGAGGAAGTTAACGGCGTAGTCGGCGACTGAGTCCTCGAGAGTGGTGGTGGGTTTTTCGTAACCGGTCGAGCGGACCTTCGAGATGTCGGCGCAGGTGTAATATTGATACTGGTGTCGGATGCTTTCGGGCATGTCGAAGAACTCGATCTCGGGCTTTTTTCCAAGAGCGGCGAAGAGGGCGTTGGCGAGGTCGATCCAGGTGCGGGCCGTGCCGGAGCCGATGTTGTAGAGGCCGCCGGCCGTTTCGGTTTCGGCGAGGTGGAGGGTCATTTCAACGGCGTCCTTCACATACACGAAGTCGCGCATCTGGCCGCCGTCGGGGTATTCGGGTTTGTAGCTTTTGAAAAGTCGGATACGGCCGGTGTTTTGGATTTCATCGAACGCCTTGCAAACGAGGCTTCGCATGTCGCCCTTGTGATATTCATTCGGGCCGAAAACATTGAAGTATTTGATGCCAACGATGTCATCGAGGATCCCCTCGCGCATCGCGTAGAGGTCGAAGAGGTGCTTCGAGTAGCCGTAGAGATTCAACGGACGAAAACGCGAGAGGTCGGCGGATTTGTCGTCCATCCCGGCCGAGCCATCCCCGTAGGTCGCGGCGGAGGAGGCATAGACGAAACGCGAACCGGAGAAGAGCGCCCAGCGGCAGAGGGATTTGGTGTAGGCGAAATTGTTGCGCAGGACGAAGTCGGCGTCCGTGACGGTGGTCGAGGAACACGCGCCGAGGTGGAACACGGCGGCGAAGCGTCCAAAAGTGTCGGGGTCGGACTCGATGCCATCGAGGAATTCCTGGGCAGGGACATAGTCCTCGAAGGAAAGCGGAAGGAGGTTTCGCCATTTCTCATCCTCGCCGAGGCAATCGGTGACGACGATTTGGTCGATGCCTCGTTGGTTGAGGGCATGGACGAGGGCGCTGCCGATGAAACCACCCGCGCCGGTGACGAGAACTCGAGCCTTGGAGTGGAGGAGGGCATCGGTCGGGTTGAGTTTTTTTTCTCCGTGGTTGCGAGGCAGGGCGGAGCGGAACGGGCGAGGGGGGGCTTTGAAGGATGGGTTGTGTTCGGCCATAAATAAAAAATGGGAATTAATCGGTTTCGATGCCGATGAGTTGAAAGCTTTCGTCAAAGAGGGCGGTTTTTTCCGGTCCGTAGACAAACTTCGCACCGCGGACGTATTCGCGGGCCTTGGCGGTGTTGCCTTGTTTGTGCTCGAGAGCGGCATGGGCGTAATACCACGAGGGGGAGTCGCCGGGGTATTTGATGGTATTCATCACCTTCGAGGCGCGAACGGTCTCTCCGGCCATGATGTCGCAGAGGGCGACCTTGAATTGGAGGAGTTCATGGCGGTGGTCGGTGGCCCGCATGGTTTCGTAATACTGGCGGGCGAGAGCGTATTTTTGCTGGAGGAAGAGAAGTTCGCCGAGGTTGTAGGCGGCGGGGAAAAAGCCCGGCTCGATGTCGAGTGCTTGGCGAAAGGCCTTCTCGGCTTTCTGGTAGTTGAGCTTCTTGGTATAAACCGAGCCCATCAGATTCAGAATAAGAGGATCTCCGGGGTAGTCGTCCTTCAATTCAAACAAACGCTCCAAAGCCTCGTCGTATTTTTGCGTTCCGTAGTCCGCAAGGACGCGCTCGATGGCCATGTTTTTCTTTGTCTCGGCATCGAGCGTCGAGACTTGCGCCATCGCGATGGTGGAAGAAAACAAAACAGCGGCTAGCAGGGGTCGAAGCATGGGCGTGGTTTATCCTGTGATTTTTCCCGTGGTGGGCAATCCAAAAGCGGCGGAAGGACATTGATCCAAAACCCGGAAGGCTTTGGCGACTTCCAGGAATTGGGGTTCGGTGGTGGCGGGCAAAAACTCGTGGAGCGTCGCGTGTCGGGTGGTTTTCCAACCCAATTCCTCCCCCCATTTTTCGAGGTCGGAAAAATTCACATCGGCGGTGAGGTCGAGGCGGCCGGGGGCTTGGTAAATTTCGTGGCCGGTGAGTCGTTGGTGGTGGGCATAGCCACGCAGGGTGCCGCCGGTGCGGCGGTGGTAGAGGGCGGGCATCGGGTCGCCGTAGTCGATCGTGAGCATCGCGCCGGAAGTCCATCGGCCTGCCCAACTGCGAAGCCAGTGGCGGTAGCTTTCGTGGATTTCCACGCGCTGGCCGGGGCGAAAATCTGCGCTGAATGCGGTGGACTCGGGCAAAGTTGTTGGAAGGAGAACTTCGCGAATTCCATCGGCGCCGAGCTGCAGGTGGAGTTCCAGCCAACCTTCTGGCGTGAGTTCAAAGACTCGGCAGGGAAAGGCGTCGGGGAGTTCGTTGGAAAAAATCCAGGCGTGACCTCCGGTGGCGCGCAGGGCGGAGGGGAGGTCGGGGTGGCGTTGGACCCGAAATCCTCGGAGGCGTTGATCTTGGGCGGCGCGGAGCGGGCCGTCGACATCGACGAGGTGGTAGCGAACTGACCTGCGGTGCCACCAGCCGAGTTCTCCGAGGATTTGGGCGGCGAGTTGGCCGTTGCCTGGCCCGACTTCGATGACATCACGGGCTTTGTTTTCCAAGATCCAGCGGGCGAGGAATTGGGCGAGGGAATTTCCCAGCGTGGCGAAAGTGGAGAAGTCACCGCGGGCTCCGACATCGCGGATTCGGGCGGTGTAGTAGCCGAACTCGGGGTGGTAGAGGGCCTCGCGCATGAAGCGCTCGAAGGGGAGGGAGCGGCCCAATTCCTCCTGCAACGCGAGAAGGTGTGCCGTGGCGCGGCTCAAGGCGTGGCGAGTTTCTCCTCCTCGGCGACGAGGTCCTGCCACTTCGTCTTGAAGCCGGGATCGTAGTGCTGGTCCTGGAAATCCTGCATTTTCTCACGCAGACGCACGAGGTCGCGGACGCGGGGTTGAATTTCCTGCCAGACCTCGCGAAGGATTCGCAGGGCACCGGGCTCGCGGTCCCAAAGGAGGGCGTAGCTTTGCACAAAATCCGAGGCGTAGTTTGGCTCGGCGCGGTCGGTGGGCAGCCAAATGGAGCGTGGGGGGTCATCCACCTCCAGAAGCATCGGGGCGATGTAGATATTTCGGAGGATGCCCTCGATGTATTTGTTGCGAGCGGAGCGTTCATGGCCGTCGAGCGAGCAGCTCAGCGCCCAGCCGAAGAGGAATGAGGGTTCCTTAAAATCATTCGGGTAGTTTTTTTCGTAGCTCTTGAAATACCGTGCCGCCTTTTGGGATTTCTCGGCGAGGAGATGGAGCATGGGGATGAGAAAGCGCACGCCTTGGTTGTCGGCGGGATTGCATTTCAGCAGATATTCCAAATGCTCGGCTGACTCGGCGAAGCGGGAGAGGTGCCATTCCGTCATCGCCTTGCCGTAAATCGCGCGAAGATAGGGGCGGGTCTCGGCGTCTTTCCACCACACAGTCGAGAGATCGTTGCGGAGATACTCTCCACGCCGGATGATTTCATCGTAGGCCTCGCCGCAGGATTTCCAGTTGCCTTGGCCGAATTCGGCATCGGCGAGTTCGATTCGGGCTGGGAAGCACTCGGGATCGCGGGCGAGGGCGGCTTGCAGAAGTTGGAGGCGTTTTCGCATCGAGACGAGGCGAAGCGCGGTTCGGACCAAGCCGTGAGCGATCTCAGCCGAGCTCGGGCCGGTCTTGTCGGAACGGCCGATGTGCATGACGAAGGCCTGGGTCATGGCTTTCAATTCCTCTGGCGCGCTGCGCTCGGCGGGTTGGAAGCGAATCTCGATTTTGGACTCGGAGGAGAGAGCTTTCCAGGATTCCTCGTCCCATTCCTCGTCGTGGGGAACGAGCAATTGGTCGGGCGGCGGGGTCTTTTCGAAAATGCGATAGAGCATGTTCTCGATGCGGCCTTGGTCGAGCTCCTCCATGATCTCGGGGGGGGCGACGGGGGTTCCCTGTCGGTCGCAGACGACGACCAGCGTGGGGAGATACCAGTCCTTGCCTTTTGGCAAAGGCTCTTCGAGGTCGAGCCAGTAGAGGTGCCAGGCGTTTTTTGGGACTTTGAGAGGTTGGATCATGTGCGCCAATCCACGGCGACCCTCTGGATGCGGCCGACGCGGTCCCTGTAGAGGACTTCCTTGTTTTTCACGCCGTATTCGTGGACGAGGCGTGTGACCTTCACATCGAAGCAGCAGTATTTCGCAATCTCGAGGAGTTTGCCCTCGCGCCACCATTTGATGGCGTCGAGACCGTCCGCAGTTTTTCCAACGCCGAGGGTGGCTTGGGCGATATCCTCGAGTTTGAGACGGTGGCCGACGGCTTTTTCGATTTCGAGAAGGAGGTCGAACGAAAGGAGGTTTTCGCGAAGGTCGAGGACGGTGTAGGCCATCAGGACATCGTAATCGAAGCGGATGTGGTTGAAGCCCACGACGAGGTCCGCCCGCTGGAGGCGGCGAATCAAGGCCTCGGCCTGGTCCTCGCCGAAAATCTCATAAACCCCGTCGCGGGTGCTGTAGGTCACGCCAAGCGACATGCCCATCTCGTGCTTGCGGTCCCAACCGCCGACATCGTTCGCGGTGCGCTGGGTTTCGAGATCGAAATAAACAATATCCATCGCCCTGATTGCCCTAACCGCGATGGAAGTCTGCGAGGGCGAAACTTGTTCCAAGTTCCGCTATGGGGCCGGGGCTCCGCGCCATCAGCGCTGGAGTTGGGTATCGAGAAGGCTGACGACCTGACGGGTTTTTTCGTCCTCCTCCATCCGTTTTTTGATGAGTTTGCAGGCGTGGATCACGGTGCCGTGGTCCTTTCCGCCGAACGCATCGCCGATATCCATGAGGGAGGAATTGGTATGTTGGCGCGAGAGATACATGGCGATCTGGCGCGGGAAGGCGATGTTCGCCGGGCGGCGTTTGCTTGTCATGTCGGCGAGGCGCACATCGAAATGCTCGGCGACGCGGCGCTGGATTTGATCGATCGTGATGGCCTTACGAGCTTGCTCTTGGAAAATGTCGCGGAGGAGGTTTTCAAGGACTTCGCGGGTGAGTTCGCGGTCGCTTAGGGATTTGTAGGAGGCCACCCGCATGAGGGCGCCCTCGAGGCGGCGGACATTGTTGCGGATCTTGTCGGCGAGGAAGTCGATAATCCAAGGTTCGATCTGGAGATTCAAGGACGCCGCCTTGCTGCGAAGGATGGCGATGCGCGTTTCGGTGTCCGGTGGTTGGATCTCGGCGGTCATGCCCCACTCGAAGCGGGAGACCAGGCGTTGCTCGAGTTTTTCAATCTCGCTGGCTGGGCGGTCGCTGGAGAGAACGATCTGTTTGTGACCGTCGTGGAGGGCGTTGAAGGTGTGAAAGAATTCCTCCTGCGAGCGTTCCTTGCCGGCGAAGAATTGGATGTCGTCGATAAGAAGGACATCAGCCTGCCGGTATTTTTTGCGGAATTTCACCAAGGTGCCGTGCTGGATGGCATCGATGAACTCGTTCGTGAATTGCTCGCTCGAGAGGTAAACGACCTTTGCGGAGGCGTTGTTGGCCTGCACATGATGGCCGATCGCTTGGAGGAGGTGGGTTTTTCCAATGCCGCTGACGCCGTAGATAAAGAGGGGATTGTAGGTGACGGCGGGGGAATTGCCGACGGCGAGCGAGGCTGAGTGGGCGAATTCGTTGTTCCGGCCCACGACGAAATTCTCAAAGGTGTTGCGAGGATTCATCCCGGCGACGGCGATTTTCATCGATTTGTCTTTGGGTTCCTTGGTGGCTTTGCGGGTGGGCGCGACTGGAACGGGCTGGGATTCTGCCTCACTGGTCTGGAACTCGACTTTTTCGATGGTCGGGGCAACGAGGAGGACGGATTCCCGAACTATCGGGAGGTAGTTGCTCTCGATAAAAAACTGGTGGATCGGATTGGGAACGCCCAGTCGGAGGGTTGGGCCATCGACGGCGGCAATCGTCACATTGGAAAACCAGCGCTCGAATCCATCAACGCTCACGCGCTCGCGGATGTGCTTGGAAATCTGAGGCCAAAGATTGGATGGGGTGTGAGACATGATGGATTTATCCACCGCGACCGGCCTGTCGGCGCTGGATCGGGGCTAGAATTGAGAGTGGTTGGACCCGAAACAAGTTTAAAAATCGGGCCGTGATCGAGTTTGCGTTGTAAAAATCTTCAAACAAGTTGGTTAGTCCATTGGAGGGGAGAAACTGGCTTGGGATCATGGAAAGAGAGGTGGTTTTCGCCTGCGTCCGGGAGGGGCGAGGGAATCGCACAACCAAATCCATGATTTTCAAATTATTCACAACTTATTCACATGCTGTCGGTTTTTGTTCCCGCCAGCGGCGTCAGACTAGAAACCGGTCGTTTTTGTCACAAGGAAAAAGATGAAATTTCGGGGCAAAAAATTTTTGCTTTTTTGGGAAAAATCCTTGACCGTCGCGGAGGCTGATTTTTTCGAAGGTTTCGGGTGGGAGCATCGGGCTGGCGGGAGATTTTCCAGTCTGGGAGTGCTCGGGAGGGGACTCGAACCCCTATGGATTGCTCCACCAGATCCTAAGTCTGGCGCGTCTGCCAATTTCGCCACCCGAGCGGCGCGTGACCCGCGAAACGGCTTGGGAAGCGGCGTTGCGGGATATTGGAGAGTGGTCGCTGAGGGGCGATGGGGCAAGCGGAAAGTCGAGGGGATTAGCGGGAGAGGAGGTTCTTTGGCCGATTTTCGTCCTTGGGGGTCTGGTCGGTATCGGCGCCTGGGAGCGGAACGGGGCGGTCGGAAATTGTGGGAGTGGTGTGTTCCCGCTCGGCGATGGTGGAGGTGTCGATGGCTTGCGCGCCGATCACGGTGACTCGGCCGTCCGGCTTCAACTTCAGCGCGGGGACTTTCATGTTTTGCTGATAGGTTTTTCGCTCGTGGATTTCGCCATTGAGTCCGATGTGGGAGTGGAGGAAGGCCTTGGGGGCGACATTTTGAAGGATGTGAATCTCGTTCGAGCCGTCCAGAAGAATGTCGGGGGTGCCGTAGGAGACGATGCGGCCGAGGCGGTGGGTGCATTTGATGACGCCGGCTTTGGGGTCGGTAATCCGGAGGTAGAGTTGGGTGCTGTTAGGAAGTCGGTGGGAGAGGACAGAGATCTGGCGAGTGCCGCCGCCGCCGGGTTGGCTGGCAGGGACGCCGACGGTTTTCTCGAAAAGAGAGCGTCCCTCGGTGATTTCGATATTCATCGGCTCGGAGGAGAAGGATCGGCCGAGTGAGGAGTTGTGGATGGTGGCGCGGATGCGGTAGCCCCCATATTCGCTGATTGGATAGAGCGGGGTGAGGTTCACAGGGCGGGAGAGTTTTTCGCCGGCTTTCAGGAGTAGGGAGGGATTCGAATGCTTGGCGATGCGAGGCGGGATGGGGCGGCCGTCAAGGGTTTCGATTTGGAAGCTGAACCACGGAATGTCCTCGGTGTCTCGGAGGTTGAGGGAGTTTCCGCTGAGGTTTTGGATCGTCACATTCACTATGAGCGGTTCGTAGGCGAGGTAAAGGAAGCGCTTGAGGCTCATGTCCACTTGCAACTGCGCGCGGGCGGTGGGCAGAAGGACGGCAAGGGTGAGCAGGAGGGTGGTGGTTGTTTTGAGAATCCTGGCCATGGCTAGTCGGGTTTGTCGGCAGCGGTTCGGAAGCCCATCGTGTCCGAGGTTTGCAGCGGGGTCAAATCCATGGCGCGACGGGTCGCTGTGGCGGTGTCGTTGGAATTTCCAAAGGCAGTCATCCAATGGCCGCCGCGAGAAACGGGGACTCGCTGACCATCTTCACCCTTCACCCAAATCGCAGTCCACTCCGAGACATTGCCCGCCATGCCGTGGACTCCGTAATCGCTGCGGTCGGTGGCTGGCAAATCCACGCGGCTCCATCGTTTGAAACCGTCTTTCTCCCCGCCGATCTTGGCATCCGGGCTGGGGGTGAAATCGAAGCCGAGATTCGCCAAATCCTCGGAATGCGTCTCGCCCCACGGGTGACGCGAGGAGGCACGGCCGCGGGCGGCTTTTTCCCATTCCCGTTCGGTGGGAAGGCGGCGTCCGGCCCATTTCGCGTAAGCGTAGGCGTCGAACCAATCGACTCCGAAAACCGGAGAGTCGGGAGTGAGGGGTACGCCGAGATATTGTCCCTCGCGGACGGCGCGTTTGAAATAACCGGGGGTCGGAGGGGTGACTTGCGTTTGGTCCGCCCAGCCTTTTGGCACATGGGACTTGCCGGGAGGTTGGAACGGATGGGCGATCTCGGCGCTCTTTTCAGGGTGGCGTTCGAGGTCCTCGAGGAACTTTTGATATTCGGCAATCGTGACTTCGTATTTGGAAATATAGAACACCGGAAGGCTGGCAGGTTGGCCTTGGAAGTCGAATGGCCCGGCCGGAATTTCCACGAGGGAGCCGAGATCGGGGACTTGGACCTCAATCGCCGAGGGCCTCATGAAAAACCAGAGGCTGGCCGACGCGCTCACAACGAGCAACGCAACGGCGATGATCGGGGTGGGGTTGTATTTTTTCGGTGATGGAGGGGCTGCGGGGGGAGTGGGGCAAGGCGGGGCAGGCTTCGCCGGGGCGGGGCGCGAAAGCTTCTCGACCTCCTCCCAAGACAAGGGATTCATTCCGGAATCCATCAACCTCAGGGCGACACTTCTCGCCTCCTCGGAAGCGGGCGTGCAGTCCAAGGCCTCGAGGATCAAACGGCCGAGGGTTTGCATCGATAGGCTGGGATTTTGAGAAGGGCCCTCTCCAGTAAGCGCGAGGTTGGCGAGGCGGGGGAGTGCGTTTTTTGGTAAAAGAATTGCCGAGGAGATCAGCGGGCCGAACGGAATTTTTTTTCTTTCGCAATCGCCGAAAACCTCGGCGACCAATCCGATCACTTGCAGCGCGGTGGAGGAATCGATCTTGCCGCCGCTGGCCAGCAAGGTTTCCAGCGTGGTGCCCCCCAAAAACGGCGTGGTGAAAAACTCGCGTCCCTCGGCCGTTCCGGTTTCCAAGACTTCCAGAATGCGGGGGTGTGTGCGTCGCATCTTGGCTTGGGCCTCATCCAAAAATGCCGCCCCCTTCTTCGGGCATGGTGGTTTTTCCTCTATCAACACATGGAGCATCACCTGATGGCCACTATGGGTTTTTCGGGCTCGGAAGATTTCGACTCCCTCGCGCTCGTCGAGTTTTTCGCGGACATGGAAATGGCCGAAATCCGTGCCGGTTAAAGGGACCGCTGCCGGGGCGGGGAACATGGATTCCAGGCAGCCGTGAAGGGCGTTTGCCTCCAGTGGGAGGGGGAGAAATGGCGCGCCTTGCAAAAGCCCCCCATAGGCGGAGATGTCGCGAGACGAAACGAAAAGCGTCTTCATCTCGGGGTAGCGGTCGCGGAGGATATCGCGGAGAGTGAATCCCCCGAGCGGCGAGAGGAAGACATCCAAGACCAAAAGCTCGCAACCTCCCGCGGCATCGATCTCCCGAATGGCCGCGTCGGAATGGAATGCCAGCGAGGGGCGAGGCCAACTCAGCTCGACAAACAATGAAGCCACCGACTCGGCGGAGGAGTTCTCATTGAGTGCCGCAAAAATTTTCACGGATTCTCGTTGGTGAGATAAAGGGGCAAGGGGTGCTCGGTGGCCAGGGAACCGGGGTTCGCCCGGGTGTCTTGGAGTTCCCCGGTGTAGTAGATGCCCACCACATATCCGATGAATGAGAAGCTCGGGTCGGAGGGCGGGGTGTAGGTGGTGTCGAGGATTTCAGGCTCGTTCTCACCCCAATTCACCGGCGGGCTGATCCACTCGGTGTCAATGTCCGACTCGGTGAGTTCGATAGTTCCGGCCGAATCCTTGTCGTAGAAGTAAACATGAACTCGCATTTGCTGGGAATCGATCGTTTGGCCCGGGCGGGATTTGATCGAAATGCGGAGGTTTTTCTTACCTTCGGGACCATCGATCAGCTTGGTATCCACGATGCCGAGGATGGCTCCGGGTTGGAGCCCGAACTCGTCACGGGCGTCAGCGCCTTTCTCGGCGGCGACCATGGTCAGCGCGGCCGGAGGCTGGGCTTTGGCATTTTCCAGCATCCCTAGCTTGCGGCGAGTCTGGGTGCGCAATTCCTGGCCCAAATCCGGCAGGGCGAGCACCGTATTATAAATAGACGCGGCATCCTCGGTTTCATTGCGCTTTTCATGCAACCGGGCGATGCGAAGGAGGATGCCCGCATCGTTCGGCAAGAGGCGATCGGCCTGACGGATTTTCTCCAACCCGATGTCATATTCCCCGATTCGAAAAGCCTTGTCCGACTCCGCCACGAGCGCCGTGATTTTCTCGTAGGTTGCGTCGTCTGGTTGCTGCGGAGTGGGGGTGGCGGTGGGTTGGGGGATTGGTGTCGCGGCCGCCACAGCAGGTTCCACTTTGGCTTCGGGCGGTTTTTCGGCCACGACTTGGGTGACGATGGCCTGCTGGAGTCGAGGCAGGAAATACCAAGTCACCGCAGCTAATTGCAGGACGAGAAAAGCGGCCAACAACAAAGCAGCGACCTTGAAAGTCGTTCCAACTGGCTCGTGGAGGATCGGCGAATCCGTGGAGGTGTTGATCATGAGAGGGTATAAAATGCCATATCCGATGAGTGGTGAAAGAAAAAGTGCGAGAATTTGGTGGTCGACTGGCGGCTGCAATGGTTCCTGCAGGACTATTGGTTTTTTTTGAACGGGGGACTTTTTGCCGAGTCTAAATAAATAGCAGTTTCCTCCTCAATGGCTCTGGCGCTGGAGAGGTGACCGCTCCAAGTCTTTCACCCCAACCCGAACACATTTTCTTGATGAATTAGAACAGCTCAAAATCTCAACCAAAAAATCACCGGAGGACATGGCTATGTTCACGAGCGCACTAAAAACCGTTTCTGCCACGGGATTGGGCCTGACGATGGCATTTACTCCGGCGGTGCAGGTTGAGCCAAGGGTTTTGGTTGTTGGAAAGCCGGGGCCGATTGCTTCGGGATACTTTAAGCTCGGTGCCAATAAAGATCCCGCGGGGCGTGAAATCTCAGTTAATAGTCGGCACCTCACTCTCGATGGGAGACCTAGGTTTCCAGTGATCGGGGAGTTTCATTTTTCCAGATACCCTCATGAGGAATGGCGCGAGTCTTTGGTCAAAATGTGCGATGGGGGAATCCGGGTCGTTTCCACCTATGTCTTCTGGAATCATCATGAGGAAATCGAAGGGGAGTGGGATTGGGAGGGGCGAAAAAACCTCCGCTGCTTTCTCGAGACCTGCCGGGATGTGGGGTTGATGGCGGTTGTGCGGATCGGGCCTTGGTGCAATGGCGAGGCGCGATTTGGAGGATTCGGACTGGATCGAGAAAAGCCAAAAGTGGTCACCGCCGGAGCGCTGGTGGTTCTTCGATCAGGTCTCAGGGGAGTCATAGGGCCTAAATTACACCAAATGTGTGGCCTTCAGTCGCCTGTTTGAGAAGAGGGAGTGGGGTGATCGACGGGACTCGAACCCGCAACAGCCAGGACCACAACCTGGAGCTCTGCAGCCACCAAATTGATGAGAGCCCCTAACACGGTCTTCACGGCATTCATCTGGTGGATATTTTGGAGGCCGAGCAAGCCGAGGGCGGCAACATTTAAACACACACCAAGCGGTGCGCGGGCAAATACCTTCCTTGTTGGGGGCGGTTTGTCAACGCCGATCTACAAGGGAATCTAGAGGGTGTTTTGCGAGGGAGGCTTTACAAACACACCGATCAAGGGACGGGGTGATGGCTCACGTGATGAAAAATCACTAACGAATCCTTTTTCGGTTCGGATCTCGACATGCCCCGCTCCGCTGCCGCCGTAGACCAATACCGATCCAACAGGAGCATCGAAAGGATCCTGCACCGGGATTTGCTGGAACCCATACCGCTCGGGGAGTTCCACAGCGGCTTGCTTGGCGAGCCTCGTTTGTGGGTAGCAATCAATCACGTTGGACAACTGCAAGGCCCGTTTCACGTAGCGCCAGCAACGCTTGATGGAGCGGGAGCGAGCGGACTTTTCCGCAATACGAATGGCGGCACTCATCCGCTCGTCGATCTTCACTCCACCACGAGAAAATTTTTGAGAGTTGAACAATGAGCCGAAGAGCCCCTTGGGAGTCTGTATGGGCGCTTCAGTTGAGGAGAATGCTTTTTCAGGCAGGTGGAAAGTGGGGGATTTCTTTGCGTGGGCAGGAAGAGTTACCACCAAAAAACAGCAGGCAGAAAACAAATATAAACTTCTTCTCATCAAATATTAGCTAATCGAAAGCGTGGCGCAAACCAGTTAAAAACCCAGCAGTTTAGCGGTTTTTTCACCGATGGCAACCCCTGATCGACAAAAAAAGAGCGGCGCCATGTTTGGCGCCGCTCAGTGCGAAGTTGCTTATGTTAGTGAGGAACTATTCAGCAGCAGGAGCTGCTTTATCCTTCTTTGGCTTGGCAGGTTTCCCGTCCTTCTTAGGCTTCTTATCCTTGTTGTCTTTTTTGGCAGGAGCCACTGAGAATTCCTCCAGGCTCAAGGATCCATCCTTGTTGGTATCTTTTTTGTCGAAGGCCTTGTCCGCTTTGGCGGCGTCTTTTGCTTTCGCTGAGAATTCCTCTTTGCTGATTGAGCCGTTTTTGTCGGTATCAAGCTTTTCGAAGGCCACTTTCGGGTCTTTTGGTTTTTTTGCGCCTTCTGCGGCATTGGAGATGGTTGCGCCGGCGAGTGAAATCGCAGCGATCAACGCTGTTGTCATGAGGGGTTTGCTGATGTTAAACATATGGTTTTATTTATGGTTTGTATGGTTTTATTTATGGTTTGTTTGCCTAACCATTTAGGGGAGGCACTACTTCAACATCAGAAATCAGCCAAAGTTTCGAAGGATTTTAATATTTTCGAGAAAATCTTTCTCAGGGTTGTGGCCCGAAGGTGTTGCTGCGTGAAGTGAGCGTATCCCAAGTCACTCTTTGCTGGCCTCGCCGTCATCCTTGGGATCCCACCAGGCGTCCAATTTTTTGAGCAAGCGTTCGACGACATCGGGGTGCTTGGCTGCGAGGTCATCGGCCTCTTTGGGATCGTTGGCAAGGTCGAAGAGATAGATTTTATCGATCTTTTTTCCGCCGCCTTCGGCATCACTGTAGGTGACGATGAGTTTCCAGAAGTCATCGATCACCGAGCGCGCCTCAATGGTGGCTTCGGGTTTGTCCGGGGCGATCATGTCGTGGTCGAAATCCTCGAGGAAAATTGCCTTGCGTGCATCCACCGCTTGTTCATCCATGAGGTTGATGCCCTCCATGGAGTCGGGAACTGAAATCCCAGCGGCAGTGAGAATGGTGACGGGGATGTCGAGATTGCTGGCGAGTCTTCCATTTTCCTCTCGAGGGGCCACCTTTCCAGGCCAGCGCACCATGATTGGTGTCCGCACACCTTGTTCCCAAGGTGTGAGTTTGTGCCCGCGAAACCCCCGCGCGCATTGGTCCCAGCCATTGTCGACGATGAACAGGACGATCGTGTTCTCCGCGAGCCCCTCCTTGTCGAGGTAGGACATCAAATCGCCCACGGATTCGTCCAGCCATTCAACCATGGCGAAGTATTTGGCAATCTCAGGGCTTGGCGCCTTGTCCTTGTATTTTTCAAAAAGACGATCCGGCGGAGTGTGTGGGGTGTGCGGCAGGAAGGGGGCATACCAGACCATGAAGGGTTTTTTCTGATCCTCCGATTTCTTGATGAAGTCATAGATGGGCTGCATGCCATCACGTCCGACACCGAGGGACTCAGGGGACCCATGTCGTAATGTCTTACCCATGGCGTCGGTGAACCCAGAGACTTTCTGGGGATCACCCTGCCAATATTTACCCGTATGGAGGCTGAGGTAGCCATTTTTGGCAAGGATAGCGGGGAGTTGCGGGAAGCTGGCAAATTTGTCGATCCAAGGCTGGCGTTTGCCCCATCCACCAATTTCCTTGGCCGGATCGTTCCCGGTCCAACCGTGCTGGTGAGGGTAGGCGCCGGTCAGCAGGAGGCGAGGGACGGCGAGCAGAGCGCCGTGGTGACATAGCCACGGCGGAAGAGGAGGCTTTCGCTGGCGAGTTTGTCGAGATGGGGGGTCTTGATGGCAGGATGGCCCATGAAGCCGAAGTCATGAAATCCCTGATCATCGCTGATGATAACCACGACATTGGGCGGAGATTGGGGATGGGCTGCCAGCAGAGGTCCTTGAAGAAGGAAGGCGAGGGCAACCAGAGGGGTTGCGATTCGTCGCATGGGGTGGTTGCTTTTATTCATTTGGTTGAGTCAGGGGGAGGGCAGGCTTTTTTTGCATCTGCGGCGAATTGGGCATCGAGTTCTTTCCAACGGCTCGCCAGCGACTTTACACGGGCCGGATTTTTTTCGGCCAGATCGTGCAACTCGCTACGGTCGGTGGAGAGGTCAAAAAGCTCCCATGCGTCCTTGTTCTCTTTCGAAGAGACAAGTTTTTCGTCCCCCAGTCGCAGGGCGCGGTTGCCTTCGTGTTTGAAGAAGAGTTCACGGGGACCGAGCGCTCCATTTTTCGCAAATGCCGGCACGAGGCTCATGCCGGGGCGCTTGGGGGATGAGGGATCGCG
>ERZ889217.76-NODE-76-length-59490-cov-20.913704_pt1 | contig 59490 bp, 50 predicted proteins | sample MGYA00521098_ERZ889217 | MGnify/ENA primary metagenome ERZ889217 (study PRJEB32303, sample SAMEA104408613) | aquatic metagenome | biome: Brackish water; feature: Pelagic; material: water | place: Baltic Sea | collected 2014-06-10T22:04:00 | depth 2,362 m ... | reverse complement strand
AACTAGCCCCGCCCGGCGGGCGCTGAAACGGCATGGCAGGCGACGGTGTGGCCGGGAGCTAGTTCTCGGAGCTCGGGCAGCTCGTGGATGCAGCGGTCTTCGCGGAGGGGACAGCGGGTGTGAAAGGGGCATCCTGAAGGAGGGTTCAGGGGGCTGGGCACTTCCCCCTGGAGCACGATCCGTTGCCGGGTTTTCTCGGCGACCGGGTCGGGGGCCGGTACGGCCGAGATCAGTGCCTGCGTGTAGGGGTGGCGGGCAGCAGAGACGATCGCGGTCGCGCTGGCGAGCTCCACGATCCGCCCGAGGTACATGACGGCGATCCGGTCGCTGACGAGTCGCACAGCTGCCAGATCGTGGGCGATGAACAGCATCGTCAGGCCGAGGTTTGCCCGGAGTTGCTGGAGGAGGTTGAGAATCTGGGCCTGGATCGAGACATCCAGTGCGCTGACCGGTTCGTCGGCCACGATCAGGTCGGGACCGAGTGCCAGGGCTCGGGCGATGCCGATCCGCTGCCGCTGGCCGCCGGAGAACTCGTGGGGATACCGACGGATGACCCGGGGATCCATCCCAACTGTTTCCAGCAGCGACTGAATCCGAGCCCGGCGTTCTGGCCCACTGGGGAAGCCGAAGTTTCGCAGCGGCTCAGCCAGGAGTTCCTCCACGGTCATCCGTGGATTCAGGGAGGCGAAAGGATCCTGGAAGATCATCTGCATTCGCCGCCGCAGGTCTCGAAGTTCTGGCCCCCAGGCCCAGGAGCGGCCCCTTTTGACCCAGAGCGTGTGTAGTGGCAAGCCATCAAACACGACCTCGCCAGCTGCGGGGCGGAGCAATTGGAGCACGGCTCGTCCCGTGGTTGACTTGCCGCAGCCGCTCTCGCCGACGAGCCCGAGCGTTTCACCCCGGGGTACCGCAAAGCTGACGCCGGCCACCGCCAGCAGGCTCTCTTGTCGCTGCGTGAACCAGCCGCCGTTTGCCGTGACGGGAAACCGAACGCTCAGGTCGCGGACCTCGAGTAGGTTGCGAGGCGCGGCGGGCATCGAGGCCGGCTTCATGCCGTAGCCTCCGAGTTCCAGCAGGCAGCTGCATGGGCTGCCGAAACCACAGTCAGTGAGGGATCCTCCTCCCGGCAGCGGTCGACAACCCGGCCGCACCGCGGGTGGAAGGGGCAGCCGGAGGGCAGATGCCCCAGGTCGGGAGGCAGCCCGGGAATCGCCTCGAGCCGACTGCCCGGAGGAGTATCGATTCGGGGCGTGCTCGCCAGCAACCCGCGGGTGTAGGGATGCTGGGGCCGAGCAAAGACCGCCTCCGTAGCTCCGGTCTCGACGATCCGCCCGGCATACATCACGGCCACCCGATCAGTGCTGCCGGCCACCACGCCGAGGTCGTGGGTGACGAGCACAACAGCCGTACCTGTTGATTGCCTGAGATCGGCAATCAATTCCAGGATCTGGGCCTGGATCGTGACGTCGAGGGCCGTTGTTGGCTCATCGGCAAACAGCACCTCTGGCTGGCAGAGCAACGCCATTGCGATCATCACCCGCTGCCGCATCCCGCCGGAAAATTGATGGGGATACTGGTCGATCCGACGGGCGGGATCAGGGATGCCCACTCGTTCGAGCATCCCGATCGCCCCACGCCGCGCCTCGGCCCGAGACGCCCCCTTGTGCACCTCCAGCACCTCGGTCAGTTGCCGGGAGATCCGCAGGTAGGGATTGAGCGAGGTGAGCGGGTCTTGAAAGATCATCGCCAGCCGATCGCCCCGCAAGGCTTCCAATTCCCGTTCGCTGCACTGCAGGAGATCCCGCCCGCCGTACCAGACCTCGCCCGAGGGGTGATAGGCCGGAGGCCGCGGCACGAGGCCAAGGGCTGAGAGGCAGGCCACGCTCTTGCCCGATCCGCTCTCTCCTACGATCCCGAGCGTCTCACCCCGGCCCACCGAAAAACTCACGCCGTCGACGGCCCGAACGACACCGTCGTCGGTGCGAAAGAAGGTTCGTAAATCCCGGACTGTGAGCACCGCTTCGTGATAAGGATCTTTTGTCAGCATTGCTCATTCATCGCCTGATCCGCGGGTCTCATTTTCGCGCCAGGTCCGCCGACCCGCGTCGGCTCCGGCTTTCGATCACCCACTCATTCATCGCCTCATCCGCGGGTCTAGCGCATCCCTCACCCCGTCGCCGAGGAAGTTGAGAGCGAATAGCATGACCGCCATGACGCCGCCCGGGAATGCCAGCGTCCACCAGAAGACAAGCATTTGATTGGCTCCGTCGTTGATCAGGGCGCCCAGGCTGGGGCGCGGGGCCTGCACGCCCAGGCCCAGGAATGAGAGGAAAGCCTCTTGGAGGATCATGGCAGGCACGGTGAGCGTGAAGGTGACGACCACGGGGCCGAGCGTGTTGGGAATCAGATGACGGAAAATGATATCGCGGGCTGGAGTTCCCAGGCTGCGGGCGGCTGCCACGAAGTCCTGCTCCTTGAGGCTCATCACCTGGCCGCGGACGATCCGCGCCGTCAACAGCCAGCCCACCGCGCCGAGTGCCAGAAAGACGAGCAGCAGGCTCTTACCCAGGATCGTCACCAGGATGATCACGAGAAACATGTAGGGCAGGGCGTAGAGAATGTCCACCGCGCGCATCATGACCGAATCGACCACGCCCCCGGCGTAGCTCGAAACGGCCCCGTAGACCGTACCGATCGTGGCTGCCACGACGGCGGCAAGGAGGCCCACCGAGAGGCTCACTCGGCCGCCGTAAAGCACACGTGTGAGCAGGTCGCGGCCGTAGAAGTCGGTGCCGAAGGGATGACTCCAAGAAGGGGGCCGGGCACCCAAGGCAAGGTCCTGGGTCTCGTAGTCATAGCCCCAGATCGCCGCAATCAGATTTGGGCCGATGAGACAGGAGGCAACCAGAACAAGGATCACGATTCCGCTGGCCAGGGCCAATCGATTCTTCTGCAGCCGCTTGAAGGCGTCGTGCCAGAGGGAGGTACCTGCCACCAGACGATTACCGGCCGCTGCCGGGGGCAAACTCGGGTTGGTCCTCGGGTTGGTCCTCGTGCTGGTCATGGATACTCGATCCGCGGGTCGAGAAAGCCGTAGATCACGTCCACGACCAGGTTCAACAAGAGCAGAAAGAAGGCGTAGAGCAACACGATTCCCATCACGAGAAAATAGTCACGATTAAAGGCAGCATCGACGAAGTAGGGGCCGATGCCCGGCACGTTGAATATCTTCTCCACCACCACGCTACCGGTGAGCATGCTCGCGATCGCCGGTCCCAGATAGCTGACGACCGGCAGGAGTCCGCCCTTGAGCATGTGCCGCCAGATGATGAGCCGCTCGGAGAGGCCCTTGGCCCGGGCGGTGCGGATAAAGTCGCTCCGCACCACCTCGAGCATGCCGCCGCGAGTGAGCCGGGCGATTGACGCCGCGTAGATCGTGCCGAGCGTGAGCCCCGGCAGGAATACATGCCGGAGATCACCCCAGCCGGCCGGTGGCAAAAGATGCAGCCGCAGCGCGAACAACAGCACAAGCAGCGGCCCAAGCACGAAGCTGGGGATGCTGATCCCCACCAGCGCTGCCGCCATCGCAGCATGGTCCCAGGCCGTGTTCTGCCGGACGGCTCCGATGATCCCTGCCGTGATCCCGAGCAGTAGCGACCAGACCAGGGCCACACCGGCGAGCGTGAGCGAGACCGGAAACCCGTCGGCAATGATCTCGTTGACACTTCGTTGAGGATATTTGGTGGAGGGCCCCAGATCGCCGCGGAGCAGATTCCCCACGTAGCGGATGAACTGCTCGGGGAGCGGCCGGTCGAAGCCATACTTTGCGTCGAGCTGCCGGCGGATCTCCGGTGGGATTTCCTTCTCACTGGAGAAGGGCGAGCCCGGGGCGAGCCGGACCAGGGCAAATGAACCGAGCACGATGATCAGGGCGGTCGGGATCAGTTCCAATAATCGCCGGATCACGTAGGCCTTCATCCGGCCTCCTTCCCGACGGGTTCCGCTGACCCGGAACGGACCGGGGGCTGATCGTGGGCATTCGGGTCCGCCTCGTCGATCCAGATGTGCTTCCAAGGATGGCGGTCTTGATGGTTGCCCTCGATCCCGCGAACATAGGGCTTGATCAGCTGGGAGCGGGTGTAGACGTAGAGCGGGATCAGTGGCTGGGCGGCAATCGCCAACGCTTCGGCCTCCCGCAGCAGCTTCAGGCGGGTCGCGGGATCACTTTCGCGGTTGGCGACCCGCAGCAGGGCGTCATAGTCCGGGCTCGACCAGTTGGAGTGGTTGTTGCCGCACGCGGTGGTGAGCAATTCAAGGAATGTAAAGGGATCGGCGTAGTCACCGGTCCAGCCCATCCGGCAGACCTGAAAGTTCAGCTGTTCGGCGTTGGCCAGAAACACCTTCCATTCCTGGTTTTCGAGTTCTACCCGGATGCCGAGCTCCTTTTTCCACATCTGCTGGATCGCCTCGGCCACCTGTTTGTGACCCTCGGAGGTGTTGTACATGAGCGCGATCGGCGGCAGATCGGCTGGCTTCGCGTAGCCAGCCTCTCGAAGCAGTTGGCGGGCTTGTTCGGGATCGAACAGCGGCAGGGAAAGGGCCCGGTAGCCGGCTAGCCCGTCTGGCACCAGCGAGGCGGAGGGGATCTGTCCGCCGCGAGCCACATGGGTGACGAGGGCTTCCCGGTCGATCGCCAGCGAGAGTGCCCGGCGGACGAGCGGATCGTCGAGCGGCGGCGCCTGCGTGTTGATCCAATAGTAGTAGACCGCCAGGTAGGGATGGCGGTGAAAGTCGTGATAGCGGGCGAGCTCGTCGAGAAACTCGGCCGGCAGCGAGGTGTTGCTCCCGGGCCAGTCGAATTCCCCGGCGGCGTACATGTTGAGCGCCGTGGTGTAGCTCTCCACCATCGCTACCCTGACCCGCGCGAGGCGGACATTCGTTGCGTCCCAATACTGCGGGTTCTTCTCGAACACCATCCGCTGGCGAAACTTCCACTCGGTCATCCGATAAGGCCCGTTGCACACGACATGCTCGGGTCGCGTCCAGAGTTCCGGATCGATGCCGCGGGCGGCGAGATCCTCGAGTAGATGGCGGGGGATCGGCATGAAGGAGTAGAAGGTGAGAAAGTTGAGGAAGTAAGGAATCGGATTGACGAGCGTGACCTCGAGGGTGAGGTCATCGAGCGCGTGGACGGCGAGTGTCGCAGGGGCCGCCGCACCGCGGCTGATCGCCGCGCCCCCCTGAAAAATATGGCCGTTGGTGGCGTACTTGCTCGCCGTGGCGGGATCGACGAGCCGGCGGAAGGAATAGACGAAGTCGTGAGCCGTCAGCGGCCGGTCGTCGGACCATTTGGAGGGGCGAAGGCGGAAGGTGTAGGTGCGGCCGTCCTCTGAGATGTCCCAGTGGGTGGCGATGTCAGGCAGTGGTTCGAGCGTGGCCGGGTGGGCCTGCACCAGGCCGGCGAACGTGTTCCAGAGGATCTCGCCGCCGTTGCCGTCAGCGCACTTGTTGGGATCGAGCCACTCGGGCTCACCGGCGTTGTTGATCCAGAGTTCGTCGGGACCGTGACGGGGGGTGGTGGTACCGAAGTATCCAGTCTCATTCGGCCGGCAGCCGGCGAGCGTGAGCATCAGGCCCGCTCCCAGCACCGCCACGGCACGGATGAACGGCAGCTGGACGACAATCGAGAGCGATGCGGGCGATTGTGGGAAAACCATGAGGGTGAAGAATAGCCTGCCGAGTCAGGTCCGGTCGAGCAATGTGGCGATCAAGTGCGGAGGGCTCGTCACGGGCTGCACCCGCCGCAGTAGACTCTTGATCTATGAGATCTCGCAGGTCGGATCGAACGGAGCTGTGGACGAGTTTCTCCAGAACCCTGGTGGGTTCGATCGGGGTCGTGTTGCTCCTCGGCCCGGCGCCGGCCGACGAGTCGATCCTGCCACTCGATCGCCTGGTAGGCCGCCAGGTCGGGGATTTCCGGCTCGTCGATGTCCAGACCCGGCAGGAGGTCTGGCTCTACGGACTGGCCGCGCGAAACACCGGTCTGGCGACCGCACTCGGGGCCACGCCGGCCCGCGGAGTCGTGCTCGTGTTCCTGACTCCGGGCTGTCCGCTGGGCGAGAAGTACCTGCCGCGGCTGGCCGAGATGGCAGACCACTATCGTGATCGGGGAGTGTGGTTCTTCGGGATCGCATCGGGCGCCGGGGAGACACCCGCGGAACTGCAGGCGTGGGCCGACGAGCGGAAGCCAGGGTTTCCGGTTCTGCACGACGTCGGCAACGTCCAGGCCGACGCCCTGCTCGTCGAGCGATCCAACGAGGCGATCCTGCTCGACTCCCGGGCCCGGGTCCGGTACCGAGGCGGGATCGACGATCAATACGGCTACGACTTCACGCGGCCCGAGCCCCGGCATCGGTACCTCGCCGATGCCATCGATGCGATCCTCGCGCGGCCGGCGCGGGCCGTGTCGGTGAAGGCGACGGACGTCGCCGGCTGCCGCCTGACGCGGGTGGAGCCAACCGGCCCAACGCTGCCTCCGGTGCAGCGGGTGCGACCGGCTGCTGCGGCCATCACGGCCCACCTCGATGCGGCCGAACCGCCTCCCGAGGTCGGCCCAGTAGACTATGCGGTCGATGTCGCCCCGATCCTCCAGGATCGGTGTCAGGCCTGCCATCGGCCCGGGCAGGTGGGCGGATTGTCCCTGTTGACCGCCGCCGACGCTCGGAGCCATGCCGCGATGATCGCAGAGGTGGTAGCCGACCGACGGATGCCGCCCTGGCATGCCGACCCCCGTCACGGCAGGTTTGCCAACGACCGCCGGCTCTCGGCCCAGGAACGGGCCGTGCTCCTGGCCTGGGTGGATCAGGGTTCGCCTGTGGGCGACGTCTCCCGCGAACCGCCACCGCGGCACTGGCCCGAGGGCTGGACGATCGGCGTGCCCGATATCGTGTTTGAGATTCCGGAGAGCAACACCGTTCCGGCCCAGGGCACCGTGCCCTATGTCACGATCCGGGTGCCCACCGGCTTCACCGAGGATGTCTGGGTCCAGGCAGCCGAGGCCCGACCAGGAAACTCCGCGATAGTCCACCACATCATCGTGTTCGTGGAGCCGCCGGATGGAGGCCGTCAGCGGATCGCCGGCGATGCCGACGGCCAGCTCTGTGGCTACGCGCCGGGCGACATGCCGTCAGTCTTTCCCGCGGGCACGGCCAAGAAGATTCCTGCCGGAAGCCGCCTCAAGTTTCAGCTTCACTACACGCCCAACGGTCACATTCAGACCGATCGGTCGAAGGTTGGGCTCATCTTTGCCACCGCGCCGCCGGAGCGGGAGGCGGTGACGCTCGGGATCGCCAACCCGCGGTTTCTGATCCCGCCCGGCGCAGACTCGCACCGGGTGCAGGCCGAGCACCGCTTCGACCGGGAGGTGCGGCTGCTGAGTTTCATGCCCCACATGCATCTGCGGGGCAAGGCGTTTCGCTACACGCTCCACGCCCCGGCCGCGGCGGCCGAGGTTCTGCTCGACGTGCCCGCCTACGACTTTGGCTGGCAGACCTACTACACCCTTGCCCGGCCCCGCCTGCTCCCGGCTGGCGCCCGGATCGTCTGCGATGCCGTATTCGACAACTCGGCGGACAATCCGGCCAACCCCGATCCCACACGGTCGGTCACCTGGGGGGAACAGACCTGGGAGGAGATGATGATTGGCTACGTTGACGTCGACCTGCCCCACGAATGATCTGTCCCGGCCAGGGGCCGGTCGTGCTCGTGCGGACGTCGTCCGCGGTGCGCCAGACGAAGCGGGCCGAGGTTCCGGGGTACTTTGCGATCACGGCCGGCGCGGCTTCGGGCCCCAGAACGCTGGCGGCGGTCGCCAGGACGTCAGCGGTGGTGGCGTCGGCGGCGATGACCGTCACGGCGGCGGGGCCGGTCACCCCGATCCCAGTGCGGGGATCGACGATGTGGCTGTAGCGATTCCCCCCGATCTCGACCGCTTGATAGGCATCCCCCGACGTCGTCACGGCCGCATGGGTGAGCACGAGGGTTTCCGACTCGCCGCCGGGCTCGAGCGGGGCGACTTCGATCCGCCAGCCGGTCGTGCCGGGCGGCGGCCCGGAAACAGCCACATCTCCTGAGGCGTCGATCAGGGCCGCGTGGATGCCATGAGACTCGAGCACAGCGAGAGCCCGGTCGGCCGCGTAGCCCATCCCAATCCCACCCGGGTCGAGGCGGCTGCCAGCTTTCGGAAGCCGTACCGCCTGCCTGTCGGCATGAAACTCCACGGCACCAGGGCCGACCGCGGCCCGCGCGACCGCGAGTTTGTCGGTCCGTGGCAGCCGGCCGCTTCGCCTCGACTGCCGCCAGAGGGTCGTCAGCGGACCGACCGAAACGTCAAACGCTCCGTCGCTCCGGCGGCGAAACTCCTCGGCCTGAACCAACACCTGCCAGAGGTCGTCACTCACGGTCGTCGGCTCCGGCTCGGCCGCCCGGGCTGAGAGCCGCGAGAGTTCGCTGGCCGGTTCGTAGTTGGAGAGCACCCGCTCCAACCGCAAGATTTCCGCGAAGGCCGCGGTGATGGCCCGACCACCCGTTGGCTGGTCGGCTGCGTAAATCGAGATCGTCCACGGCACGCCCATCAGCCGGCGGGTTTCGCTGATCCGGTCACCCGCTGCGGCGGGTCCATGGGCTAACGCCATCCCGGTGGCCAGAGCGAACCCCAGCATCGCTGCCGTAATCGCGAACCTGCAGTAGAATCGTGTCGACATGCCCAGATCCGAAACCCTGCCTGCCGTTGCCATCGACTTCGAGTGTACGCCCCTCAGGAGCGTGCCAAGACTCGATATTCCGCTCGATGCCTCGCCGCGATACCGGGCCAGGCTCGAACGGATGCAGCGGGCCGTTACCGCCCATGGCACGCGAAACGCCTACTATCTTACCGCGGGGCACTGTACCTTCCGGTTTACCAACGACGAGGCTACCGGCTGGGTGCGATTTCGCTTCGAGGGGACGGTGTTCACCGATGAGTCCGATGCGAGGACCTCCGGCAGCGACCTGGAAATCCTGCTCGATGTCGAAACCTGCGACTGGCTCACGCAGCCCGCTGTCGAATGGCTGACGGTGGGTGTGAAGCATGCTGTCGAGGTGGAGTTTGATCGCTACATCGCAGCCGGGGATCTGTCGAAGGCGAAGGATCGTCTGGCCCGGGAGCAGGCCCAGAGTGACGCCTCCGGCGGTTATCTGGGTATGAATCTCTGAAGGCCGAGCCGTCAGTCGGCCCGGATTTCAAGCAGCACGCTCTCGCCGTCGGCGCCGGTCAATGGCCAGGCGGCGATCCGGTGGATGCTGACGGCGCGGACGAACCGGCGGCTGCGGGCTTCGTCAAGTTCAAGTTCCCATCGCGGCCCCTTGATCACGAGCAGCCGGCCAAAGGACTCGGCCAACGGCTCAAACCAGCCAAGCAGTTTCGCCAGCGGGGCCACCGCCCGAACAACAAGCGTGTCGAACCGCCGTGGGCCGAAGGGGCGACGGGCCACCAGTTCCTGGGCCGGCCCCTCGTAGACAGGCAAAGCCAGACCGATCTCGCTCAGAATCGCTGTCACCGCCCGGGCCCGCTTGCCGACGCTCTCAGAGAGTTCCACCCTCAGATCGGGCCGGAGGATCGCCAAGAGCACGCCCGGCATGCCGCCGCCGGTGCCCACGTCGAGTACCCGTTCTCCCTGCGCCAAGTGCGGAGCGAGCGCCAGAGCGTCAGCGACGTCACGGGCCACGAATCGCTCAACGTCGGTATGCCGGGTGAGGTTCAGTCGTTCGTTCCAGTCCCACAGCCGTTCGGCGTAGGCGGCCAGGGGGGGAATGGCCTGAGCTGGCACGGCCATTCCTTGCCGGTCGCAGGCGGCGGCGATGGCGGTCGCGAGATCTGGTGCGGGCTGGTCGGGTTCAGTGGCCTGGGAAAACGTCACTTGATGAACAGCATCTCGCGGTAGGTCGGCAGCGGCCAGAGGTCATCGGGGAGGATTGTCTCGAGCTGATCAGCCGTATCCCGAACGGCGAGCATCGCCGGCACGACGTGGTCGTGGAAGTGGGCTACCTCGGCCCGAATGTCACCGCCCTGGTGGCTCACAGTCTGCTCCAGTGCATCGATCCGGCTTTCGAGCTCGCCCACGAGCCTGGTCAGCTTCTCCAGGGTTCCCAAGTGGGGTGGCTGGCCGAGTGACTTGAGCTTCGTGGCGATATCGACAAGCTCACCCTGGTAGCGATAGCCCGCCGGCAGAATCATCGTCTTGGCGATCTGAAGTGCTGCTTGGGCCTCGGTATTGAGGTCTTTGCAGTACCGCTCCATGTAGATTTCGTAGCGGCTGCGGACTTCCCGCTCCGAGAGCACACCATACTTCTCAAACATCGCGATTGTGGCCGGGCCGATCAGAGCGTCGAGGGCCTCGGGAGTGGCCTTGAGATTGGGCAGGCCGCGTCGCGCTGCCTCGTGTTGCCATTCCTGGGAATAGCCGTTGCCGTTGAAGATCACGCCCTTGTGTTCGGAGATGAGCCTTTGCAGCAACGCCTCGACGGCTGCCGGCAGCCGGGAGGAATCGCCGGCGGTTGCCTGCTCCAGTTCCGTGGCGATGAAGTCGAGGCTCTCCGCCACGATCGTGTTCAAGGCCACGAGCGGACCCGCGATCGACTGGCTCGAACCCACCGCCCGGAACTCGAATTTGTTGCCAGTAAAGGCGAACGGACTGGTGCGATTCCGGTCCCCGGCGTGCTTGGGGAGCGGTGGGAGTGTGTCGACTCCCACCGACAGCGTGCCGGAAACCTTGCTGCCGGTCACCTTGCCCCGTTCGATCTGCTCGAAGACGTCGGTCAGCTGCTCGCCGAGAAAGATCGAAATGATCGCCGGCGGCGCTTCGTTGGCACCCAGCCGGTGGTCGTTGCCACTGGAGGCGACCACGGCCCGGAGCAGGTCGGCGTGGAGGTGAACCGCCCGGATCACAGCCGCACAAAACACCAGAAACTGCATGTTTTCGTGAGGTGTCTCACCCGGCTCGAGCAGGTTGCCCATTCGGCAGCCCAGCGACCAGTTGACGTGCTTACCTGAGCCGTTGATGCCCGCGAAGGGCTTCTCGTGGAGCAGGCAGGACATTCCGTATTTCTGGGCGACCCGGGTCAGCGTCAGCATGAGCATCTGTTGGTGATCGGTCGCAATGTTGGCATTTTCATAAACCGGCGCGATCTCGTACTGACTCGGAGCCACCTCGTTGTGCCGGGTCTTGACGGGCACGCCCAGTTTGTAAAGTTCTCGCTCTCCCTCCAGCATGCAGGCCAGCACCCGCTCGGGTATCGCACCAAAATACTGATCCTCGAACTCCTGCCCCTTGGGAGGCCGGGCACCGAACAGGGTCCGACCGGTCATCATCAGGTCGGGCCGATTGAAGAAGAAGTTGCGGTCGATGAGAAAGTATTCCTGCTCTGGCCCAGCCGAGGCTGAAACCTGGCCAACGTCGTGGTGCCCAAACAGGGCGAGCACCCGCCGAGCCTGCTTGTCGAGCGTCTGCATGCTCCGTAGGAGCGGTGTCTTCTTGTCGAGCGCCTCGCCCGTCCAGGAGCAAAAAGCGGTCGGAATGCAGAGCGTGGTGCCGTTGGGATTGTCGAGCACGTAGGTCGGGCTCGTCGGATCCCAGGCGGTGTAGCCGCGGGCCTCGAAAGTAGCCCGCAATCCGCCCGAGGGAAAGCTGGAGGCATCGGGTTCGCCCTGAATCAGTTCCTTGCCGGAGAACTCGGCGATCGCATCGCCGTCACCCGTTGGCGTGAGAAAGCTGTCGTGCTTTTCAGCGGTGAGCCCGGTGAGGGGATAGAAAACATGGGCGTAGTGGGTGGCTCCCTTTTCGATGGCCCAGTCCTTCATCGCCATGGCCACCGCATCGGCGATCGACGGATCGATCGGCTTACCCTGCTTGATCGTGGCCTGCAGTGCCTTGTAGACGCTCTTCGGCAGTCGGGCCTTCATCACCGTCGAACTGAAGACGTTGGCACCGAAGATCTCGCTGGTGGGGGTCTCGCGGAAGTTCCAGGCCTGGCCGGCGGAGCGGTAGGAGTTGATGGCGGCGATCGCATGAGCGCGGGAGGCTGTCATGAAGAATTCTCGTTCCTTCCCAAAAGGTTTTGGCGGCGGTCACGAACGCTACCGACCGCACCTGCCGCATGGTCGACACACTAACTGGCTCGACAGGCTGCTTCAATGGTTGCCGCTACCACGGCCGACCGGGATCAGCGGGCGGCGGTGGAGCGACCAGCCGGAGTCGCAGCCGGGCGAACGACTGTCCGCCTGGCAATTTCGACGGCTGCGGCCAGGGCTGAGTCGCTGCCTGGGTCCGTGGCAGCCGCAAGCACCCCATCGACAGGCTTGGCCACCGAATGGACTGACACGTCGGGATCCACCCCCACCCCGCTATAGGGCAGGCCTCGGGGCGAGAAGAATTTTGCCGTTGTCAGCCGCATTCCCACGCCGGCCGCATCAAGGGGGAAGATCCCCTGGATCGAGCCCTTGCCGTAGCTCCGTGAGCCAACGATCGTACCCCGGCGGTGATCCCGAATCGCACCGGCCAGAATCTCGCTGGAGCTGGCCGAGTCGCCGTCGATGAGCACGACCAGCGGTGTCCGCCAGGTGCCCGGACGACCGGCCGAGTAGTTGAAGTCTTCCTCCGGACTGCGGCCACGGGTGGCCACGACGAGGCCATGGTCGAGGAACAGGTCGGCTACGTCCACGGCGGCGGAGAGCAGGCCGCCGGGATTGCCGCGGAGATCGATCACCAAGGCCCGCATCCCCGCGGCGTCGAGCCGGCGGAGGGCGGCCTCGAGGTCGGTGGCCGTGGTCTTTTGAAAGGAGGTGATCTTCACACGGGCTACGCCTGACGAGTTGTCGACGATCCCGACCTCCTCGATGCTCGGGACTTCCACATGCTCGCGGCGGACGGTGATCGCCCGGGCCGCGCCGGGGCCGCGGGCCACCGCCAGCGTCACGAGTGAGCCTTCGGGACCCTGCAACAGATGGGCCGCCTCGTCAACGCTCAGGCCGCCGATCGACCGGCTGCCCACGCCAATCAAATGGTCTCCGGCCCGAATTCCGGCCCGAGCCGCCGGACTCCCGGGGATCACGTGCACAACGAGCAGTCCATCCGGGGCACTCTTGAGTTCCACGCCGAGGCCGACGAAGTTGCCCTCGATCTGGGCGTAGAGGTCGTCGAGTTGGCCGGTCGTGAGGAAGGCGGAGTACTCGTCGAGTCCGCCCACTGCCGCGGCCGCCATTTCCATCAGCGACACCGCCGGCGGGATGCCCAGAATCGAATGTCCAGCCCGGGCCGTCCAGGCGGCGACGGCCTCCGCGTCAGCCTGTGAGGCGACCGACCGGGCTGCGCGGATCCGGATGACCTGCTCGGTGTAAGCGGTCCGCCGCTGCGGTGTCGCCTGCGAGGCGTAGGTGGAGGCAAACGCCGGTTCATCGAGGGCGATTTCAATAGCGCGAAGACCGCGGCCTGAGAGCCGAGCGTAGTCAGGTGATTCAAAGTGATGCGAGCCGATGCGGGCCAAAACCTCGCCGAAGGCTTGACGGGCATCGGCCTCCGATAGCGTGGTCAACTGCTGCCGGAAGGCCGGCTCGGCATGCCGTCGAGCGATGTCGCAGTGGAGCTTGGCAAGGTCGTATTGGAGTGCCAGAGCCGGGTCGAGCGTCCCCTTGCGGGCGGACGTCTCGCAGATACTGACCACATCCGACCAGCGGCCCTGGTGGGCCAGCGCCGAGGTGCGGGCGGCCAGATCGTCAGGCTGGGCGGTCGCAGTGGCCGACCCCGCCGGCACCCACTTCAAAAACGGTTCTGCCGAAGCAGACCCAGCGACTAGGGCAAGGAGCCCACCGAGAAGGCCTGCGAAGGCCTTCCGGGGCGAGAGAAACCGTGGGCGAGGGCGAGCCACTGTCACGGGGCAATCCGTTTGCAGGACGCCGCGATTGGCCGCGGCAACCAGCGGTCCATCCATTTGACCGCCCGCGATTATGGATCACATCCTGGCCAGAGGCAAAAATCAACTTCCGGAAAGCCGACCTTTTTCTGCCGCCAAGGTCACCCCGCCAGGCATCCCGGGAATGACCGGCACCACCGGAACCCATGACACGTTGGTACCATGGGGCTACGGGTTTACCCAATCCGTTGTCTTTGGTGTCTGGTGGCCTGCGAACTCTGGTGGTTTGGCGTCAAGATGCGTGAACAGACGAACGTCGGTCGTGAGGCAGAGCCATCAGCCGATCCGGCCGTAACGCTCATGCTCTTGGATCGCGTTCGTCAGGGAGACAGCGACGCCGTCAACGGGCTCCTCGAGCGGCACCGCACCGCGATCCGCCGGATGATCGACCTGCGCATGGATCGGGTGGTGCAGCGGCGGGTGGACGCCAGCGACATCGTGCAAGATGTGCTCGTCGAGGCGAACCGCCGGCTCCGCGATTATCTTGCCAATCCCACGATGCCGTTTCGGCTCTGGCTGAGGCACATGGCCCGGGACCGGTTGATCGATGCCCACCGCCGGCATCGCGTGGCCTCGAGCCGCAGTCTCGACCGCGAGGTGCCGTTGGTGATGGCCGGTACTGGCGATCACTCGGAGGCCGATCTCGCCGAACGGCTGGCCGACCGGGAACTCACGCCGGCCGCGGCGGCCACCTGGCGGGAGCTGGAGCGGCGGTTTGCCGCAGCCGTCGAGCAGCTCGATGAGACGGATCGGCAGATCGTGCTCCTGCGGCATTTCGAGCACCTTTCCACGGCAGAAGCGGCCGAGACGCTTGGACTTTCCAAGCCGGCCGCCGGGATGCGGTATCTCCGGGCGATGCGCCGGCTGCGCGGGCTTCTCGACGGATCGGATTGAGGTGGGCGGTGGACGAAGCCCGACTATCATCCCTCAAAGGGGGCTTATTGCCTGCCTGTCCGATCCTGCTGTTTGTCCGATCCTGCTGTTGATCCTCCGATTCGTGTCATGACCCGATCTGGTTCGTCCGCCGTGTCGGAGCCACTCTCGCCAGCCGAGGAGGAGTTGCTCGCGATTTTGCTCGAGGAACTTTCCGAAACACGGGGCGGGGCTGCCGTGGCCCTGCTCGAGCGGCATGCAGCCGCACATCCTCGACTGAACGGTGAATTGCGGGAGTTGTTTGCGGCGATGTCGATGGCCGATGCCGTCGCCGAACAGTCCACGATCTTCGAGGCGACGACGGGGGATAGGGGACTGGCCCCAACACCGGCAGCGCCGCCATCCGCCCCCTCGCCCTCGGATGGCTTTATCCCCGGGGTCACGTCGCTGCCGGCAGCTTTTGGTGACTATGAGTTGCTCGAGGAACTCGGCCGCGGCGGGATGGGGGTGGTTTATCGGGCTCGGCAAAAGAGCCTGGGCCGGATCGTGGCAGTGAAGATGCTCCTGCGGCGGGATCTGGCGACAGCCGCTGACCTGGCCCGATTTCGTGCCGAGGCTGAGGCTGCCGCCCGGCTCGACCATCCCAACATCGTGTCGCTGTTCGAGGTGGGAGAATGTGGGGGCCATCCATTTTTCAGCATGCGTTTTATTGAGGGCACGACCCTTGGTAGACGGCTTGCCGCTGGATCACTGCCACCGCGGGAGGCGGCAAAATTGCTGGCCACCGTGGCGGCGGCTGTCGACGCGGCCCACGCCCGTGGGGTGCTCCACCGTGATCTCAAGCCTTCCAACATCCTGATCGACGAGGCCGGGGTGCCGCATGTCTCCGACTTTGGCCTCGCCAAGCGGATCGAGCAGGATCAGACCGTCACGCACACCGGGGCCATTCTGGGCACGCCCTGCTACATGTCGCCCGAGCAGGCGGCCGGCAGCCGAGGTGGCGTCGGGCCGGCGAGCGATGTCTGGAGCCTCGGAGCGATCCTGTATCAAACGCTTACGGGCCGCCCGCCTTTCCAGGCCTCCAACCCGATGGACACACTCCTGGCCGTGCTGGAAAGCGATCCGCCGCTGCCCCGGACGATCGTGGCCGGGGTGGATCGTGACCTGGAAATGATCGCGCTCAAGAGTCTGCAGAAGCCCATTGATCTGCGGTATGCATCGGCCGCTGCGCTCGCGGCAGACCTCCGAGCCTACCTCGCCGGCGAGCCGGTCATGGCCCGCCGCGGCGGGCTGGCAGATGTCTTTTCGCGGCTGTTTCGCGAGACGCACCACGCCGTCGTGCTCGAAAACTGGGGCCTCCTCTGGATGGGGCATGCGGTCGTCATTCTCGCACTGTGCGTGGTCACGGACGTGCTGGCCTGGCAGGGGGTGACGACCCGCTGGCCGTACATCCTGCTCTGGGCAGGAGGTCTGGCCGTTTGGGCTCCCATCTTTTGGGCCCTTCGGAACCGCAACGGTCCGGTGACGGTGGTCGAGCGGCAGATTGCCCACGTCTGGGCAAGCAGTGTGCTAGCAAGCAGCCTGCTGTTTTGGGTGGAGCAGTTTCTCGGGCTCCCGGTCCTCACCCTGTCGCCAGTGCTCGCCCTCTTCGCCGGGATCGTGTTTTTTGCCAAAGCGGGCATTCTCTCGGGCGTGTTTTACATCCAGGCCGCTGTGCTGTTCGCCACGTCGCTCGTGATGTGCCTGCTGCCGGCCTGGCAGCATGTGATCTTCGGCCTGGTGAGCGGAATCTGCTTCTTCGTGCCGGGCCTCAAGTATTACCGTCAACGGAACCGGGCTGACTGAGCACCTGGCCGCCCCCGCCACTGCCGTTGCGAGTACACCCGCGGTCGGTTCTGGGCCATGTGCCACCCGCCCGTCGGCTTTGTTCCCCGTGCGGCAGGCGTCAACCCTTGAGTGATTCAGCGCTGAAGGGTCGGGGCAAAAAGTCTGCCAGCCGGAAAGTGCCCCGGCCGTCGATCTCGATCTCGGTGTCGGGCGAGCCAAATTCGGTGATCACCTGGAGGCAGGCACCGCAAGGAGCAATCTTGTCCACGAGATTTCCCTCGCGGTCATGACAGGTCACCGCGATCCGTGTGAGTTGCCGGCCTCCGGCCACGATGCCAGCGAAAATCGCGGCCCGTTCGGCGCAGATTGTGAGGCCATAGGAGCCGTTCTCGACGTTCACGCCCGAGAAGAGCCCGGCCACTCCGGCAAACTCCGCCGCAGCTCCAACCTGCCAGCCCGAGTAGGGTGAATAAGCCTGACTGCTGGCGGCTCGTGATGCAGCCAACAACGGCGATGGCGTGGTACCCGGTGTCATAAAACTTCATTTGGTCCAGGAGACGAAATCGAGCTTAGAGGATAACCAGTTTCACGTTCCCGGCAGTGGCAGGCGGAGCTGAAACCCGCGAACCTAAGCCCTGCCGGAAATTCCCGGGGTCGGAGGAGTGGCCCGTAATCCCTGATGCGTCGCGAAAATCAGTATGCTTGGGCTCGAAACCCGGCAGGCTTAAACCGGATTGCTTCAGCGGCGCTCTCGAGGAAACGCGGCCATGCCAGGCGTGCACGTGTCGACCCATCCGCTCGTGGCTCATCATGTCTGTAGGCTGCGGGATCCGGCCACGAAGCCCTCGGAGTTTCGCCGGGTGGTCCGCCAACTGACCCACCTCGTGGCAGTGGAGGCGACCGCGGGACTGCCGACTCTCCCGGTCCGGGTGGCCACGCCGTTGGCGGAGGCCGACGGCCGGGTATTGGCCGACAAAGTCGCGATCGTACCGATCCTTCGGGCAGGTCTTGGCATGGCGGAAGGCCTTTTGGAACTGATGCCCGACGCCGAGGTCTGGCACATCGGTCTCTACCGCGACGAGGCCACGCTCGAGCCGCGGGAATACTACAACAAGCTGCCGACGAAGCTTGATGCCTCACTCGCGATCGTCGTCGATCCGATGCTCGCCACTGGTGGATCGGCCGTTCGCACCTGCCAGATTCTTCAGGCCGCCGGCATCCCGCGACTCGTGTTCGTGGGTCTGATCGCGTCGCCCCAGGGTGTCGAGGCCCTTGCCCGAGGTGTGCCCGGCGTCGCGATCAATGTCGCCGCCTTGGATGACGGCCTCAACAACGTCGGGTACATCATTCCCGGACTGGGAGACGCGGGTGATCGGCAGTTCGGTACGGTGCCGGCAGAGTAACGACGAAAAACCTGGGAAGGGAGCGGACTGATGCGGGCCGTCGACCTGATCCGCCGGAAGCGAGACGGGGGTGAACTCTCTGCCGCCGAGATCGGGTTTCTGGTCGAAGGTCTCACGGATGGGATCGTGCCGACCTATCAGTGGGCTGCCTTGGCGATGGCGATCGTCTGGCGGGGCATGACCACCGTCGAGACTGCGGCGCTCGTCAGGTCCATGCTGCACACCGGCACCGTTCTCGACCTGGGCGACATCCCGGGACCCAAGGTCGACAAGCATTCCACTGGCGGCGTGGGTGACAAAACGAGCCTGATTCTCGCGCCAATCGTCGCCGCCTGTGGAGTGACAGTGCCGATGGTCTCGGGCCGTGGCCTGGGCCACACTGGCGGCACGCTCGACAAACTCGAGAGTATTCCAGGCTTCCGCATCGATCTTGATTTGACAGCCTACCGCCGGATCGCCCGGGAGTGTGGCCTCGTCCTGATCGGCCAAACAGCCGAGATCGCCCCAGCCGACCGGGTGCTCTACGCCCTCCGCGATGCTACGGCCACGGTGGAGAGCATCCCACTGATCACCGCCTCGATCCTCTCGAAGAAACTGGCTGAGGGAATCGACTCGCTGGTGCTCGATGTGAAGACGGGCGACGGCGCTTTCATGAGTCGGGTGGAAGATGCCCGGGCGCTGGCTGAGAGCATGGTTTCGATCGGCCGGGCGATGGGCAAGCCGGTTCGGGCCATTCTCACCAGCATGGATGCTCCGCTCGGGCGGACGGTGGGCAATGCCCTTGAGGTTCGAGAGTCGGTCGAGTGTCTGCGGGGCGAGGGGCCGGCAGACCTGATGGAGGTGTCGCTCGAATTGGCCGCCGAGATGCTCTTGCTCGGGGGTGTGGCCGAGAACCGCGCAGCCGCCCTCGACCGCTGTCGTCAGAGCATCGCCAACGGCTCGGCGCTCGACCGCTTTCGTCGCGTGGTGGCGGCCCAGGGGGGTGATCCGGGGGTCTGTGACGATCCGTTGGGCGTGCTCCCGCGGGCAATGCGGCTGGAGACCGTGCGGGCCGAGCGGTCGGGCTTCATCGGCCAATTCAAGGCCTGGTCGGTCGGCCAGGCTTCGATGCTCCTCGGTGCCGGCCGGGCGACGGCCGAAGATTCGATCGATCCGGCCGCGGGCATCGTGCTCGTGAAGACGGTGGGTGACCATGTGGCCGCCGGCGATGTGATTGCCGAACTCCACTTCAATCCCCCATTTGCTGCCGCGCTCCCAGCGGCCCTGGAAATGGTTGCCCGCGCGGTCGAGATCCTGCCAAGCCCCGTCCGCAGGCCGCCGCTGATCCTCGGGCGGCTGGGTTGAATCCTATTCGTCACCCCGACGCATCCGATCGAGGGCCACGGCTGCCACGATGATGACACCCGTCACGATCTCCTGCACCCAGTTGGGCAGGTCGAGTTTGATGCAGCCGTTGGCTACCACCGTCATGATCAGCGCCCCCACGAGCGTGCCTGCCACCGACCCGCGGCCCCCAGCGAGGCTCGCACCGCCGATCACCACCGCAGCGATGATGTCGAGCTCCATCCCGAGGGCCGTGGTGGGATCGCCCACGGTGAGGTAGGCATATTGCAAGACGCCTGCCACGGCCGCCAGCGCCGAGGCGATCGCATAGACGAGGATCCGAACCCGATCGACGGCCACTCCGCAGAGCCGGGCTGTTGGTTCGCTCGAGCCGACCGCTACGACGTGGCGGCCGAATCGAGTCAGCTGGAGAAGCACCGCCACGCTGCCCGCGAGCAGGATCGTGAGCCAGACTCCCGGCGGCACCAGCTGCCAGCGGCGGTCCGGCCCGAGCGCCATCAAGAGGTCGTTGAGCCAGGTCGTGGGGGCCACCACCATCGTCTCGCCTGCCAGTCCCTTGGCAAGCCCGCGCAACCCCCCCCACATTCCGAGAGTGACAATAAAGGGGGGCAGCCTGAGGCCAGTGACGAGCCCGCCAATCAGACAGCCGCAGGCGGCACCGCCGGCGACCGTGGCCAGTGCTGCTGCGAGCGGCGACCAGCCCCGGGCCAGGAGCGACGCGAGCGTCACCGTCGCCAAAGCGATCTGTGCGCCCACCGAGAGGTCGATGCCACCGCTCACAATGACAAGCGTCATGCCGAGCGCGGCGGTCGCGACAACCGCCGTCTGCAGGAGCATGATCTCGGCGTTGCCACCGGTCGCAAACTCAGCCGGCCGAAGCACCGCAAACAGCGTCACCACCGCCGCCAGGCCCGCGAGCGGGCCGAGTTTTGTGAGCCAGGTCATCATTCTGCTCCGATCGCTTCCTGGAACACCGAGTGTTCGTTGAGCTCTGCCACCGGCCGGGCCGGGCCGAGCCGACCCCGGCACATCACAGCCACCCGGTCGCAGACTCCGAGGAGCTCCGGCAGGTGGCTGCTGACGAGCAGGATCGCCCGGCCACGGATCGCGAGCTCGTCGATCAGCGAGTAGATCCGGGCCTTCGCCCCCACGTCGATCCCGCGGGTGGGCTCGTCGAGTAGCAGCACGTCGACGTCATGATGCAGGAGCCGGGCCACGGCCACCTTCTGCTGGTTGCCGCCGGAGAGTCTGGCCACCGGCTGGATCACGTCCTGGCACCTGATCCCGAGCGGCTCGATCCAGGCCCGGGCTGCGGCCGCCTGCCGGCCGGAGAGCACAAAGCCCGGCGGCCCGAGCCCGGAGAGCCGGGAGAGGGTGAGGTTGTCGGCGATGGAGAGATCGAGAGCGAGCCCCTCCCCCTTGCGATCCTCGCTCACCATGCCCACGCCTTGGGCCCAGCGGCGGGCTGGCGATGCCACCCCCTCGGCCGTCCCCACCCGCACTGTGCCGCGGCGGACCGGATCAAGTCCGAAGATCGCCCGCACCAGTTCCGTCCGTCCCGCCCCCACGAGCCCCGCAATCCCAAGCACCTCGCCCCGACGCAGCACGAGCGAGGCCGAGTCCGGGAGCCTGCGGCCGGCGACTTCCGCGAGCGTGAGTAATTTCTCACCCGGCGTCCGCGGCGAACGGGGGTAGAGGTCGGTGACGCTCCGGCCCACCATCCACTCCACGATCCTGTCATCGGAGAGCGAGGCAATTGCACCGCCCCCCACCGTGGCCCCATCGCGGAGCACCGTCACCCGATCGGCGAAGGCCCGCACCTCTTCGAGGACGTGTGAGATGAACAGGATCGCATGGCCCCGTTCGCGGAGCCGCTTCACGAGCGCTTCGAGGTGTCGAATATCCTCACGGGTGAGGCTGCTCGTCGGCTCATCAAGCACGAGCACGCGGCAGCCGACGGCCACGGCCCGGGCGATCTCCACCACCTGCCGATCGGCGATCGGGAGCGTGGCCACGAGCAAGTTGGGGGCGATGTCGGCTCGGCCGAGGCAATCCAAGGCCTGGCAGGCGAGCCGCCTCAGCGACCCACGATCGACAAACCCTGCCCGCACCGGCTCCGCGGCTAGAAGGATGTTTTCCGCAACGCTCAGCTGCGGCACAAGCGCGAGTTCCTGATGGATCATTGCCACCCCCGCCGCTCGGGCGTGGCGGGGTGAGCGCGGAGCATAAGGTTTGCCGTCAAGCCACAACCCGCCGGCATCTGGCCGCACTGCGCCGGCGAGTACTTTCATCAGCGTGCTTTTGCCTGCCCCGTTTTCACCGACCACGGCCAGCACTTCGCCAGCCCGCACCTGCAGATCGATACCCGCAAGCGCGATGGTCGCGCCGTAGTTCTTCCGCACGCCCCGCATCACGAGGCGATCCGGTGATGAGGCGGCTTTGTTCAGGGGAGTTGGAGGATCTTTTGAATTTCGGGGCTGTCGACGTTCGCGCGGGTCACGACCGCGGCGCCGGTGTCAATCATCGGCTCGACCTGTTTACCCTGAAGGTGGTTTACGGCGGCGATCACCGTCTGCCGGCCCATGGTGCGGGGATCCTGGGCGATGAGTGCGTCGATTTCCCCCTTGCGTAAGGCGTCGATCAGAGCGGGCGATGTATCGAAACCGATGAACCGCACCTTGCCGGCGAGGTTGCTTTGTCGCAGCGCCAGAAGCATGCCGAACGTGGACGACTCATTGGGACAGAAGATGCCATCAGCCGCCTTGAGTGTGTCGAGCATGTTGAGTGCGACGGTCTTGGCCTCGCCGGCGGTGGCACCGGAGTAGCGGCTTGCCGAGACCAGGTCGATCCCCGGCCTCGAGGCGACGGCACGCTCGAAGCCAGCCTCTCGCTCGTCGGTGCTCGCCGAGCCTACCTGGTAGCGGAGCAGTACCACGCGGCCCTTGCCATCGAGCAAGTCGGCCAGTGCCGCCCCGCCGAGTTCGCCACCGCGGCGATTGTCGGTGGCAACGAGGCTGACGAAGTCCTGGCCCGCTTCGCCCTGGAGGGCCGAATCGAAGATCACGACGGGGATCTTCCGCTGGCCGGCCATCGCCACGGGGCGGCGGAGCGCTGCGGCATCGAGCGGTGCCAGGGCGATTGCCGAAACCCCGGCGGTCACGAACTGCTCGACGATCGCAATTTGCTGGCCGCGATCGTTCTCTTTGAGCGGCCCCTTCCAGACGAGATCGACATCACACTCGGCGGCGGCCTCACGGGCACCGGCCTCGACGGTCTTCCAGAAGACATGGGTGGTGCCCTTGGGGATCATCGCAATCCGCAGCTTTGCCGCCTCCGCCGGCCCGGCGGCGAGCAGAACGGCGAGGGTCACGAGGGCGAACGGGCGGCGCATGGGTGTTTCCCCCGGATGGAGCAAGGAGGCAGAATGTCCGCCGCATCGTATCTTTCATGTGGTTCGGCTGCATCTCGCCGAGTTCGTGATCGGAGCGCTGGGGCCCTGGCTCGACCACCGGCTGCTGCCGGCGGCGGCGTTTGTCTGCCTCTCCGGGGTGGCCTTCGCCACCGGGTCGTTCTGGGGCACCTCCGCCATCGCTCTGCCGATCGTGATTCCGCTGGCTGAATCCGTCGGCGGGAATTCCACGCTGGCGATCGCCGCCGTCGTGTCGGCCGGCGGGTTCGGCTCCCACGCCTGCTTCTTCGGCGACACGACCGTTTTGGCCTCCCAGGCCTCGGGCTGCGACAACCTGGCCCATTCCTGGAGCCAGCTGCCCTACGCCCTCCTGGCAGCGGCCCTGTCGATCATCGCCTTTCTCGCCGCCGGCCTGCTCTGAGCCGGGCTGCCAGGCCCAGGCCACAGGCGACGACGGCCAGTCCGGTGATCCCTGGCTCCGGGACGACCTGCAGTTGCACATCGTCGAGCCGCCAGGTGTTGGACGAGAACGACTGCGGGCCATCGACGTTGTAGCCGTAGATCCGCAGTTCCGTGGCGGCCGAGCCGATAAGCGGCGTCGTCAGGGTCGAGCTGACGTAGACCCAGGCCGAGTCGTTGTTCAGCGTGCCCGGGGTGACGAGATCGGTCGCGTAGTTGTCGAGGCTGCTGCGGAGGGTCCAGGCCTTCGGGCCGTTGGTGGTCGAACGGGTGCCGAATTCGATCGCCGTCAGTTCGAAGCTCGAGCCTGGATCGGGTGTGACGGTGACGGCGAAGTAGGTGCTCGTGGACGTGACGAGGGTCGTGCCCACGAGAGTGTCGGCCCCGAAGTTGAAACCGCCCGACGCACTCGTCGAGACCCCGTTGAGGTTGAAGGAGTAGCCGGACGAGGCCGAGGTTGAATTGTTGAGGACCTCGCTGCCCTGATTGTTGCCCCGGGAAAAGGCACCAAAGGCCACCGTGAGCGGAACGTCGGTGACGCTCGTCGGAGTGAGAGCACCCGAGGCCGTGCCTGCATTCCAGTAGGCCGTGCCGGCCGCGGCGGGCGGCGACGATACTGCCAGAGAGATGGCCAACGCGAGTGAGAAAACGCCGCAGTGCCGGCCCACGCGGACCAGGCGAGACACGGTGGTGGAATTCATGAGCAAACTCCGAAGTGAAGCGGGGTGTCAAATCACGAAAGAAGGACGCGAAGTCGTCGCCACGTACGGTCGGATCGACGGGCACCAGGATGGACGTGTGAAGGTGCCCACATCTTTGGACACGGTCTATGGCCTGCCATGGTGGCTATGACGTAGTTCAGAATCCGGCCAAAGTTTCGGCCTGATTGCCACATTTGGCTGAAAAAGTACGGCGGGCGGTGTGTTCCCTCGACGACCTCACGTTTTTACGCGGGCGTGGTCTGGTTCGCCGGCGAGGATGCGGCCCACTTGCTCCGCGAGGGTTCGCCGATCCTCTCGCCCCCCTGCTCACCGTTCCCGCCCGAGGTGTCAACTCGTCGCTCGAGCGGTCAGCGATCCGGGCTAGCCGTCGGGGTTCGCAAGGAGCTCCGCGAGCCGCGGCCGCAGGGGCTCGGGCAGTCGATCGAGCCAGGTGGCATCGATCAGGCCCACGTCGATCATGTCGAGGAGATGGACGCGGTCTTTGAGCCGAAACGCGATCAGCTTCATCACGACCAGCCGGTCGAGGCCCATCGTCTGGCAGCCATCGATCCGCTCGGCCGCGGCCAGGTCGGGGGCCGGCGCCGCATCCTGAGGTTTCACCCGCTCACCCGCAAATTGGATGTGGACCGCTTCCCGAGCCTTGCCCGAGGGGCCATCGACGAAGATATCGATCCCGAAGGTGAACGAGTGGATGAACCCGACCGCCTCCAGGGCCTCCTTCACCCGGTCGAAATCGGCCCGAGACACGAGCAGGTCAACATCGACCGTCGTCCGCACGGCGGCTGGGTCGACCCGGGCCACCCAGGCCGCGACGGCATGGCCGCCCACGACGGCGTAGGGAATGCTCCGCGTCTCGAGGGCCGTCACTGCCCGCCTGAGCCGTTCCTTGACCATGGCGATCGCCTGCTCGATCCGATCGAAGACATCGAACCCGAACGCCACGATGTCGGCATCGGGCGGCGGTGAGATTCCGGCAGCGGCCTGCGGTTTGGCGGTCATGACCCGTAGTGTAGACCGCCTCCGAATCCGGAAGCGAATCGCCGAAAAGAGTATACATGCGTACACTCTCTTGGCCCAGTGAGTCGCGGCGGTTCAGGGGCGGAGAGCGACTCGAGGCAGCGATCCGCGGGCAGCCCTCGGCATATCCGGGCTCGCCGCGGCGGAGTATCCTGTCGCCGGCACGGCCGCCACAGGCCGAGGGCGGGAACACCCGAGGACGATGCACACCATGGATGATCTCGCGCGGTTTCAGGGGCTCCTCGGTGTGGCCGCGATTCTGGCCACGGCCTGGCTGCTCTCGGAAAACCGCCGGGCGATCTCGCTGCGGATGGTGGTCGGCGGGCTCGCGCTCCAGTGCGGGCTCGGAGCCCTGCTGCTCCGCAGTTCCGCCGGCCGCCGGGCCCTCGACGCTGCCGCCGCCTGGGTGGCGGCCGTGCTCGACTGCGCGCTCGAGGGGGCGACCTTTCTGTTTGGACCCAAGCTCGTGGCGGCCGATGGGCCGGCCGGCTTCGTCTTTGCCTTCCGGGTGCTGCCCACGATCATCTTCGTCGCCGCCCTGTTCGCCGTGCTCTACCACCTCGGCATCATGCAGCTCGTGGTGCGGGGCGTGGCCTGGGTGACGGCCCGACTGCTCGGGTCGAGCGGCGCCGAAACACTCAATGCCGCCGCCTCGATCTTCCTCGGCCAGACGGAAGCCCCGCTTACGATTCGGCCCTTCCTCGCCCGGCTGACTCGCTCTGAACTGCTGGTGGTGATGGTCAGCGGCATGGGGCTCGTCTCTGGAGGAATGCTCGCCGCCTACATCGGTTTCATCGGCGGCGGCGCGGGCCCGCTGCGGGATGCCGCCTCACGAAACCTGCTCACGGCCATCCTGATGACGTTTCCAGCCACGATCTATCTGACAAAGATTTTCGTGCCCGAGACGGGCGAGCCTGAAACGCTCGGACGGCTCGCGGTCGACGACACCCGTCCCGATGCCAATCTCATCGACGCGGCCACCCGTGGCACCCGCGAGGGCCTGATGTTGGCCGCGAACGTGGGCGCCGTGCTGATCGCGTTCATCGCGCTGGTGACCCTTGTCAACATGGCTCTAGGCTGGCTGGGTGGCTGGGCTGGAAACCCCGCCCTTTCCGTCGAAGGCATTCTCGGCCGGCTGCTCGCCCCCGTGGCGTGGCTCATCGGAGTGCCCTGGAGCGATGCCGGCACGGTCGGCAGTCTGCTTGGGATTCGCACCGTGGCCAACGAGGTGATGGCCTACGAGGAACTCGGCAAACTCGCCCGGGGCGGACTCGGGGAGAAGGCCACGATGCTCGCGACGATCGCAATGTGCAGCTTTGCCAATCTCTCGAGCATCGGAATTCAAGTCGGTGGGATTGGGGCGCTGGTGCCCGAGCGACGGCAGGACCTGGCCCGGCTGGGACTCAAGGCGCTGCTGATTGCCACGCTCGCCACCGCCCTCTCGGCCGCCATCGCGGGTGTGCTCGCATGACGGGCTCAATTCGCGACGCAGTCACAGTGGCCGCGGGCCTCGAGCGAGTCGCTGGAAAAAGCCTCAGGGCCAGACGCGGCCAGTGGAATCAAACAGGGAATGAACCGCACGGCCTTCACACCCGTAGAATTTGGTGCGGAGGAGCGCGGCGATGGCATGCGGTGACAGGCTCGAGGTAGAGAGGCGACTAGCCGCCTCGCAGGTTGGCTACACCCATCACGGGATCGACATGGGCGACGGCACTGTCGTCCATGCTCGCCCGTGGGACTTCGCCCATCCGTTTGGTGGCGGCTCGGTGGTACGGACCTCACTCGCTGATTTTGCGGCTGGTCGGCCGGTTCGCGTGGTTGCCTGCGCGGGCGGACGGTTTCCGCCGGCCGAGATCGCCGCCCGGGCGGCCGCGCAGGTTGGTCGCCCCGGTTACTCGCCGCTGGTCGACAACTGCGAGCACTTTGCCACCTGGTGCGGGACCGGCCAGCGGACGAGTCGGCAGATCGACATCCTCGCCGGCCGGATTCAGGCTGCCGCAACCCGGACCGCGGCCGTGGTTACCGCGCGAGTGGTCGCTGGAACCGCCGGCCGGGTGGCAATCCGAACAGCGGTCGGGATGTCGGTGCGGGTGGGCCTCAAGACGCTCGTGCCTGCGGCGCTCGTGGCCGAAGCGGCGGCCTTGGCCAGCGAGTGGCGAGCCCATCAGGCGGGCCTCGACGAGGAAGCCTGCCGGCGGGCTGGCCAACGGGCTGGATTGGCCGCCAGCGCTGCGGCCTTCGCGGTGGCTGGAGTGCCGGGCGGTCCACCGGGCATGCTCGCCGGGGCACTGGCAGGCATGACGGCCTGGGCCTGGGGCAGCCTGGCGGGCGCTGCCATCAAGCGGGCCGCTCTGCCCGATCAGCCCTCGCGGTAGTCGGAGAGCCGGCCGGCCCGCCAGGAGACCCGCAGGGCGTTGACGACTGCGGCGACGTCGATGCCCTCTTGTACGAGTGCCCCGGCCGCGGGCGGGAGAAGACCCGCGGCTGCAAAGGCCATCCCCACGAGGCTCGCCACCATTCCGCCGACGGCGCTTTGCAGTGCGATCGACCGCATCCGCCGGGCAATGTGAAAGAGTTCATCCACCCGCTCGAGCGCCTGATCCATGATGACTGCACCGGCCGCCTCGGTGGTCACATCGCTCGCGGTGCCCATCGCGATCCCGACCGTGGCAGCAGCCAGGGCGGGGGCATCGTTGATGCCATCTCCGACAAACAGCGTTGGGGCCTGGGCGACTGCCTGTTCGACGATCGCGAGTTTTCCTTCGGGAGATACCTCGGCGTGGACTTCGGTGATCCCGACCAGTTCGGCAAGCCAGCGAACCTCGCGCTCTCGATCACCCGAAACGAGCATCACGCGGGTGAGTCCATGGACCGGGGCGAGATGGCTGACGAACGGCCGCCCGTCGGCCCGGGGAGAATCTCGAAATCGAAGCACGGCCTCGGCCTGGCCGTCGATCACCACCACGCACTCAAGACCGTCGCCCTGCGGCGGTAGCCGGGTCAATCCCGCCGGATCGATCGCTGCCAGCCGGGTGCGGCTGGTGATCGCGACCGCATGTGAGAGGCCGTCGGCTGCGCGGACCACCCGGCCGGTGAGACCAGCGCCCGGCTTCTCGGCTAACTGATCGACCTGGCCGAGGTGCAGTCCACGGTCGGTCGCGGCCTCGACGACCGCGGCTGCGAGCGGATGTTTGGAATAACACTCCAGACTGGCGGCGAGTTCCAGTACCTCGTCCGCAGGCTGACTGCCGATCGCGATCACTTCGGTGAGCACCGGAGCACCGTAGGTGAGCGTGCCAGTCTTGTCGAAGATCGCGGTCCGACAGGTGTCGAGCCGCTCGAGGATCGCCGGGTCGCGAATCACGATCCCCCGTTTCGCGGCCAGCGACACGGCGCCGATGATCGCCACGGGAATCGCAATCAAAAGTGGACAGGGCGTGGCGACCACGAGCACTGCCAGAAACCGGATCGGCTCGCCGCTGGCCCACCAGGCCGCGGCCGCGATCAGAAGCGCCAGGGGCGTATAAAAGGCTCCGAGCGACTCGGCCAGCCGGCGCATCCGGGGCCGCCGCCGCCCACTCGCCTGGAGCACCTCCATGATCTGGGTGTAGCGGCTGTCTGCGGCAATTCGATCGGTACGGATTTCGAGGGCCGCCTCGCCGTTGATCGCGCCGGAAAGCACCGTCGATCCGGGTGCCTTCGCCATCCGATACGGCTCGCCGGTGAGAAAGCTTTCGTCCATCGAACCTCGGCCGATCACCACCGTGCCGTCCACGGGACAGATCTCATGGGGAAGGACCATGATCATGTCGCCGACCCGCACCGCTCCCAGGGGCACGTCGAGGAGCCGGCCATCGGCCCGGCGGTGGGCGATCGTAGGCATTCGCTTTGCCAACGCCGCCAGCACGTCACCGGCCCGGCTGACCGCCCGGCTCTCGAGCGCTTCGCCGCCGGAAAGCATCAGCACCACCAGCACTCCGGCCAGGTATTCGCCGAGAATCACACTGGTGACGATCGAGATCCCGGCCAAGAGGTCGGAGCCAAACGTGCCGCTGGCGAGTTTCATCAAGAGATCGCCAACAAGCGGGATGCCGCCGGCAATGAGCATGGCCACCAGCGGCAGGTCAGCGAGCGTGAGTTGACGGCTCGATGCCCAGCGGGCCGGATCGACAGGCCCGAACGACACCGGCACCGCGGCGACCCCGAGCCAGTGAATTACTCCCCAGGCCACCAGCGCGAGGATGGCACCGCCGGCGATCAGTTCATTGACCGGCAGTTGCCAGCGACGGCCTCGGCCGGGCCGAGGGTGTGAAGGTGATGGCATGGGGCTTGGGGAGCGGCCGTGGGGCTGGGCTCAAAAAGGGCGACCGTTTTTCAGCTGTGCATCCGCGGCTGCGGATCACCCTGCTCGATGATCTCGGCCTCAGCAGCCGCTAGTTCGTGCAGCCGATCGCGGACAATCGGTTCGGAGGCGAAGCCGGCTGCGAGCCGGACGTAGGTGGCGTGATGGCGGGCCTCAGATTCAAACAGCCCGCGGTAGAAGGCCTGGAGTTCCAGATCAGCCACATGGTCGGCTAGTAGGGAAAACCGCTCGCAACTGCGGGCCTCGATTAGGCCTGCCACCAGCAGCCGATCGACGGCGCGGTCGGGCTCGGCGCGGCGAATCAGCCCGTGCAGGCGGGAGCCGTAGGAACTCGGCTCGAGCTTCCGAAACAGGACTCCACGACGGTTGAGGAGGTCAAGCACGAGATTGAAGTGCTCGAGTTCCTCCCCCACGATCTCGGTCATCGCCCGGGTCAGATCGGTGTGGTCGACATAGGAAAACAGCAGGTTCATCGCCACCCCCGCCGCCTTTTTCTCGCAGTGGGCATGATCGATGAGCACGGCCTCGAGGTCGGCGTCTACCTGGGCGAGCCAGCGGGCGGTGGAAGCAGATTGGAGACTGAGCATGTGGGCGCGGGGAGTGGGTCGGGTAAACGGGCCGGAAACCAGGTTGCAGCCAGTCGACTACCATGCCCATCATATCGCCGACGGCCAGGGGGACGGCCGTCGGGACCAGAATCGGCCTGTGCTGGGAGGACCATGATCACCCATGATCGCCTTTGAAGACCCGGCCGATCCGCAGCGGCGGGTAGAACGCAATGTGCTCGGAGGGCTGCTGGCGGCCTGCTCCCGTGAGCCTCTGACGGGGTTTTTTCGGGACGGCTGCTGCCGCACCGGTCCCGGTGATGCCGGTGTGCACACCGTCTGCGCGGTGATGACCCAGGAGTTTCTCGAATTCACGGTTCAGGCCGGCAATGACCTCGTCACACCGCAGCCCCAGTGGGATTTCCCTGGCCTCCTACCGGGCGATCACTGGTGCCTCTGTGCTGCCCGCTGGCTGGAGGCGGCCCAGGCCGGCGCAGCGCCGCCGGTGGTGCTGGAGGCGACCCACGAGCGGTCACTCGCGGTCGTCACGCTTGATTTGCTCCGCCAGCACGCTGTCAAGCCGGCATGACCGTCTGGCTTCTTCCGCTGTTTGTCGCGGCCATCGCAGTGCTCTATTCCTCAGTCGGCCACGGCGGGGCGACCGGTTACATCGCGGTGATGGGTCTGCTGGGGTTTCCGGTCGAAGAGATCCGTCCCACGGCGCTCATGCTCAATGTGGCCGTCGCGGCGATCGGCACAACGCAATTCGCCCGGGCCGGCCACCTCCGTCGGGACATCCTCCTGCCGCTGGCCTGCGGGAGCGTGCCCGCTGCAGCAGTGGGCGGCAGGATTGTATTGTCCACCGCATTGCTGGAGTTGCTGCTCGGGATCGTGCTGGCACTTTCAGCGGTGTGGATTCTGGTCAGCTCCAGACGGGTCCGGCGGGAGCCTGGCTCCAGTGGTGATCTCGATCACGGTTCAACTGGGCAGCGGGCTTCCGCGTCGGTGTTGTGTGGCCTCGGGGTCGTGCTGGGTTTTACTTCGGGCCTGACGGGTGTGGGCGGGGGCGTGTTTCTGACGCCGGTGTTGCTCGGCTGGGGCATCGGCTCCACCCGGCAGGTCGCTGCCGTCTCTGTCGCCTTCATCCTGGTGAATTCACTCGCCGGGTTGGCGGGCTGGCTTGGAGCCGGACGGCCGTTCCCGTCCCTGGCGGCCAGCATTGTGGTAGCGGCGGTCGGTGGGGGCCTGCTTGGTTCTCAGGCGGGCGCGTTTCGGCTGCCGGTGAATTGGCTCCGAATCCTGATGGCCGCAGTGCTGGCGATGGCTAGCCTGAAACTCCTGATCCGTGGCACTGAAGCCGGGGTCTGGGTTCACCGTGAGCTGGAATCAGGTGGGCCTGGCGTAAGGGACGCAACCGCGGCATCGTGCTGAGGGCAGTTGCGGCATCCTGCCGCAAAGGTTTATCGCATCGGTACCGATCCCGCACGCTTGGGGTCGGCATCAGATGCGAACGTGACGAAGGCCTGGGCTGCCCCAGGAAGCGGCTTGCCGCCGAGCGTGAGGTTGCCGCAGAGTGCTTATCGCCCCGTCGGCGGCTGCTCGATGCGGTAGAGAGCCTGTTCGGTCCGCAGATAGATCGCCCGGCCGACAGCAGCCGGTGTGGCGAAGATGCCGCTCTCGAGCCGGTTGGAGGCAAGCAATTCAAAGCTTTGCCCAGGTCGAAACACGAACGTCTCGCCAGCGCGGTTGCCGATCAGGATTCGGCCATCGGCGAACAGGGGCGACGCGGAAAAGTTGCCGCCGAGCCTGTGGGTCCAGATCGATCGGCCGGTGCGAGCGTCGAGACAACTCGCCACGCCCTTGTCACTGATCATGTAAAGTTCGTCACCCACGACCAGCGGCGAGGGCGTCGACGGAGCGGCCTTCTTTTCCCGCCAGGCGATTTCCGGACGGCCGTCACTGCCTGCGAGCCGAATCGCGAGCAATTCAGGCTGGTTGAAACTCGTACTTAGAAAGATGAGCCCGGCGGCCGCGACGGGCCGCGGCACGACGGAATAACCGAGCACGCCGTAGGAGAGCCGCCAGAGTTCAACGCCCGTGGCCGGGTCGTAACCGTAAACCCAATCTGCGGCGGGTGAGATCAGGATCTCTCGGTCGCCGCTCGTCACGATCAGTGGCGTGGAGTAGGCCTTCCTGAGGTCGGGTTCGTCCCGAAGTTCACCACTGCGAGGCGTCTGCCAGGCGACCGTGCCGCTGGCGAGGTCGTAGGCCGCAATTGACTGCACGTCGCTCCCGTCGAGGTGCACGATCAACAGGTTGTGCCAGATGATGGGCGTACTGCCAGGGCCGTTGACATGGTTGAGCCGGAGGTCGCGATTCTTCCACAGGACGTCACCCGACACGGTGTCGATGCAGGCGGCGCCGTAATCCCCCAAGTGGCAAAACAGCCTGCCGGGAGCGAGCACCGGTGAGGGGGACGCATAGGAGTTGAACGCGTGGATCGGCTGGGGATCGGCCACCGAGAAAAGTTCGACATCGTGGATGACCCTGCCGTTTGCCTGGTCGAGGCAGACGGCCCGAAAGGTTACCCTCGCAGCCACGGCAGTCGGCTGATTACCAGGGCGGCTCGCCAGCATTCGCTCCCGTTCGGCCGGAGTCGCCTCCTGCTCGACCGCCGTCGTCACCCAGATCTGCCCCGCTCCGATCACTGGCGATGACCAGCCGCGACCGGGGATCGGGGTCTTCCACACCACATGCTCTGACTCACTCCAGGTGATTGGAAGATCGGTCACGGCCGTGGCCCGGCCATTTCCCGTAGGCCCCCGCCACTGGGGCCAATCGAGTTCGCTGGCATGGGCAGACGGTGGCAGCCACCAGGCGGCCACAAGGAAAATCGAACGGAGCGGAGCGGTGCTGGACATCGTGATGGATTCCTTGGGGGTCAATGGAGATTACCAGGCAGAAATCGCCCAGCCACCACATCCGGGCACGGGGAACCCCTGCCCGTCATTCACACTGGTCTGGGTGAATAACCGGGTAGTTTTTGCCAGGCAACCGGGCTGTTGCTTCCTGTCTTGTCCCGCTAACCTCCCACTCCCGATCCCGTCGCCGGAGCGTCTTGCATGCGCGGAATAGTGAACCCGACGTTGTTGCTGCTAGCCGCCTGGTTGACTTCGGCCAACGCAGCCGATTCACCGGCGGAGCCGCAGCCGTTTCCCGCACCCTGCACGATGCGAGTCGAGAGTGAACTGTTCGTAGCCTCGGCCGAAGCGGCCGTCGCCCGGAGCCTGACCTTGTTCCACGAGGGAGTGGCCTGGGATTTTCTCGAACAGCCGGCAGCCGAAGGAACGATGCAAGTGACCGAAATCGTGCTCCATGATCCGGCCCGTGAGCGGATCGTGGTTATCGATCCGGTGCGGGCCGTCAAGACTGAGATTCCCCTGATCCGGCTCGAGCGGCTGAGCGTGTCGCTGGCGCGGTGGGCTAGGGCGAGCGACGACCGGCTTGTTCGCTGGGCAGGCGGCCCGGACTTCACTGCAGGGCTGGAGCAATCTGACGGCCAGCTGACATTATCCGGTCCTCGAGTGCGGTATGCGGTCGCCCATGTCGAAGCGTTGTCTCCCGAGGCTGCCGACACGTATCGGCGGTTTGCCGATACGGCGATCCTGCTGAAAGCCCTGCTCCAGCCAGGCGGGATCCCTCCCTTTCCCCGGCTTGCGATTAACGAGCGGCTGAATGAGACGGTGTCGATCCCGACCGAGGTCACACTCGAGATCGAGTCGCGGGGGGGACTGCTCACCGGGGGAACCGACCGATTTCGCTCCGTTCACCACAGCCATCCGCGGCTTTTGGCAGCCGATTTCCGTCGGCTCGATGAGGCGCGACAGTCGGTGGCCGCGGCGGAGCGGATTGGCCTGGCGGGCTTCATGCAGCGGCCCGACGAGAGCAGGCCCGGACCAGTCGGCCTGCGGCAGGACTGAGTTCATTTTGCAGCCGGTGGGTTCACCGCCATGCTCTGCCGGCACGACCGGATTCGTCTGCGTGCATCGAAGCCCAGGCAAGAAAGTCTGCGGGATCGGACGATGTTTCCTTCGGCTCACATCCTTCCCAACCCGCCGCGTCGCGATCCCTTCGGATCGCGCCCGCAACCGGTGGTCAGGACGGACGGGCGCTCGGGGGACGTTCGGAGCCGGTGAATTCCAGCCGCACAATCATGCAGCCGGTTTTCATTGACATTTGTACACTTTCCCGCTACATTCGATTTCTCTTATCCCCAGGACAACCGGAGGTCCTCTTATGCTGGTGCTCTCCCGCAAGCAAAACGAACGGATTCGCGTCGGAGATTCGGTGGTGGTGACGGTGGTGCGGGTCAGTGGTGACAAGGTGCGGATCGGAATTCAGGCTCCGCCGCACATTCGCGTGCTTCGCGACGAACTCGACGACAACAGCGTGGGTGATGTGATGCTGGAAACCACGGCCGAACTACCGCTGACCGGCCTATTGCGGTTCGTGGGATGAACAATGGCAGGGTGCCGCCACCCGGGATTTGCCTGGGTGGCTGTTGGTCAGTCACAATCTGAACGTGGAACACGAACTCAATCTCGCCCCTCCCCCCGACGACTTTGAGCCGTCGCGGCCTGCCACACCAGGCAGGCCGCGACGGTTTTTTTGGGTGTTCATGGCGGTGGTGATTGGCAGCCTGGGGCTGCTCGCAGCGGTCGTGCTGTGGCAGCCGGAATTTCACCGGGAGCGGCTGGCCGCGGGGAGCCCGCTGGCTGGCCGCACGTCGGCCATGGCAGCGGCGGCCGCTGAAGAGGATGTCCGCCGGCTGATCACCGAGGTTTCGGCACTCCACGCGGACTTCGTGGAGGTTGGGCCGTGGGAGGGTGCGTTTACGGAACGGCAATTAAATGGCTGGCTGGCCCTCGACCTACCGAGAAACCATCCTGACTCTATCCCACCGGGCATTGAAGGGCTGCGGGTGCAGTTGCTGCCGGGCGAGGTCCGAGCTGGCTGCAGACTCGGCCAGGATCCTTTGGCAGCGACAGCCTGGGTGGCCGCCAGCCTACAACTGATCGAACCCAACCATCTTTCGATCACGCTATCCGACGCGAGGCTCGGCAGCCTGCCGGTTCCCCGCGGGCCAGTCTTGCGGGAATTGCGCCGCCGCCTGGGCCGCCTCGGGCTGGTGACGGAAATCCGTCGACTGGAAGACCAGATCGTGCTGGAGGTGTACATTCCCTCGACTCATGAGGCCGGTGGCACCAGCCACTGGCTCGAATCGTTGCGGATCGATGCGGGCACCGTGGCGGTCGCCGGTGAGACCCGTCGCATTACGGTTGGGCAGCAGTCGTCGCCAACTGTGAAGCCGTGACCGGAGCACGCAGATACTCCCGGGAGGATGTTGTTTGTCCCTATCTGCTCCCAGTGACCGCGCGAGGGGCTGCCCATGTCCTCAAGCGAGCTGCGGAAGCCCAGCGGACACGCAGTGACCGAGGGCCTGTGGGGCCGAACGGAACGTCCGGTGCGATGATCTTGGTAGCTCCGACTCATCACAGGCGAGTGTCAATGATTGGATGCTCCCGGTAGGATGTTGTGACGAAGAAGGCAGGGAGAGCCGGATGGCAAAACTGACGTTTCTCGGAGCGGCCGGAGTGGTCTCGGGTTCGCGGCATCTCCTCGAAACCGACCGCAGTCGGATTCTGGTCGACTGTGGGCTCTTTCAGGGAGAAAAGCGGCTGCGGCTGCGGAACTGGGAGCCCCTTGGCTCGCCGCCGCAGTCCATCGATGCCGTCGTGCTCACCCATGCCCATATTGATCATTCCGGCTGGCTGCCACGGCTGGTGCGGGAAGGATTTGCGGGTGAGATCTTCGCCACCCCGGCCACGATCGACCTCCTCGGACTTCTGCTCTACGACTCGGCTCAATGCCAGGCCGAAGACGCGGCGTACGCCAATCGTACGGGCTACGCCAAACACAAGCCGGCCCTCCCCCTGTACGAGAAGCGGCATGTCACCGAGGCCTTGGAGCGGGTCCGGCCGATTGACCGTGGAGTGTGGTTTGAGCCAGCGGCTGGAATCCGCGGCCGATTTCATGATGCCGGCCACATGCTCGGCAGCAGCTTTTTGGAAGCCGAAGTGGCCGAGCTCGATGCGAGTCCGGTGAGGATTGTGTTTTCCGGCGATGTCGGCCGCTATGACGCGCCGCTTTACAAAGACCCGGCAGTTCCCCCGGCCTGCGAGTACCTGGTTTGCGAAAGCACGTACGGCGATCGCGATCACACACCCGCCCGGCCGCTCGATGAACTCGAGGCCGTGGTTCACGAGGCGATAGGCCGCGGTGGAATGATGCTGATCGCGTCCTTCGCGGTCGGCCGGGCACAGCAACTCGTCTATCTGCTTCGCACACTGATGGCGACCGGGCGGATTCCGGAGGTGCCGGTCTGGGTTGATTCACCGATGGCTGTGGAGGCGATGGCGATCTTTCGCCGCCATCAGGGGGAGCATGATTTCAGCGAAGCCAAACTGGCCGGCGTGGCCGAGGCTCTGGCCAGTCCATTCGTGCGGACGGCCCGAACCCCTGATGAGTCCAAGGCGATCAACGCCCATCGTGGGGCGGGGATCGTCATTGCTTCCAGCGGGATGATGAATGGAGGCCGAATCCTCCACCATCTCGCCCGTCGGCTGCCCGATGAATCGACAACCGTGCTCGTGGCGGGATTTCAGGCCAAGGGTACCCGCGGGCGGACGCTGCTCGCTGGGGCGGACTTCCTGCGAATCCATGGCCGTGACGTGCCGGTCCGGGCCAGCATTCGGCAGGTTGACGCTTTTTCAGGACACGCCGACCGAGGTGAGATCGGCCGCTGGCTCGCGGGAATGCCCGCCCCGCACAAGACGTTCCTCGTGCACGGCGAGCCCCCCGCGGCGCGGGGCATGGCAGAGTTCCTGGCGACGACCCGCGGCTGGGCCGTGGAGTTGCCCACGATCGGACAATCCTTCCATTTACCGCCGGCACCTGCCTGAGCCGGCGGCCGTTTCCATCACTGCAAGTGAGTTTCATCAATGGCCAAGAAGACCACGAACGTTCCACCCTCCAAGCCGGCCAAGGCCTGCCCCATCCTGCCCGACACAGTGCTGGGCGACGATGTGGCACTCGTGGCTGAGAACATGGAGCGGATTCTCAACTCCCCCAGCTACCTTCTCGCCCAGGATGATCCGGCCCTGCTCACGATGGAGGAGATGCGGGGCGTGCGGATGCTCTTGGAACTCGGCAAGCCCGAACTCGCCCTTCAAGCCGACAAGATTCATTCCACGGTGATCGTTTTCGGTGGCACGCAAATCGTAGAACGGACCACCGCCGAGCGGCGACTCTCAGCGGCCCGGCGGGCTGCCGAAGCGGCTCCGGGCGATCGTCGGGCAGCCCGGGAAGTGGAGCGGTCGGAGCGGCTGGTTGCCTACAGCCACTTCTACGACTCGGCTCGGCAGTTTGCCAAGCTGGTCTCGATCGACAACCAGTGCGAAAGCCAGCGGGACTACGTGGTCATCACCGGCGGCGGACCGGGGATCATGGAAGCAGCCAACCGGGGTGCCTTCGACGTGGGCTGCAAGTCGATCGGCCTCAACATCAAGCTTCCCGCCGAGCAGCAGCCCAACCCATTCATCACGCCGGAACTCTGCTTTCAATTCAAGTACTTTGCCTTGCGGAAATTTCACTTCATCCTCCGGGCGGCAGCGGTGGTGCTCTTTCCCGGCGGCTTTGGCACGCTCGACGAGATGTTTGAGACGCTCACCCTGCGGCAGACCCACCGGATGCAGCCGGTGCCGATCATCCTCTTCGGCCGCGACTACTGGTCGCGGGTGATTGATTTCCAATTCCTGGCCGACTCCGGAGTGATTGCCGACCACCACCTCAACCTTTTTACCTACGCTGAAACCCCTGAGGAGGCCTGGCAACAGATCCTCGACTTCCACACCCACGCCCGCCAAGAGGCGTAACTTCCGGCGGACGGCCTGAAGGCCCGCGGCTCAGCCATGAGTGCCGGCCGGAAGCCGGATCGTGAAGGTGCTGCCGACACCAGGCTCACTTTTGACCGTGATCGATCCGTTATGGGCTTGCACGATGTGCTTGACGATCGAGAGCCCGAGGCCGGTGCCTCCGAGCTTGCGGCTGCGGGCCTTGTCGACTCGGTAGAACCGTTCGAACAGCCGCGGCAGGTGCTCCACATCGATGCCACTGCCCTGGTCTCGGACCTGGATCAGGAGCTCATGTCCGTTTGGGGTGGCATCGAGTGTGGCCGCCAACTGCACGGTGCGGCCCGGATCGCTGTACTTGATGGCATTGTCCACCAGATTGATCACGGCCTGTTCAAGCAGCGGTGGATTGACCTCGGCAGACACGGTCTCGGGGCAATCCAGCCGCAGGCGGATCGATCGCTCGTTGGCCCGTGGTTCGCAATCGGCAAACACAGCCGAGAAGACGGCGGCGATCCTGGTGGTCTCGAGCGGGAGGTTGCCGGAGCCCTCACTCTGTTCGATCCGAGACAAAGCCAGCAGATCCTCAATGATCGAGGCCAACCGATCGGCCTGCCGCCCCACGATCTCCAAAAACCGGCGCGCATTGGCCGCATCCTCCAGGGCACCATCGAGCAGGGTCTCGACAAAGCCCTTGATCGAAGCGATCGGGGTCTTGAGTTCGTGGGATACGTTCGCCACGAAATCCCGGCGGACATTCTCCAGCCGCTGCACGTCGGTGACATCGTTGAGCACGATCACCGCCCCACCCTCCCCCGAGAGGTCGCGAAGGGCAGTGCCGCGGAGCCTGATCGTCCGATCCCGGCTGCCCCGGAGCACGATATCGTCTTCGACCGGCTCCCGGCAGTCGATCGCCAGCAGTGCGAACCGCCGCAGATCGGGATTTCGGATCACCTCCTGGAGCGGTCGGCGGTTCACGCCCTCGGGATCGGTTCCCAGCAGTTCGGCGGCCGCCCGATTCATCCCCACGACCCGCTGGCGGGCATCGATGGCCAACACCCCCTCGATCATGCTGGCGAGCACCGCCTCCTGTTGTGTGCCCTGACGACCGATCGTGAGTCCACGTTCGACAAGCTGCTCACGGAGCAGGCCAAAGGCCGCGCTGAGCCCGGTGATCTCGGCGAGGTCCGTCGATGGGAGCGGGGCTTCAACGTCGCCCGCAGCCAGTCGGCTGGCCGCCGCGCAAAGATCCTCGACGGGCCGGGCCGTCCGCCGGGCAAGGAGCCAGGCGGCGGCGATGGCGATGGCTGCGACTCCAGCCAGCCCGGCGATCAGCCAGCCGAGTGATCGCCTGAGGGCCGCATCGGTTGCGGTGGTGGCGGCGGTGACTCGGAGAGTCGTGGCCGGCGCGTCAGCAGTGGTCAGCGGCACCAGCACCGAAAGGTAACGGCGGCCAGTTGCCACGTCGTATCGGCCGCCACTGGTAGCCGATCCGGATCGGCCCGAACGAGCTTTCTCCGAGTCACCCTCCGCAGTGTCTCGCGACTGAATTTCAAACTGGTCTCCAGCCAGTGGCTCGTCGCCAGGACCGAGCAGATCGAGTTCCAGCCCTTGGGCCGGTCCGATCGCCCGGAGCCGGTTCGCGAGGGCGATTGGTTCGATGGATAGCTGGTCGGTGCGAACTGCAGCGAGCACTCCGCGACCCAGGTCGCTCAGCCGCTGCCGTTGGGCTTCGGTTGCCAGGGCGGCTAGCTGCACGCTGGCCAGCCAGAAGCAGCAGGCCAGGACCAGACCAATCAGAAAGCACCAACCCGCAAACAGGTGCCAGACGAGCCGCGTGCGTGGCATGAGGGAGGCCGGTGGGACGACGATCACGCCCGGAACCGGTATCCCACGCCGCGAACGGTCTCGATGTAGGAACCGAAGGCCCCGAGTTTCTTGCGGAGGCCGGCAACCTGCACATCGACCGACCGCTCTGTCACAGGATAATCCTCTCCCTTGACCGCGTCGACGATTTGCGTCCGGGTAAAGGCCCAGCCGGGCCTTTTCGCTAGGAATTGCAGCAAAGCGAATTCGGTGTAGGTCAGCTCCAGTGGTGCGCCGGCGAGCGTGACCTCGTGCCGGCCGGGGTGAATCGAGATTTCGTGGACATCGATTGTGAGTTCGGCTTCTGCCTGCTTTTTCGTGTCCTGCCGCCGGAGCAGGGCCTTGATGCGGGCGCTGAGCACCCGCGGACTAAAAGGCTTGGCAATATAGTCATCGGCGCCCCGGTCGAGTCCGGCGATCATGTCGCCCTCCTCGCTCTTGGCGGTGAGCATGATAATCGGCACCTCGCGGGTGCGGGCGTCGGCCTTGAGCCGGCGGCAGACCTCGAGTCCATCCACGGACGGCAGCATCAAATCAAGCACGATCAGGTCTGGAAGCTCCCGCCGAACCGCCTTGAGAGCCTCTTCACCGCTGCCGACACAGGCGACTTCATAGCCTTCCTTCGTGAGGTTGTAGCGGACGAGTTCAAGGAGATCATCCTCATCATCCACGACGAGAATCCGGTGCGGCTTAAGGGGGCTTTGTCCGCTCCGCAACTTCGACAGCGGCTGTTTCACGTCCGGTTCCTGGTGCACGAGGGTTCCTGGCATCATCTCAGCGGTGGGTGAAAAGGGCGGAAAACAACCATGGCACCTCATGAGTATGACGCGTCCCAGGGAGACTGCGACAATGAGAATTCAGTGAGCACTTACCGGCCAGGGCTCGCCTCTGAGACGCTCCCGGCATCCAAGCCTGCGCGTGCCGCCAACGCCGGTTCCGCGGCGGGGGCAATCCCGACCAAAAAGCCGTTCTGAAGTGCCAGAAGCCGCGTTCCTTTTGAGGCAAGGGTCCCACAGGCACGCAGGGGGCAAAGCCCGTGCCGCGTGCCCTCCGGGTGGCCCACCTCGGCGTGAATCCGCGTAGCTGAGGCAACGATCATTGAGCGGCCGCACGTCATCAGCCGCCAGGAAGGCGGCCGGCCGGGCGGAGGCCCGGCACGCTCAGCGGGGCCAGGGATGGCCCGCTGAGCGATATATCATGACAGCAGCAGCTCGACATCTTCGGAGGTGAGAGCGGCGATCACGCTCTCGTCGGCCCTGACAATCGATTCGGCCAACTCCCGCTTCTTGTCCTGGAGGGCCAAAATCTTCTCTTCGACGGTGTCGCGGGCGATCAGCCGATAGGCGAACACGCGGCGGGTTTGGCCGATGCGATGGGCCCGATCCACCGCCTGGGCTTCGACGGCGGGATTCCACCACGGGTCGAGGATGTAGATGTAGTCGGCGGCGGTCAGATTGAGCCCCTGCCCGCCGGCCTTGAGACTGACTAAAAACAGCCGGCATTCGGCGTCTTCCTGAAACCGGGCCACGCGGGCCTGCCGGTCGGTAGTCCGGCCGTCGAGATACTCGTAGGTCACCTGTTTCGCATCGAGTTGGCGGCGGAGGATCGCCAGAAAGCTGGTGAACTGACTGAAAACGAGCACCTTGTGCCCCTCGTCGATGACCTCATCGAGCTGCTCGAGCAGCGTGTCAAGCTTGGCGGAGGCGTCGTCGATCCTGGCCGGATCGACGAGGCCCGGATGGCAGGCGGTCTGCCGCAGCCTGAGCAGGGCCTCCAAGACTGCGATTCGGGAGCGGCCGATGCCAAGCCGTCCGATCTTGCCGGAGAGTTCCGCTCGGAAGTGGTGCCGCAGCTCGTCGTAGGCTTTTCGCTGGGCTTCCCCGAGCTCCACAAACAGCGTCTGCTCGGTCTTCTCAGGAAGGTCGGACAACACCTCGCTCTTGGTTCGGCGGAGCAGGTAAGGCCGTACCGCACGGGCGACCACCTCGGCACTGCCGCGGCCGTCGGCCAGAAACTTTCGCAGCCGTCCAGCGCTACCGAGCTGGCCAGGATTGAGAAACTCGAAGATGCTCCAGAGTTCACCGATGTGGTTTTCGACCGGCGTGCCAGTGAGCGCCAGGCGATGGCGGGCCCGCAGCAGCCGGCAGGCCTTGGCAGCCTGGCTTGCGGCATTTTTGATCGACTGAGCCTCATCGAGCACGACGTAATCAAACTCCCGCTCCCGGTGATTGATGATGTCTCGCCGGAGGGTGCCGTAGGTGGTGATGACGATGTCGTATTCAGAGAGGTCGGTCGAGGTTTCGGAACGGGTGTTGCCGGTGTGGTTGGCCACCCGAAGATTTGGCGAGAACTTCTGCGCCTCGTCCATCCAATTGAAGACGAGGCTCTTGGGAACAACCACGAGGCTCGGTCGATGTGGCGCCCCGGCTGCAGCTGTGGCCGCCTTCCGCCGCATGAACAGCGCCAACACCTGGATCGTCTTGCCCAGGCCCATGTCGTCGGCGAGGCAGCCACCGAGCCCAAGCCCCTCGAGAAACACGAGCCAGCCGAGCCCTTCCCGCTGGTAGTGCCGAAGCGTGCCTTGAAAGCCCTCCGGTTCATGCTCGGCTTCGGGTTTCTCGCCGGCGGCCAGTTGTTCCCGTAGCAGTTCAAAGGCCTCGTCGAAGTGAGCCCGTGGTTGCCCGGCCAGGAGTGCATCGAGCAGCGCGACCTGGATCCGTCCGTACCGCAGCCGGCCGTCGTGCTTCTGGGCCAGCGCTGCAAATGGAGCCATGTCGGCCGCGAACGATTCGGGCAAAATGCCAACAGTGCCGTCGGCGAGCGTCACCGACCGTGAACCGGTGGCGAGGGCTTCAAGGAGGGCCGGAAGCCCGGCGGAGACCCCCCCGAAATCGATCTCGGCCGAAAGCTCGAACCAGTCGATCCCACTGGTGACATTCCAGGCCACGCTGCCAGCGGGGCGATAGCGGCGGCCGGCTACTTCAACCGCCCAGCCAGTGGCGGCCAGTTGTGAGACCGAGCCATCGAGGCGGTTCCGGGCCACTTCGACATGATGCAGAAGTTCACCCCCGTCCACCGCAGCGCCCCGGGGTGCGGTGAAGCCGTGGCGGGGCAGCAAGGCGAGTGTTTCCCGTTCGGCCGCCCGGTCGCGCCGGATGAAGATGCGGCGTTCGGTATCCGCCGCGCCGCCAGCGGGATCATCGGCGGCGATCAGAATTCCGGCATAGTCGAACCAGATTCGGCCAGCTAGTTGCACGCGGGCCTGCGGTCGCCGCCGGTGGCCCGGATCGGGCTCATCGTCCGAGACAGCCGGCGAATCATCGAGCACAAGCTTGGGCTGGGGTCGGCCTGACTCGATTCGCCAGCCGGTCCAGGCGGGCAGTACGACCCGTGGCACGTCGGCCAGCATGGCCAATCGTTCAATCAGACCATCCACCTGCGAGGCGGCCAGTTCGATAGGTCCGCGGCGCTCGAATTGATCGATCCATGCTGCTGCAGGACTGGCAATCAGCCTGGCGATTCGGTCGCTGAAGACCACGATGCCAGACTTGAGGATCGCGCGGGGTTCGCGTAGATCCTTCCGCTGACTTCCCCGAACCAGCGCTGCGGTGAGTGTGGCCTTGGCGGGTCGGGGCGGCGGGGCGTCCTCGTCATCGGCCGCTGCCGAACGTCGGCTGCGAGGCAGAGAGTCGTCGTCGGGCTCGACTACGAAAGCAAACTCCCAGGGTCGACCATCGTCCCATGTCAGGGGCACGATCTGCTCAGGGGCCCGCCGGGGTTCGGGCTGCACCACGAGCCGGCCTGTCTCGCAGAGCAGCGCCAGGTGGGCCGCGGCCGAACGGGGCGAAATTACGATTTTCGAAATCGTGCGTCGGTCGATCGGCGGCGGGATACTGCCATCGGTCGCTGCGGCAGCGCCGAGTAACCGCTCGAGCAAATCACGTTCGGGGTGGTCGAGGGTGTCCAGCTCGACCTCGCCCGGGCCGATCACGATCGCTCGTGGCCTGCCGGTGGCGTTGCCTGCGACGTCGAGTTGCATGCGACATGGGGTGACCACCGCAGCCCGCGCATCAGCCGAGGCAACGGTGTCGAGCAGGAAGACGAGTGAACCGCCGCCGCGTCGGGCATCAGGGATCTCGACGCCATGGGCCCGGACGGCCGGTTCCACCAGTCGCCGCCGCTCCTCGAGCTCTGCCGCCCAGGGAGGCAGCCGTTGCCCCCCTCGGCCCGCAGCGGACCGCGGGACGGTCTGGGCCGGCTCCGACTCGGACGACGTCGGTTCCATGTCAGCTTCGTCGGTCAGTTCGAACGGCGGCTCTGGCTCATCCGCCACACCGTCGTCGCCGACGATGTCAAGGGTCACGGGAGTCTGATCGTGGATCCCGGATAGCAGACCGCGGCGATCGACTTCCAGGAGCACGGCGGCGAGTACCGCACAAGGCCGACCCTCCCGCCCGGCCTGGGTGCTGCACTGGCTTTCAAGCGTCATTCCGCCCCGGCGATGGGCGGAGAGTTCGAGCATCACCTCGTGCTCCTCGCCGGCGTACGGCACCGTCGCCCGTACCTGGCCGACTCTCGGGCAGGAGACCGCCGCCGGGACCAGGTCTCTGGCGGTGGCGACCTCATCAGGATCGAAGAGATGGAAGAGGCGGGTTTCGAGGGTCTTCATGGAGCCTGAGGCGGGGCAGACGGCGCCGCGTGATTTGCCTGGGTAAAGGCGGGCGGCGAAACCGATGAGTGTACCGCGGCGGGCTTAGGGCCGAGTGAAAAAGCCCGCGTGAGCCCGGCGGCAGCCCCAAGCATCTAGCCAGCTTTCACCGTGGCCACCAATTCCAGCACGTTCTCCACCGGCGTACCCGGCAGAATGCCGTGGCCTAGATTGAAGATGTGACCAGGCCGTCCCGCTGCCCGCGCCAGCACCTCCAGGGTTCGCCGCCGGACCGTATCGCGGTCGGCCAGAAGCACCACGGGGTCGAGGTTGCCCTGCACAGCCCGATCGTGTCCTGCCAGTTCCCAGCCCCGATCGAGGTCGATTCGCCAGTCGATCCCGATCACGCTCCCCCCAGCCTCGGCCAGGAGCGGGAGCAATTCTGGATTGCCGGTCGCGAAGTGGATCACGGGGGCCCGAGCGGCCGCCGCGGCCATCGCGGCGCGGGCATGGGGCAGCACATAGCGGCGATAATCGTCTGGGCAGAGGCAGCCGACCCAGCTGTCGAAGAGTTGAACAGCCTGGGCACCGGCGTCGAGTTGGGCCACCAAATACCGGCTCACGCCCCGAGCGATCCGTGCCAGCAGATCGTGCCAGGCAGACTCGTGGCGATACATGAACGACTTCGTGAGCGTCCAGGCCTTGCTCGTGCCCCCTTCGATGCAGTAGCCAGCGAGTGTGAAGGGAGCACCGGCAAACCCAATCACGGGGATCGAATCGTCGAGTCCCGCCCGGGTGGCGGCGACGGTGTCCATGACAAAACCAACCCGATCAACGTCCTCGAGTTCACAGATGCGAACCACGTCGGCAGGATCGCGGATCGGGTTATGGATCACCGGTCCTTCACCAACGGTGAATTCGAGCTCCAGCCCCATCGGCTCCAGGATCGGCAGCAGGTCACTGAAGATGATTGCGGCATCGACACCGAGTCGATGAACCGTGGCGATCATTACTTCGGCTGAAAGACGGGGGGATTTACAGAGCTCGAGGAAGCCCACTTTCGCTCGCACGGCCCGATATTCCGGGAGGTAGCGACCCGCCTGCCGCATCAGCCAGACGGGGGTCCGCTCCACCGGCTCCCGCCGGCAGGCCCGCATAAACAGGGCCTGTTGGCGGAGATCCGGCCCTGGGGTTGGGGAAATGGGGGAGAGCGGCGGCATGGTGGACGCAGTATAAGGCCGCAGCCGGACTCCGCTGCCGGGGCTCTGGGAACTACAATCCAGGGTGCGCGGGAATTCCCGGTTTGCGTGGCTGGCGAGTGATGAACTGGGCTGTCATGACCTCTTTTCTCTCGGGTATCTCGATCGTCTGCTTCGCCGCCAGCTACGCGGTGGCCCTCGGCTGCGAGGCCTCGCGGCTGCTGTTTCGTTCGGGCGTGCGGGGGATGGTGATGGTGGGCTTCGCTGCGGCGGGACTCGTGGCCCACACGCTGTTTCTGCTGTGGCGGGCCGTGACCGTGTCGGCCGTGCCGCTCTCCAGTCCGTTTGATTGGTACCTACTGGTGGCCTGGCTCTTGGCAGCAGGCTATCTCTGGCTGGCGCTCGCCAACCCCCGCACTCCCGTGGGCTTGTTTCTCCTGCCAGTTGTGCTCGCGCTGACTGGAGCTGCCACGCTCGCCTCGGACCGCCCCTTCCTGCAGAGTCCGGCGGCCCAGGCCTGGGCCCGGATCCACGGCAGCTTCAATCTCGCCTTCAGTGTGTGCGTGACGCTCGGGGCGGTAGCGGGACTGATGTGGCTGATCCAAGCTGGGCGACTTTCCCGCAAGCAGGCTCCCACCCTGGGTTTTCGGATGCCGAGCCTCGAACGGCTGGCCCAGGTCACGCACCGGATGCTGGGAATCGCCGCCTGGACTGCGGTGGCCGGTTTCGTTTCGGGCATCGTGCTCAACGCGGTCAAGCTTCCGGAGTCGGTGCCCTGGAACGACCCAGTCGTGTTCCGGATGGGCCTCGTCGTGGTCTGGCTGGTGGTAGCCGACTGCATTGTGCTGGCCACGCGCCGGCGCCCCGCTGGCGACCGGATCGCTGCCTGGCTTTCGGTCGCCAGCCTGGTGATTCTGGCCGGTTCGATGGCCTGGGGGCTCCTGGGCGCTTCGCGGCACGGGCTGCCTGCTGGGGCAGCCGTTCGCGAGGGCGTGATGTGCGAGGAGGCCACCACATGACAGCGACCATGGCCGGGACCTCGACGACGCTGGCACTCGTGGGGGGCACTCACCGCACCGTTCCGTTGGAACTGCGGGAGCGGCTGGCCTTCTCGGCCGAGCAGGCTGCGGATGCCCTGGCCCAGTTTCGGGATCGCTTCCCGGGCCGAGAGGCCGTGTTGCTCTCGACCTGCAACAGGGTCGAATTCTACGCGGCCGGCGAGAACGACCAGCCGGCTCCCACGGCGGGAGAGTTAGTTGCTTTCCTGGCCGAGCGGCGGGGCATTGATCCAGCCAGGCTCGGGCCGGTGCTCAGCCGGCAGAATGACAACGCGGTCGTCCACCACCTGTTTTCAGTCGCGGCGGGGCTCGACAGTATGGTTTTGGGGGAGCCCCAGATTCTTGGGCAAGTCAAGCAGGCCTGGGCTCTGGCTCAGGAGCATGGCACGAGTGGTCCGCTGACCGCGGCGATGTTTCAGTCGGCTCTGAGGACGGCCAAACGGGTGGCCACTGAGACGGGACTCGGACGGGAGCGGACCAGCATTCCAAGCGTAGCGGTGGCTGATTTTGCGGCTGGAGTCTTTGAGCGATTTGATGACAAGCGGGTGCTGCTTCTGGGTGCGGGCAAGATGGCGGCCGAGACGCTCCGTTATCTCCGAGCGGCGGGAGCTCGAGAGGTGACGGTGCTCAATCGCACGGCGAGCCGGGCTGTGGAACTCGCGGCCCGGCTTGGGGCACGGCCGGGCTCATTTACCGAACTGGTCGCCGAATTGGCTGCCGCGGATCTGGTGGTCAGCACGACCGGAGCCGATGAGCCCGTGGTGTCACTGGAGACGTATCAGCGGCTCGAATCCCGCCGCAATGGCCGGCCACTTGTGGTGCTTGATCTGGCGGTGCCGCGGGACTTCGATTCCCGAATCGGCGGCCGGCCCGGAGTCTGGCTCTACTCCGTCGACGATCTTGCGGCCGCCTGTGATGCCAACCGTAGAAGCCGCCAGCGGGAGATGCCAGCCGCGCTGGCGATTGTGGACGAGGAGACGCTGCGATTCATGGCTGACATGCACCATCGCACAACGGCGCCGGTGATCGAGCAGCTGCGGGCCGGCTGGAGCGAGACCGGTGCAGCTGAACTCGAACGGCTGTTTCGCCGCCTCCCCGACCTTGCCGAAACAGAGCGTAACGAGATCCGGCAGGCCTTCGAGCGCTACGCCGCCAAGCTGCTCCATCCTCCGCTGGCATCGCTTCGCAACGAAAGCCGTTCCGGACCTCCGCATGGTCTTGTCGAAGCCCTTCGCCGATTGTTTCAGCTCGGAGAGTAGCCCAAGAAATTCGCCGAGCAGGATGTCGCGGCCTTGGTCCAGTCCGTCGACCGCAGGATTCGCAAACGGGCGTCATCGGCGAGGCCGAGGGTTTCCGGGGTCGGCTATCTGCCGCATCCTGCGGCGGCATGCCTGTACGACCGGTTCAAGTTGGGAGGGCTCGCGCAATCTCGAGCGGACTGCTTGGACCAACTGGCCTGCCGCACCTACCTGTTGTCCCGCCGGGCCTGCTTCCGCTTGCCGGAGGTAATGTCATGGCCGCGGCGGCGGGTTGCCAGGCCGTCGAGCTTGAGCTGGGCGCGGGTCGCGGATGCCTTGGCCGACCGCTGTTTTTTTGGGTCGTACCCGATTGCCTGGCCGGTGGCCGAGGCCGTGAGCGCCTTGCGGACCCCAGCCTGACGAGACTTTTTTGCAGGAACGGCTCGCGGGGCGGCTGCCCCAGCAGCGGGACGTTTCCCCGGGGTCTGCTTTGCAGCCGTGGCCTTGGTTCGAACCGCCTTGGCCGCTGCCTTGGCCGCCGTCTTCTTTTGCGCTGGTTTGAGCGCCGGCTTTTGCACCCTCTTCTTGACCTGACTAAGGCCGGCTGCATCTTCCATTGCGGTCACGGCGGCCGCGACCGCATCAGCGGCCTGGGTGATTCGGGCCTCGATGCGCTTCACGGCAGCTGCGAACAGTTCAGATTTGTCGAGGGATCGCGTGTTGACGGATTCGCCCCGCTGGTTCGTTCGTTTGGCGGCGACCGTCTGCCGCTTGAAGAGGTCCTGCCACTTGTTCCGCAGCAGGCGGGCCTTGGCGAGCGTCGATTGGAGCTGCTTTTGGGTGGCCTCTGCGAGGGACCTGCCCACGCTGCTGTCGAGTATCCGTCGCTCTGCCAGGGTGAGCAGGGAGGTTGGGGGAACACCGCTCAGGCGACTCATGTCGCGGGCTGACTTGGCCATTAGGTGTGAACTACTCCAAATGAGAGAGGGGGCTGAGGCCGAGGAACGGCCTGCTTCGTCTCCGTATCGTCACACAAACCCCGTCCGATGCAAGGTTCGGCATGCCGATTTCAGACAGTGACGGGTTTGCCAATCAAGACTTTCTCGCCACGTCGCCGGATCTTGGCCACTGGCAAGGCGCGGAAACCAGAGCCGGTTTCACCTGGACAACAGATTGGCGCCAGAGGACTTGCCAGCGATTCTGAGGCCGTTTACTACCGGGAGCATTCAATACGTGACGTTCGAGTAGGGTCGGGGCTGCCGGCAGCGGTTGCCATGGCGAGCCAGACGGAGTTGGTGGGCAGGCATGCGCGGGGCATTCTCGCCCCCCTCTATGGATGGAACAACAAGAATATTTTGGTTGTAAAATAAGCGAAGAGGTTGTGATCATAACACAGTTCCGATAGTATCCGTTCAGTTACTAGTCGAGTGCGAAACAGTTCTTTTTCAAACGCCCTCGATCACAAACACCCCCGACGAAAGACTCCCAGGAGAAATGTAGCCCGATGACCGAGAAAAATGATGCGAAGACTGCCACCTTCAAGCCGAAGGCCTCAAAGGATGGAGGCATCAACAAGTCGGAGGAGATTCGCAAGGCGGCCGCGGCGCTCCAGGCGGCTGGTGAAAAGCCCCGTCCCGTAACGATCATCGCGGCACTCGGAAAGCGGGACATCGAAGTTTCATCCCCGCAGGTGAGCATGGTGCTCAAGCGGATGGGATTTCGGCCGCGGCGACGGAAGAAAGCCGGAACGTCGGCCGCTGGGAAAAGCCCCCTCAGCCCCAAGGGCGGGCGAGGCAAGGCCTCCAAGATTTCCATTGAGGACCTCGTGGCAGCCAAAAAGGCGATCGGTCGCCTGGGGGGTCTCGATCGGGCCCTGGCCGCAATCGAAGCCCTGCGGCAGTTTGAAACCTGAGGCCTCTACGGAAGCTGGCCTGGTAGAGGGTAGGCGTCTACGATTTTGGATGAGGCCACCGGGGAAAAAGCTACCGATCGTCTGTTGCTCCCGTGAGCGGCAGTGTTCCTTGACAGCCTGCGATACTCGTACAGCCGGCCGGCAATCCTGCTGAGTTTCTGCCGATAAGTTTGTTTCATTGAAGTTTGTTTCATTGTGGAGACGGCTGAGAATTTTCTAGGTCGGAGGATTTGCCGGGGCCGATAACGTGGTGGAGGAAGGCGAGCGCAGCCACAATGGTGAAGCGTGGCGTCCCTTTGAGCAGGCGGCGGGCATGATGCCCGGCGTGAGCGTTCGGCGAGATGGCATGAGCATGCCCGGCAATAAGGGTAAAACAGGGAAATTCTGGATAGAGTTCGATTCGTACGTGATCAAGCATTCCAGGGAGCCATCGGATGATCCGTCAAGCAGACCCTGAGGTTGTCGTAATCGGCGGCGGACCCTCGGGATCGACTGCCGCCACCCTCGTGGCGGCGAGCGGTCGCTCAGTCATGCTCTTTGAGCGAGATCACTTTCCGCGATATCACGTGGGAGAGTCGCTCATTCCGGAGACGTTTTGGGTGCTTGACCGGCTCGGGATCCTGCCCAAACTTCGGGGCGGGCCGTTTATCGAGAAGCACAGCGTGCAGTTCGTGTCAGAGCAGGGAAAGGTCTCAGAGCCCTTCTACTTTGCTGATTACAAGGCTCATGAGAGTTCCCGTACCTGGCAGGTGACTCGACGGGAGTTCGATCAATTGCTCCTTGACAATGCCCGGTCCAAGGGCGTGACGGTGGAAGAGGGTGTGCGGGTACTCGAAGTGCTGTTCGAGAGCGAACGAGCCGTGGGTGTGCGGGTGGGTGACTCGGCGGGCGGCGAGCGGATCGTCCGCTGCCAGGTGGTCGTGGATGCCGCCGGACAAAGCGGCCTGATTCAGGATCGGCTCGGACTGCGGCAGTGGGATCAGCAGTTGAAGAAGGCGGCGATCTGGACCTATTGGAAGGGGGCGGTCCGGGATACTGGTCGTGATGCTGGGGCCACTCTGGTGATGCAGACAGCCGGCCGCAAAGGTTGGTTTTGGTTCATTCCCCTGGCCGACGACCTTACGAGTGTGGGCGTGGTCGCCGACTCCGAGTATCTGTTCAAGAACCGGGATTCGAAAGATCCTGGGTCGATCTACGCCGAAGAGGCTTCCCGTTGCCTAGGACTGCAACCACGACTGGTCGGAGCCGAGCGGGTTGAGCCCTTCCGGATTGCCAAGGAGTATTCGTACCGTTCCCGGCAGGTTGCCGGAGACGGCTGGGTGCTGGTCGGAGACGCCCTCGGATTCCTTGACCCGCTTTACTCGTCGGGCATCCTGCTCGCCCTCAAAAGCGGAGGGCTGGCGGCTGACGCGATCGTGGCCGGATTGGCAGCCGACGACACCTCAGCCCAATCACTCGGCGCCTGGGGGCCGGCTTATTTGGCTGGTATGGACCGGATGCGAAAACTGGTCTGTGCCTTCTATGACGGCCTGAATTTCGGGGGAATCGTTCGTCGCCATGGCGACGCCAAGGCCCTGCTCACCGACATTTTGATCGGGGACTTTTTCAAACAAGACATCGACGTGCTTTGGCCGCTCCTTCATCAGGAACCTAGCGGTGATCGCCAGGAAGCATCGGCGGGTACTGTTTCTGCGGGCAATGTCGATCGGGGTGGTTGAGCCCGGTCGCGGCCGCCGAGTTGTGAGCCGAATGGCTTCATCTGCCGGCCTGTTTCCCGGTGTATAGTTGTGGACACGGCCCCCAGTTGCGAATGGGGACCCGCTTGTGGCGTGTGGCCGACTTCCCGTGCCCATGTCGGCACGATCCTTTTCCAGGTGGGCCCGATGGTCACCGACAACCGCGAGTTCATCGATGAATTTCTGGTCGAATCGACCGAAAACCTCGATCAACTCGACCGGGACCTGTTGGCGCTCGAGGCGGAGCCTGGCGACCCCCAGCGGCTGGCAAGCATTTTCCGCACCGTGCACACGATCAAAGGGAATAGCGGTTTCTTCGGATTCTCGAAGCTCGGGGCCCTTGCCCATAGCGGCGAGCACTTGTTGGGGCGATTGCGGGACGGCAAGCTGAGTCTCGACGACCGCGTGACTGGCACGCTCTACACGATGGTTGATGCGGTACGGTCGATCCTCCATTCGATTGAGGCGACAGGCACCGAAGGGGATCATGATTACCGGGACCTGGGCCGGCTGCTGGCCGCAGTCGCCGCCGAAGAAGCTGCAGAGAAAGAAGCCGCAGACTCATCGGTCGCGGAATCGCAGTCGATCGCGGTGAGCAAGGTGGTCGAATCAGTCACCGTTGAGACGGCTCCATTTTCATCCGAGCGGGAAGCTTCTTCGGTAGAGCCCGCGGTGCCGGATTCGACCACTCAGCTGCAGCCAGCGGGCCTGGCCGTGAATGCTGTGCTCCCGAGTGTGACTCCCGCCGCGCCGTCCGTGGTCGCCGGTGGCAGTCTGGCTGAATCGACCGTGCGGGTGGATGTCGATCTCCTGGCATCAGTCCTCGATCTGGTGGGTGAACTCGTGCTGGCCCGCAACCAATTGCGGAGCATCGACACCGAGGATCCGGCGGTGCTTGCCGTTGCCCAGCGGATCAATACGGTGACGAACGCTCTCCAGGAGACAGCCGTCAAGACCAGGATGCAGCCGGTCGATCATGTCTTCAGTCGGTTCCCCCGCACCGTCCGCGACCTGGCGGTGAGCTGCGGCAAGGAAGTGCAATTCAGCGTTGACGGGGCTGACACGGAACTGGACCGCACCCTGATCGAGAGCATCCGCGATCCGCTCACCCATTTGATTCGCAATGCCGTCGATCATGGCATCGAATCCCCTGAGACCCGGCTGGCCGCTGGCAAGACGCGGGCGGGCCGGCTGTCGCTGCGGGCTTTCAATGAAAGTGGTCGGGTGACAATCGAGGTTTCCGATGACGGCGGCGGTATCGATGTCGAGCGGGTGCGGGAAAAGGCTGTTTCCCGTGGGCTCGCGACGGCGGCCGACGCGGCCGCACTCCCTGCCGAGCGGGTGCTCCAATTCATCTTCGAGCCCGGTTTCTCGACGGCTCAGGCGGTCACGAGCGTATCGGGGCGAGGCGTCGGGATGGATGTCGTCCGGACAAACATCGAGGCCATCGGAGGTACGGTCGAGATCCACAGTCGGTCCGGCCTCGGCACGACCGTTCGCGTCCACGTGCCACTGACACTGGCGATCATGCCCGCCTTGATCGTGCACTGCGCTGGGGAGCGTTTCGCGGTTCCCCAGGCTGCGGTGAATGAGCTGTTGCCCGTTCGCCGGACCGCGGCAGGCTCACTCATCGAGGGGCTCCCGCATGCACCCGTGATGCGGGTTCGGGGCCGGCTGGTGCCACTGGTGTTTCTCGACAGCTTTCTCGGCCTGCGGGCCGAGACGGCCTGCCGCGAGGATGGGACGGTCGTGCTTGTCCGAGTCGATGATCGCGAGTTTGGGATCGTGGTGGATGGCACTCGGTCGGTTTCTGGTGGCCGCGGCTGCCGCGATCTGCTGGAGGCGGCGAGTTTGTCGACCATTGTGGTCAAACCGATCGGCGGGCTGCTCGCAGCACTGGGCCTCTACACTGGGGCTACCGTGCTCGGAGACGGTGGCGTGGTGTTGATTGTTGATTTGCGGGGGCTGTCCCGGATCGCCGACCTGCCTCCGATCGAGAAGGAAGTAGAGTTATTGAGCGACGCGACCCCGGCCGAGGCGGGTGATCGATTTCTGGTCTGCCGCACCCGGGCCGGGAGACGAATCGCACTGCCGCTGGCTGCCGTCACGCGGCTGGAGAAATACTGCATGGCTGAGGTGCAGACCGCCGGTCAGCGGCGGCTGGTGCGCCGGGGCGACGGCTTCACGCCCCTCCACGATGCCGATGCGATCCTCGGCGAAGTCGTGCTGCCGCTGCCGCCCGATGCCACGGTGAATCTCGTCGTGGTTCGGGGCGACCAGGGTGAGCATGGCATCGCAGTCGAAACGATCCTGGATGTGTTGTGCGCGGAGGCTCCGCCGCAGGTAGCGTTGGCAGTCATCGGAGTGGTGGGCACGGTAGCGCTGGCTGGCCTGGCGACGGAAGTTCTGGATCTGACGATACCCGGTGTGCAGTCCGTTTCAGCCTGACCTTTGTGCCGATCAGAGTCGTTACCCGATGTCATCCTCCATTGTCCATCGTTGGTGTACGTTCCGGGTGGGTGATGCCTGCTTCGCGGTCGATTCGGCGGTGGTGATCGAAGTACTTCGCGATCGTGGCCTGACTCAAGTGCCACTCGCGGCCCGCGGCGTGCTCGGACTTGCCCATCTGCGGGGTCGGATCGTGCCCGTGGTAGATCCGGTGGAAATTCTGGGCGTAGCTCGGCGGCCGGCCGGCCCCCGTACCCATTTGGTGATGTCTCTCGGTGATGACTGGTACGGTCTTCTCGTGGATGAGATGCTTGACGTGATCGAGATTCCTCTCGAGCGAATTGAGCAGCCGACCCCAGCCGGCTCCCGCGGCGACGTGGTGGCGGGTATCTTTGCCGCAGAAAACCGACTTGTGCATCTGCTCGATCCCGAGCGCATGATTCAGGTACTGGTGCGTCAGGCGACGCATCATGCGGGCAGGCCAGGAGGACTTCATGGCGGCGATGATTGATCACGTTGAAGACGACTCGAACGTCCCCGCGCGGAGTGGCTGGGCGGCTTTGCTGGCAAACCGGCTTCTGCTGTCGCTGTTGGCCGTGTCGCTCATCCCCATGGCCTTCATGGGCTACGCCAGCCAGCGGTCGGCCTCGGAGGCCCTCCGTGACCAGGCCTTCAAGCAGCTTGAAACGGTCAACACCATCACGGCCAAAAGCGTGGAACGCTACTTTCGCACGCTCCACGACGAAGTGCAGGTGTTGGCGGGCACGCTGACGGTGGCCACGGCCCTGCGTGAGTTCACGGCAGCCACCGGCAGCCTCCTCGGGGACGACGGCGTGGACGACAAGGGCGTTGCCCGGGCCCGCCGGGGACTCGAATCGTTCTATTCGGGTGAATTTGCGGCGGCCTACCGGAAGCAGACCGGCGGCGATCCAGACAGCCGATCGCTCGTCGCGTCCCTCGACGAGCCGGCCGTGGTGCTCCAGGATCTCTACCTCCGGGCCAATGAGTATCCCTTCGGCCAGAAGGCCGACCTCGATGCCGCCGACGACCCGTCGGCGTACACCAAGACGCACGCCGTCTATCACCCGATCTTTCGCAACCTGAAGGAGAAATACGGCCTCTACGACATGTTCCTGATCGATGCCTCGAGCGGCCGGATTGTCTATTCGGTCTGCAAGGAGATCGACTTCGCCGCCCTCCTCCGAACCGGGCCGATCGCCGGAACGAATCTGGGCAGGGCCTTTGTCGAGGCGATCGCGGCAGGCACCCGCGACGCCGTCGCCTACGCACCCTTCGAACGGTACCTCCCGTCGCTGATGCTCCCGGCGAGTTTCGTGGCCGCGCCGGTGTTCGACGGCCGCGAGATCGTCGGTGTGGTGGCCTTCCAAATTCCACTCGATCGAGTGAGCGAGATCATCGGGGAGACGACCGGCATGGGCAATACGGGGGAAACCTACGCGGTGGGATCCGACCGGCTGTTCCGCAGCGAGTCCCGCTTCGCTTCCGACCTGGGTGTCGAGTCCACGGTGCTCAATCCGGATCTCAAGGTCGATACCGTCTTCGCCAAGCGGGCCCTCGAAGACGGCAAGTCGGGCACCGACATGGGGCTCGACTATCGGGACAAGCCGGTGCTCTCGTCCTGGCGACCGGTCACCATCCACGCCGACACGGCAGGCGGACGCCGGGGCGTTCGCTGGGCCCTGATTTCCGAGATCGACCAGGCTGAGGTGTTTGCCCCGATCAACCGACTGTGGCGGTTCAGCCTGGCCGTGTTCGGCCTGACGGCACTGGGTGTGGTGGTCGTATCCACTCTGATTGCTCGGCGGCTGTCGCGGGAGTCGGAGCGACAGGCACGACTGGTAGACGGCATCATCGACAACACCCATGCCCTCGCGGGGGCCTCGGAGGAACTCACGAGCGTCAGCCAGCAGATGAGCGCGGCCGCGGAGGAGACCACCGCCCAAGCCAATCTCGTCTCGGCCGCAGCCGAACAAGTCAGCGGCAACGCCCGGATGGTCTCCGGCTCGATCGACAATCTGGTTACGAGCATCCATGAGATTGCCAAAAGCGCCCAGGATGCCGCGGGAGTGGCCCGCCGGGCGGTGGACATGGCGGGCACGACCTCGTCCACGATGGACGCCCTGGGGCGGTCGAGCAGTGAAATCGGAGCGGTCGTCAAGGTGATCACATCGATCGCCGAGCAGACCAACCTCCTCGCCCTCAATGCCACGATCGAAGCGGCGCGGGCCGGTGAGGCCGGCAAGGGCTTCGCCGTGGTTGCGAGCGAGGTCAAGGAGCTCGCTCGCGAGACAGCCAAGGCGACGGAAGACATCGGTGGCCGGATCGAATCGATGCAGTCGGAGACTCAGCGGGCGGTCATCGCGATCGCTGAGATCGGTTCGGTGATCGGCCGGATCGATGAGCTTCAGACTCGAATTGCGGCGGCCGTTGAAGAGCAGTCGGCCACCACCGGTGAAATCAGCCGCAACATCACCGAGGCCACGACGGGCAGCAGCGAGATCGCGGAGAACATCGTGCAGGTGGCCCAAGCGGCTCAGAGCACTGCGGAAGGTGCCTCCAACACCCAGGTCTCATCGCAGGAATTGGCCCGCATGGCACAGGCGCTCCAGCGACTCGTGGACGAATACCGGAAATGAGTCGATGCCCTGCCGGAGCCGGGGCAGATCCTGCCAGGCGCATGAATTTTTGTGAAGCTGCCACTGGCGACCGGCTGTCGGTGTTCTCGAGCGAGCGGTGAAAGCAAGCGGAGCCATGGATGGCGAAGTGCAGCGGACACGCGGTGAACGAAGGCCTGGAGGACTCGAGTAACCGTCTCGCGAGAGGGCTGTTGGTACCCCGACCCTTAGCTGAGTAGTGTCAATGATTGGACGTGCCTGAGAGGAACCGTTGGCCGAGAGGACATTTCTGGCATGGGTAAGCTGATCGACCGAGCGGAATGCCGCGTGTTTTCTGGTGGGTAGCGGCCGCAGCCTGTGGTGACCGACGGGTTTCACAGTCGGCTGGGCCGGATAGCATCTTGAAGGAGCCGAGTGTGCGGGCACTGGTGGTCGACGACTCGAAGCCGAGCCGGAGTATCGTCGCCAGAGTGCTGCGCGAGTTGGCCTTCGAGTGCACCGAGGCGGCCAACGGCGCCGAAGCGCTGGAACTCGTCGCCTCGACCGGCCTGCCCGACCTGATGACGATCAATTGGCACATGCCTGTCATGGACGGGCTGGAGCTGATTCGTCGGCTCAGGAGCGATCCGGCCACGCGGAAGGTACCAGTGGTGATGATCTCCACGGAGCACGACCGGGACCGGATCGCCGAGGCACTCGCCGCTGGGGCCGATGATTACCTTGCCAAGCCGTTCACGCCCGAGGCGCTGACCCGCAAACTGGTCGAACTAGGTGTCGCCAACCGGCCAACGGTGGCGGCCCCGCCGATTCGCGTGCTGATCTGTGACGATTCCCATACGATTCGCAGCATTCTCACGGCCACCCTGGCCTCCGATCCAGGCATTCGAATCGCTGGCTCAGCAGCCAACGGTCAAGCCTGCCTCGATGCACTGGCCTCAGGTGAATTGCCTGATGTGGTGCTGCTGGATGTCGAGATGCCGGTGATGGATGGCCTGACAGCGCTCAAAGAGATTCGCCGTCGGCACCCGCGGCTGCCGGTGGTGATGTTCTCGAGCCTCACCGAGCGGGGTGCGAAGGCCACGGTCGATGCCCTGGTGGCTGGTGCCAACGACTATGTCGCCAAGCCGGCAGGCCTCAATCCGGAGGAGGTGGCGACTCGGATTCGCGGCGAAGTTCTTGGCCGGATCCGGGGCGTGGTCTCACGGCGGCCGACGGACGGCGGCTCGATGCTGGGCAGGGCCGTGGCAAGCGGCCCCTCGTCAACCGCCGCGCGGCCGCGACCACCTGGCATCCGCCAGCCGGTCCAGGGAGTGGTGATCGGCGTGAGCACCGGCGGGCCCAGCGCGCTGGCCGAGGCGCTGCCCGCCTTCCTGCCTGGAGCCGACGTGCCTGTGCTGATCGTCCAACACATGCCAGCCACCTTTACTGGTCGGCTGGCCGAGCGGCTGTCGGCTGTTTGCGGCCGGTCGATTCAGGAGGCGACCGATGCCTGCCCACTGACGGCGGGCACGGTGCTGCTGGCACCGGGGGGCAGACACATGGAGGTGGCCGGCTCGGTGGCCACGCCCCGGGTTCGGCTGACCGATGCCCCGCCCGAGAACTCCTGCCGGCCATCGGCTGACGTGCTGTTTCGCTCTGCAGCTCGGCTCTGGGGTGCGGGCACCCTCGCGGTGGTGCTGACCGGGATGGGACGGGACGGGCTGGCCGGTGCACGGTTCGTGGTCGACGCCGGGGGCAGCGTCCTGGCCCAAGACGAGTTTTCCAGTGTTGTTTGGGGCATGCCGGGCGAGGTCGTTCGGGCAGGACTGGCCGACGCCGTACTGCCTCTGTCTCAGCTGGGAGTGGAGATCGCGCTGCGGCTTGGTCGAACTGGCCGCGGCAGACAGGGGAGTCCATGAAGGTTGCCCAGCCGCAATTCGCCTTCCTGCGAGACCTCCTCAAAAAGCGGACCGGCGTCGTAATTGACGAATCCAAGCAGTATCTCGTGGTAGCGCGGATGCTGCCGATCGTACGGCAACGGAAGATCCCCAGCATCGAGACGCTGCTCGACCGAGTCAGCCAGGGCATCGATCCCTCGCTCGAGCGGGATGTGCTCAGCGCGATGATGACGCACGAGACCTCATTTTTTCGTGATACGAAGCCCTTTGATACGCTCCGGCGACTCATCACCGAATTGATCCCTGTGCGGTCGCGTGACAAGCAGCTCGTGATCTGGTCGGCGGCCTGCTCTACCGGCCAGGAGCCCTTCAGCATCGCCATGCTTCTGAATGAGCATTTCCCCGATCTGGTCGCCTCGTGGCGGATACGAATCCTGGCCACCGACTTCTCCGAGGTGGTTTTGGGTCGGGCCCGCGAGGGCACGTACAGCGACCTCGAAACCGGCCGGGGCCTGCCGGCGGCGCTGAAGCAGAAATACTTCCGCCCGCTCCAGGGGCGGTGGAGTGTTTCCCAGGAGTGCCGGCGGCTGGTGGAATTTCGGCAGCTCAATCTGATCGGCAACTGGCCCCCGCTGCCGGTCTGCGACGTGGTCTTTCTCCGCAATGTCATGCTCTACTTCGATGTTCCGACCCGGGCCGCTCTGATCCAGCGGATGCGGCGGGCTGTCAAGAGTGACGGCAGCCTGCTCCTGGGTGGCGCTGAGACGATGATCGGCATTGACGACGGCTGGCAGCGCCTCACCGGCCTCGGCTACAGCTACTACCGTCCGAAACGGTGAGGATCCGGCAGCGGCGAGGGGTTGAGGCCGGCCCTAGAGCGGATTCGAGTTCCGTGGAGCACCGGCTCGGGGGCGGCAAAAGTCGCGTCGCGGGCGA
>ERZ889217.75-NODE-75-length-59953-cov-15.149538_pt1 | contig 59953 bp, 44 predicted proteins | sample MGYA00521098_ERZ889217 | MGnify/ENA primary metagenome ERZ889217 (study PRJEB32303, sample SAMEA104408613) | aquatic metagenome | biome: Brackish water; feature: Pelagic; material: water | place: Baltic Sea | collected 2014-06-10T22:04:00 | depth 2,362 m ... | reverse complement strand
GCCCAGTACACCTCGGCCGCCACGGCAATCACCGCGGGCCGCACGCTCGACACGGGCACCGCCTCCTACACGTTCACCCGGGCAATCGCCGCCGACACGACCGCCTTTGCGGTTGAGGGCTTTGCGGCGTTGATCGACGAGTTTCTCTCGCTCTCTGGTAGCGTGGGCTTCCGCCATGACGGCGTGGGGTTTGTCGCCGTGGGGAGTGGAATCACCGCCACGCTCGACGGCGGCGAACTTGCGGCGGTGAGCCTTCGCGACGGAACCTTCGGCCTTGCGATCCGCGCCGGCGAGACGGCCCTCGAAATCAGCGGGGCTGACTTCAACCTCGACATCGCCGGATTCGACGCGGCTGCAGCCGAGACGGTCTATTTCCGCTCGACCTCGGGCGGCAGGACGGTCGCCGCGGGTGAGCGGCTCGACGTCGGCGGCGTGACGTACACGTTCGCCGAGGCGATTGAGCCCGGCACCACGGCCTTCTCGCTGACGGGCTTTGCCACCGCACTGCCCGACTTCGTCTCGCTCTCGGGCGACCTGGGCTTCGCCTTCATCAATTCGGCCGGCAATCGGTCGCTCGTCGGCCTCGGCAGCCGGGTTGCGGCGTCGCTTGTCCTCCCCGACGCGGGTCAGGTCACGCTCTCCGACGGCTCGCTTGGACTGGTCAGCCGGGGCGGCGGATTGGCCCTGGAAGTCCAGGGCGGCTTTGCGGCCGCGATCGACGGCCTTGCAGGCATCGCCGCCGACAGCGTGGTCGTGCAGTACGGCTCGGCCGGGCTCGTGACGATTCCCCAAGGCACCCGGCTGGCCATCGGCGCCGCGAGCTACACCTTCGCCGCCGACCTCGCGGCCGGCGCGACTGGCTTTTCGGTCGAGGGCTTCCGGGCCGACGTCGCCGGCTTCGTGCCGCTCGCTGGCAGCCTTGGCTTCGCCGTCGCGGGCGACACGCTCGTGGCGGTGGGCAATGCGATCACCGCCGGCGGTGTCTCAGAGAAGTGGGGCGGCCTGGCGGTTGAGAACGGGCGGTTCGGGCTGGTCACAAGCGCCGCGGGCACGGTCTTCGAACTCGGCGACGGGGCGCTGCGGCTGGCCGTGGCCGATCTCGCTGGCGTCGAGTCCCAGAGCAGCTTCGCGCGGTTCGCCACCGAGACAGCCTCCGTGACGGCCGGTCGGTCGATCACGGCCGGCGGCCTGAGCTACACCTTCCGTGAGGCGATTGCTGCCGGCACGCGGGCCGTCGCCGTCAGTGGGTTCGCGGCCCGGGTCACGGACTTTGTTTCACTCGCCGGCGACGTCGGCTTGAGCGTCTCTGGCGACGACCTCGTGGCGGTGGCCAGCGACGTCTCGGCCACGCTGTCCTCCGGCGAGGTCGCGAGCCTGGCCATGCACGGCGGCACGCTCGGCCTCCGCGTCCGCGGCAGTGAACTCGCCTTCGAGATCTCCGGCGGCACGCTCGCCGCGAGCATCGCCGAGTTTGCCGGCGTGTCGGCCGAGCGGGTGGTCGTGCAGTACGTCTCCGCGGGCAGGAGTATTGCCGCGGGTGAGACGCTCGCCGTCGGCCCGGCCAGCTACACCTTCGCCGAGGCGATCTCCGGCGGGACCGTGGCCTTCGACGTCGAGGGCCTCACCGCCACGCTCTTCGACGTGATCACCGTCTCGGGCGACATCGGCTTCCGGCTCTCCGCCGACCTGATTGCCGCCTATGCCACCGACTTCACCGCGGCCTTCACCATCGGCGACGAGATCGAGGCCAGCGTTCGCAATGCGAGCTTCGACCTTCGGATCGGCTCGCAGATCCTGTTTGCCCTCCAGGGCGAGGCCCGGCTGAAGATATTTGATGTGGTCGATGAGACGGTGGCGGTGCGGATCCAGCCCGAGTACACGGTTCTTGCGCTCGACGACGGCAGCCAGGTGAATGCCGCGGTGATCGCGCTGGCCGCGGCCCTGCCCGACCTGTTCTTCGGCGTCGCCGACGTGGGCCTCACGCTCGACGACGCGGTCCTCGGCTTCGCCGTGGCCACCGATCTCGACAGCGAGCGGTTCTGGGTGGCGGCCCAGGCGACCGCGAGCCGCGCGGGCTTTACCGGCATCGACGCCTTTACGGCCACGGCCACCGCTGCCTCGGTCGTGATCAACACAAGCACGAACGTCACGGACTCTGGCAGCGGCCGGGCTGTGAACTGGTCGGCTGCCCCCCGAACGCTCGAGCCCGTATTGCTCGGCGGTGCCGCCCCGGCCGGTCCGATCACGCTCGACATGCGGGGCCCGACGCTCGCCGCCAGCGGCACGATCCACGCCAACCTGCTCGACCTTGCCACGCTCGACGGCACGTTCTCCTTCGAGACATCGCTCCGCGATCTCGCCCTGACCGACGGCACCACGACCACGGTCGACGCCCTCGCGATCGGGATCCGCGAGGCCGCAGGCTTCGTGGGGATCTCGGGCGATTCGGGACGAACAGGCCTTGTGGCCGAGGACGTAAACCTGGCCTTCGGGGTGTTCACCGAGCGTGGGCTCACGCCGCGGCAGTGGTCGCTGCTCGACGCCGATATCGGCCGGCTCGCGGCCGTGGGCATCGATGGCGTCGTTCTCGAGGCAGCCGACGTGTCGCTTGAGTACGTGCGGCTGCCCGCGGATCTCGTGGCGGTCGATCTCACGACGCCGATCGCCTATGACGATGGGCTCGCCTTCTCGCTCTCGGCCGACCAGCTGCGGCCGGGCTCGCGAAGCCTGTTCAGCTTCGGCGGCGACTTCGACGTCAACCTCCGCGAACACGTCGTGTTCCAGGATCGGGTGGACCTTCGGGTCGAGCTCGACACGGTGCAGGTTTTCGATCCGGCCACGGGCACTCGGACGGCCGAGGAGGTGGCCACGCTCTCCTTCGCAGCACTTGACCAGGATATTTTTGCTGGCAGTCAGGCAGCCGCCGGCGATTCCGGCCGGGTGGGCCTGGCGATCGACGGTGCCAACCTCGCCGCCGTGGTCGCTGTGTCGCCGTCGAGCGGCTCGGTCTGGGTGGCGGTCGACGCCTCGGCCGCGGCGGTTCGCACAGTCGGGATCAATGGCCTGGCCATCACGACCGACGAGGTGCGGGTGCGGCTCAACTCGCCCGACCTGGCCGGCCGCGTGATCGACTTTGCGGCCATGCCGCTCGAGGTGCCGACGGGCCTAGCCGTGCAGGCGGGCGGTACGGGCGGTGGGCTCTGGGGCGACGGGCAGTCGGCCACGATTGCGCTCGCGGCCGGCAGCGGCGGCGAAGCCGTGATCGAGATCGCCGATGCCCGGGCCACGATTGCCTCGGCCGTGCACCTGGCCGGCGACCTGGCCTTCCGGATTGCTGACCACACCGGCGGTCTTGTGGTGACGGGCCTCGGCGATGGCGACACGCAGCGGATCGGCGACCGCTTCGCCGTGTTCTCGCTGGCCACGACAGACGCGAGCGTCTTTGTGGGGGCGGGCACGCCGAGCTTTGATCCTGCCAGCCCAAGTGACTTTGTCGGCCTGGCCGCGACGGGCATCGATGTGGGCTACGCGGTCTTCACCGATCTTGTGCATGTGTTCGACGCGCTGGCCTTCCAGATGGACTCGGCCGCCTTCGTCGGCCTGGGTGACACGTTCACGGCGGCGCTTTCCGGCGTGTCCGTCGCCCGTAATGCCGGAACCCGGCTGACGGATCTCGCGAGCGGTGCGATCGACTTCCAGGCGACCTTCGGCCCGGCGGGCTACCTACTCGCCACGCCCGGCGGCTCGGTTGCGCTCGACCTCACCCGCGAGGTGCAGGTCGAGGCCGCGGTGGAACGGGCGGAGGTTGCGATCGACGGCTTCCTCTCGCTCTCAGGGGCGCTCGCCTTCTCCTTTGGCGAGGTCCGCCGGGGAGTGCAGGCTGATCCCGGGCTCTTGAAGCTCATTCCGGGCGTGGCCACGACCACGCTCGAGCATGACGTCAGCCTGATCACTATCGGTGGTGCAAACCTCGAGGGCTTCGCGGGTGTCACCACAGTCGACGCCGACGGCCGTAATCGTCGCATCGGCCTCGCCATCGACGAGGCCGGCTTCGGGATGGCGATCATGGTGGCGACGAGCGTGACGGGGATCACACTGCCGGAGTCGATCGGCGCGGCCGTGCTGCCGGTGTACGTGGCCGCCCAGGCGAATGTGGGCCGGGCCGGCCTGGTGGGCACCGACGAGATCGTCACGGCTACGGTCGAGGATGTCTCGATCACGATCAATACGAGCACGATGCCGCAACTCGCGGCAGCGATCAACGCCGTGCTCCCGGGGGCATATGAGGTCGCGGCGGCCGTGCTGCCGGTGCCGGCGATCGATTTCACAGCAGGAGACGCCTTCGGCGGCGCTGGGCTCACGGTGGCCACAGGCGACCCGGCTCGTGCCGTGCTGCTCGAATTCACGAGTGAGACGGTCGCCGCGGAGGTCGGCTGGTTCGAGGGCACGGTCGGCGGCTATCTCCAAGCGTCCGGATCGCTGGCCCTGGCCAAGCGGGGCGGCGAGCAGGTCACGCTCACGAGTGGCCGACAGGTTGCCGTCAGCTCGCTCGGCGTCTCGATGGCCGACGTGCGGGCCTTCGCCGGCCTCGGCGGCTACTGGGGCCGCAACCCACAGACCGGCCGGATCGACGGCAGCGTGATCAACGCCGACGCCGCCGGGATCGTGATCGACGACCTCGACCTGGGTGGTGTGTTCATGCTCTCCGCCTCGACCAGCAGCCTCTCGGCCGGCGTCTACGCTGCGGCCCACGCCAGCCTGGCGAGTGCCCGCGTCCACGGCATCGACGGGCTCACGGCCGAGGTGCGGGATCTCGTGTTCGAACTCAACGCGGGGGCGAGCACCGACCTGGCAGCCGTCGACTTCAGCCGGTCGCGGCACACGGTCGTCGCCGCCGACGGCACGGCGAGCGAGCGGCCCGGCTATGCGATCGCCGCCCCGGGGGCTGCCGGGCCGATCGTGCTTGACTTCAATCGGGCCCTCGTGACCACCCAGGGGGCTGCCGAGTTCAACCTGCTCGATGTGGCTGTGCTCGAAGGCGTATTCGACCTCGCCGTCGATGCCTCTTCGCTCGCGATCTACTTTGACGGGTTGAGCCGGATCGGTCCCGCCGACGGCTTTCAGGTGGCGACCGACGTCGAAGTCGTGCTCGTGGCCAACCGCCAGGGCGTAGCCGCGCGGGCGACGCTCGACATGAACGACCTCGTGATCGGCTCGTTCGCCCGGCTCGAAACCGACACGCTCGAGTTCGTGCTCAACACGACCGGCCGTGACGTGACCTACACGATTCCCGAGAGTCTGCGGGAGCCGGGCGGGGCGAGCCAGGTCGTCGTCTCGGCGATTCCGCCCGGAGGCACGGTGGCCGGGAGCTATGTGTCGCTCACCGGCGGCGGCCGGATCGTGGCCGGCAACACGCTGCTCGCCGGCTCGCTCAGCCTGCTTTTTGACCGCGAGGGCGTTCGTGGGTCGGTCGCAGCCGAGACCGACGTCGGCTTCGGGATGCTCGCGGCCAGCGGTGACGTGCGGGTGCTCCGCGATGCCGGCACGGGCGAGATCGCCTTCGTGCTCGATGCCCACCTCTCCGGCCGGGCCGCCCGCCTCGCCTCGGTCGACGGTCGCCTGCTTGTCAACACCGGCTCCACTGACGTCACGTTCGCCGACGGCACCGTCGCCAAGGCCGACACCGACTTCGACGCCCGCCTGGCAGCCACGATCGACCTGGGCCTGGTCAGGCTCGACGTCGGCGGGCGGATGTTCCGCACCGATGACATCTTCGAGATCCGCGTCGACCGCGGCACGCTCGACTTCTTCGGAGTGGCCCGGCTCGATGTCGGCGGCTTTTACCGCTCGAGCGGTGCCTACCTGTTCGCGGCGTCTGGCAGCACCGAGTTCACCGCACTTGACGTCACGGTCACGAGCAGCCTCGCCCTCTCGCTCGGCCGCGATGCCGCCGGGGCGACCACCTTCCGCGGCGAGATGGCCGGCAACACGTGGTACGACTGGGGCTGGCTTGGCAGCGGCAACGGGCCCTCGTTCCGCTCGTTTGTCACGTTCGGGCCCTCAACTGCTGCGGTGAGCACGCGGCTCTCGATCCTCGGGATCTCGATCCCGATCGAGTTCAGCTGGAAGCGGGATGGCAATGCCGGGAGCGAGCGGCCCGATCCTGTCATCGCCCGGCTTGCTGGCGGCGTGCTCACGCTCTCGGCCGGCGACGATCCCGAGCGGTATGGCGACGCCGGCGGCCAGTGGTATGGCAGCATCATCAACGAGACCTTCCGGATCGACGCCGTTCGGGACGTGGGCGGGGCCGTGATTCCCGGCAGCGTCCGCGTGCGGAGTCAGGGCGTAGAGCGGGTCTTCACGGGGGTCAGCGAGATCGTTGCCGATGGCGGCGCGGGCAACGACCTGTTTGAGATCGGTGCCGGCATCGACGCGGTGCTGCGGCTCTCCGGCGGCTCTGGGAGCGACACCTTCCTCGTCCACTCGTTCGCGGCCGGCAGCAGCTTCACAGGCAACGCGGGCTACGACACGCTCGTGCTTCCGGGCGTCGCCACCGACTACCTCTTCACGGCCACGGCCGACGGTCCGAGTCTGGCTCCGGCTGCAGCCCCTGCCATGTCGGCGACGCTGGCGGCCATCTCCGTGATCCGTCTGGCCGACGGGCCGGTGGCCATGACTGGAGAGCCCGTGAGCGGCGGCTCATTGGCCTACACCGCCGCCAACGACGACCGCTCCCGGGCCCACGCCGGCCCGATCATCAATAGCGACGTGCACCTCGCCCTGCGGACCTACGCTGACGGCGTGCTTCTCGCGAACCTCGACCTGATTCCCGACGAGCACGAGCCGAGCACCACCACCGACTCGCAGGGCACCTACGAGTTTCCAGCCGACACACTCACCTCGGCCGACCGCAACGGCGACGGGGTCGTCGATTTCCGCGATGGGATGGTGATCGTCGGCCGCGCCACCGACAACGACGTCGGCACGCTGATCAGCGTGATCGACTCGATCTCGGGATCCGACCTGGGCTTCCCGCTGGTGGGCCTGCCGGGCCAGAACGCCACGCTCCTGACGACGCTCAAGTATGCGAGCCTGCTCCGCTGGCGGCCGGGGCTGAACGTGGCGGGCGTCGAGGCCACGCCGGAGCTTGTCAACACGCTCTACGGCAGCCTCGTCAAGGATGTGCCCACGACCTTTTTCAACGACGGCTTCTCGGAGTATGTCGCGCTTGGGTCGGCAGATCCTGCGCTTGTGGCCCTGGGGGCGGAGCAGGTGCGGTTCAACTACTCGCAGCTCGTCAACGTGCTGACGGTGATCGAGCTTCTCCGACAGTCGGGGCTCGACTTCTCGAACGAGGCAGCCTGGGGCTACCTTCCCGACCCGACCCGGCAGGACCAGCTGGAGATCGTCGCCTTTGCCGCGTATGGCTATGCGATCGCGACCCGGTTCGGCGAGTCGCCACTCGATTATCAGGGCCGTCCGGCCGTGGCGGCCCAGTACGACGGCAAGGATCCGACCCATGTGCGGGCGATGCTCAAGGAGATCCTGGCTGCGTATCCGACCGAGCGGTTGTTCGCCGCGGCTCCGGAGATCGCCGCCGACTTCGTGGTCGATGCCGCCCGCACAGCCGAACAACACGCCCGGATCGAGGCCGCGATCGAGCGGCATCTCGGCGGCTTCCTCGACAACCTCACCGACGGCGTCGTGCTTTCCCAGACAACACTCGAGCGGCGGATCACGGATTCGATCGCGCTGAGCGACCTGGTGCCGCAGCTCGGCCAGCAGCTCTTCGTGCCGTCGATCGCAGGCTCGAAACGGCTCTTCATCGACGAGCTCGCCCGCGAACTCGTTTCGCTCGCGCCGCTGCCGGACGGCGAGTTTCGGGGCGAGTTCTATCCGCTGTTTTTCGCCCCCAAGCTGGTCGACTCGCCCGACCGTGCCACCAATGGCTCGATCGGCCTGGCGATCGAGGGAGCCGATCCGACGAGCCCCGCTGCCATCACTCTCACGCCCGCCTCGGCCGGCCGGGTGCGGATCCGGCTCGACCTCTTCGACTCACTCGGTGCCCTGGCCGCGCCCGACTCCGGGCTCGCCGTCCGCTTCCGCCTTGGCGGCACCGCCCGCGGCACAGGCGATTACACCCTCTCCACCGGCGACGTGCTCAGCGTCGCGACGTTTCAGCCGGGCAGCACGTCGACGACGTTCGATATCGACGTCTCCGCCATGGCGATTGCCGACGGCTCCCGGTTCCTGCAGATCGAAATTCTCAGCGCCGACTCGGGCTTCCGCGTGGACGGCGAGGCTGCCGTCGCCACGATCGCTTTCGGGCAGGCCGGCCGGCCGGTAGCAGCCGCCACCGGGAGCCGCATGGACTTCGTGCCCCGTCTGCTCGTCACCCGCGAGCCTGGCACCGACACGCCGATCGCTGCCCCGCTCGGCGGCGACCAGGTCGTGCTGCGTGGGATCGACGGGGAGGCCGACCTGTTCGTGATCGGCGCAGCGCAGGCCGCCGGCGTGCCCTTCATCGAAAACATTAACCCCGACGAAGGCGACCAGATCGCGATCTTCACAGGCGACCTGCTGGAGGCTCGCCGAACACAGCTGCTCGTTGATCCGGCGCTGCGAGCCGAAGCCCTCGCGGCGCTCCGCGTGTCGCTCGGAGCCGGCGTGGTTGCTGGTCTGCCGGCTGCCGTCGTGGCCGACCTCATCGATGCCCGCATTGAGTCCGTCCACCCCTTGCCCGAGTTCAGGCCGTCGCAGCTCAACACCTACGGCGGCATCCTCTTCGATGTGTTCGGCCAGCAGCCGCTCGCTTACGTCAGCAGCTACTCCCAGGCCACCGGCGATGCGGCCTGGTCGACGATGTCGACGAGCATCGCCGCCGGTGTCTTCTCCTTTGGTGGCATTTCGCTCTCCGCGTCGTCCATGCCCGAGAACACCACCGCCGGGACCGTCGTGGGTGAGCTATGGTCCGACACCCTGACGAACTGGGGCGACAGGTTCGACTTCGTCCCGGGCCCTGGTGACGATGACAACCTGCGGTTTGACGTCTTCCGCGACGAGGAGGGGATCTTTCCCCGATCATTCCTCGTGGCCCGCGGACCATTTGATTACGAGGCCGACCCCCGGCTTTCGATCCTCGTGCGGGCCACCAGCGTGGATGGCGTAGGCTTCGAGCGGGTTATCACGCTCGACGTCGAGGACGTGCCCGAGCAGCGGATCGTCGAGGTCGCGTCGTCGGAGACGGTCGTGCTCGACGGGCCGCTCTGGAGCCGGGATACGCTCGTCGTCCGGGGCGGCGGCCGGGTGATTCTCGACTCGCCCAATGCCCACACTGGCGGGGTGGTGGTCGAGGCCGGCGAGCTGGTCGTTCTCCACCCGGCCGCGCTCGGCGCGGGGCCGCTCGAAGTCCGCGGCGGGGCCCGGGTGAGCTTCGAGGTCGGGACCGAGGTGGTGGCCTTGTCGCGACTCGACCTGGCCGACACGGCGGAGGTCGACGTTGGCCTCGGGCGGCTCGCGATTGCCGCCGGCGGGTACGACGCCGCACAGCTTCGGGCCTGGATCAGCACCGCGAGAAACGGCGGGGCCTGGGATGGCCCGGGGATCACCAGCGGCGCTGCCGCCACGACGCCGAACCGGGCGGTCGGCCATCGCGTGTTCGCCGACGGTTCGGCACTCGTTGGCTTTGCAGCGATCGGCGATGCCACGATGGACGGTCGGGTCGACATCCAGGACCTGATCGCGTTCAACTCCGGCGGAGCCTATGGCACGGGGCAGGCCGATGCCGCCTGGTGGCAGAGCGATTTCAACGACGACGGCCGCGTGAACGTGTTCGACCTGATGGCGATCGTCAGTTCCGGCCTCTATGGCGGTGGAACGTATTTTCCTGAGAACGACGCGACCGCGATCGACGTGAACAAGATGCCCACCGAAGCTTCTGCGGCGGCTCAGCGGCTGGATGTGTTCACCTGGGCAGCCCTAGCAGCTCAGGCCGATGCCGACTCGACCGCCGCGCGCAAAACCAACCGATTTCGGCTTCTTGGCCAAGGCTGAGCCTCAGGCTTTGGCGCGCCTGGTCACTCCGGATGCCGTGGCCGATTACCACGCTCGAGAGTCACCAGCTCCGCCAACGGCCCGGCCTGATTCCCACCCCAAACCGAAGAATAGACGTCGGGAGGCGTCATCCAGCAGCCCCAGCGGTTGAATCTCGGGTCGATGAACCTTCTCAAGGCAATCGCCGTCGACCGCTCAGCGGCCGACGGCGATTGTTCAACCAAGAAAGATACTGGGAAGCTTTACTTTGGCATGAGGACGGAGTCGATGACGTGAATCACTCCGTTGTCACAAACAATGTCTGCGGTGACAACGGTTGCGTCACCGATGTGGACCTTGCCGTCGACGACCTTGATGTCGACTGACTGGCCGTTGACGGTGGCAGCCGAGGTCATCTTCATCACGTCGGCGGCCAGGTGCTTCCCTGAGATCACATGATAGGTCAGGATTCCCGTGAGGGTGGCCTTGGACTCGGGCTTGACGAGCGATTCGACCGTCCCCGCCGGGAGCTTTGCAAAAGCGGTGTCGGCTGGGGCCAAGACGGTGAACGGACCCTTACCCTTGAGGGTGTCGACCAGCCCAGCCGCGGTCACGGCGGCAACGAGCGTGGTGAATGAGCCTGCACCGACCGCGGTTTCTACGATATCGGCCATAGAGAAGTCCTTAAAAAAACCCGAATACCACGAATTCCTGAAGGTCGAAGTGACCTTTTGAGGAATGCCGCGTATTTCCGAATTCACCGCACTATAGACACGCCGAAAGACACGCCGAAAAAACAAAGAGTCAGGTCCGGGTTTTTTCGGAATGTTTGGGGAACGATGAGGAGTTGCAACGGCGTTTTTGCCGGCGTGTACCCCTGAGCAGGCGAGCCGTGATCTACGGGCTCGTTTGTGCCGTCCGCTGGGAACCGCCGTTGTCCGGGCATGAACGCACGGGGAGGCGAAACCAACTGCTCCGAACGGCGGGAGCCAATCGGGAGAGTCGGGAGAACGTAGCGGTTTGACAAAAGGTGAACACGCGTATAGCCTTTTGGGCTGGTCGGACGTCGCCTCGCCGTCCGCCGACGAATTTCCGGAGGTCGTGTGCCATGCTTGCGCGATTAAAGACATTTTCCCTCTACGGCATCGACGCGGTTCCGGTGGAGGTCGAGGTGGATGTCTCCGGCGGGGCACTGCCGGCCACCGTACTCGTGGGTATGCCCGATGCCGCGATCCGTGAAAGCACTCACCGAGTTGCCCGGGCGATTGTCAATTCGGGCTTCACGCGGCCGAACGACCGGATCGTGGTCAATCTCGCTCCAGCGGAATTGCCGAAACAGGCGGCCACGTTTGACCTGCCGATCACGCTCGGCATCCTGGCCGGCAGCGGACAGTTTTCAACGGAGCGACTCCAGGACTACGCCGTGGTCGGTGAGCTTTCACTCGAGGGCTCCACGCGGCCGGCCCGGGGCGCTCTTTCCATTGCCATCGCCGCCGCCCGACAGAAGCAGGAGCAGCCGCTCAAAGGTTTGATGGTGCCAACTGCGAGTGCCGTCGAAGCCGCAGTGGTCGAGGGTATCGAGGTGATCCCCGTATCCTCGCTGACTGAGGCGGTGCAGTTTTTCTCGGGCGAACTGGAGATCAAGCCCACTCCGCCGCGGGTGACTGAGTGGTTCGATCGCTTTGCCGCATACGACATCGACTTTGCCGACGTTCGTGGCCAGGAGGCGGCCAAGCGAGCGATCTGTGTCGCGGCCGCGGGTGGGCATAATTGTTTGATGGTTGGGCCACCCGGCGGCGGCAAGACGATGCTCGCCAAGCGGGTGCCCACGATCCTGCCTCAGCTTTCGGCGGCCGAGTCGATCGAGACCACGCGGGTCTACAGCGCGCTTGGGCTCCTCCAACCCGGCCAGCCACTCCTGGCGACGCGACCATTCCGGGCTCCGCACCACACCATTAGCGAAGCCGGCCTCATCGGCGGCCGGTCGATCCCAATGCCCGGGGAAATTTCTCTAGCGCATAACGGCGTGCTTTTTCTCGATGAACTACCCGAGTTCAACCGGCGTACGCTCGAGGTGTTGCGGCAACCGCTTGAAGACGGCTCGATTGCGATCAGCCGGGCCAAGGCAACGACGCGGTTCCCCGCGGACTTCATGCTCGTCGCAGCGCTCAATCCCTGTCCTTGTGGCTTTCGGGGGGATCCGCGGCGGCAGTGCCAGTGCACGGCGCCTCAGGTTGAGCGTTATATGAGCAAGGTATCCGGGCCACTGCTCGATCGGATCGATATCCATCTGGAGGTGCCGGCGGTGCCGTTTCGGGAGTTGGCGGCGAAGCGATCAGGAACGTCGAGCGGGCAGATGCGAGAGGCGGTGCTCGCGGCGCGGCTGAGGCAAGTGGCTCGCTTTGCCGATTCGGCCACCCGGTGCAACGCCCGGATGAACAGTCGGCAGATTCGAGAGTTTTGCCCCTTGGTGGCGACGGCCGCCGAATTGCTGCGGGCGGCCGTCGCCGATCTCGGCCTCTCCGCGCGGGCCCATGACAAGGTACTGCGGGTGGCCCGCACGGTGGCTGATCTGGATGCAGCCGAGGCGATCGGTTGCAGCCACATCAGCGAGGCGATCAACTACCGCCTCCTCGATCGGGGATTGTGGCAGTGAACCGGTCAACGGTTGGGGCTTCCGGGTAAAAAACCTCTGCCTATCCCATCCGTCAGGAACGAAAAAATCCCGATAGACGCGCTGATGTGGTGTTTGCCAAACTCAGACCATGGAGAGTGTCATGACAGACGCCGGAGCAATCGGGCGGAGTGTGAAATTCAACGCTTCGAGCGCTCGCTGGCTGTCCTGCCGCTGGAGACTTGGCATAGCCATTGGGCTTTGCCTGATCGGTGCGGCGGTGTTTTGGGTCGACATCCGCGTCGCTGAATGGTTTCGCAACCACCGACTGCCTGGCGACGTGGCTCGCTTCGTCGATTTCAGCGAGGTCTTTGCCCACGGGCTCGGGGCGGCGGCGGTGTTGGGAGTGACGGTGTCGCTCGACCCCTTTCTCCGTCAGGGAGCGCGACTGGCAGCCGCCCGTCGTGATGGAATCCGGCTTTGTCTGGCTGCCTACGCCGGCGGACTCGTCGTCGATGTGCTCAAGGCGGTTGTGGTGCGGGTCAGGCCGCGGGCCTGCGACTTTGCCGCCGTACAGTCGGCGTTCGACACGTTTGGCCTGGAGGCCGCAGTGACGGTCCCGGAGGCAATGCCAGCAGGGATGCTGCATAAAAGTGTGGAGCTGATGAGTTTTCCATCCGGGCATGCGGCGGTGGCAGCTGGGCTCGCGACGGCGTTGGCATGGAACTATCCGCATGGTCGCTGGATCTTCATAACGCTCGCAGCCTGTGCGGGTTTTCAGCGGGTGGCTTCCTCGGCCCACTATCCCAGCGATGTGGCCTTCGGGGCGGCCATCGGGGTGGCCGCGGCTGCCGTCTGCCTGGGCAGTGCCGAGCCGGCTGGGCCGCGTTACAAGTCGCTGATGGTTCCCGCGGCTCTGGCGTGATATCTTCTGTCGCGGCGATGTGTTGTCGCGCCGTGTGCCTTCGAATTTGCGTCTGACGAGGAATATCCATGCCCCCAGCCAAAAAACCCCGCAAGGCAACCAAGGTCGGTGCTGCCTCCGTGGCCGAGTCGGAGGAGCCAACCCAGTCTGTGGCCGCAGCGGAGAAGCCCGCCCGGGGCAAAAGCGGCAAGCGGATTCTGCTCGTCGACGATGACCATGAAATCATCGAGTCGATGAGAACGGTGCTGGAATCCCGCGGCTATGAGATTCTCGTGGCCCGGGACGGCAATCAGGGGCTGATGATGGCGGAAGGGGAGAGCCCTGACCTTGTCGTGCTGGACATGATGATGCCCAAGCGGAGCGGGTTTCTCGTGCTCGAAAAGCTCCGCCGGAGCCGGCCTGATCCGCTGCGGGTGATCATGATCACGGCCAACGAGGGAAGCCGCCATCGTGCCTACGCTGAGATGCTCGGTGTGGATGACTACATTCGCAAGCCGTTTGCCATGGATCGGCTGCTGGAAAGCGTTGATCGGCTCCTGTCTTAAGTTGGCAGCGGGGATCGAAGGCCGTGATTTGTTGCGACCGATCAGTCCGGTGCATCAGGCGAAGACTTGGAAAGGGGCTCGTTGTCACGATCATTGAGGTTTTTCATGGCGACCCGGCGACAGTCGAAGGTCGCGGAGGCGTCTGCCGTCGGCCCGTCGAACACGCTCCGCTGCGGAACGATCCTGGCGTCAACGGCCATCCTTGCGTTGGTCGCGGTCCGGACTGCCTCTGGGGTGGGCGAATGGCGACAACCACCGGAACGGATGCCTCTCGCGACGGCGAACCCAACCGATCACGACCTCGCCTTCCGTGTGCCTGAGGGCTTTGTCGTCGAGCGGTTGTTTGTCGTGCCGCGGAATGAACTCGGATCCTGGGTCTCGCTTGCCACCGATCCCACCGGGCGGCTAATCGCCAGCGATCAGGGCGACAAGGGACTCGTGCGAATCACCCCAGCGCCGCTCGACGGCTCGGGCGAGACACTCGTCGAACGAATTCCCGCAGCGATCACGGGAGCCCAGGGGCTGCTCTGGGCCTTCGACGCCCTGTACGTGGTTTGCAACGGTGGCACCGGCAGCGGCCTGTACCGGCTCACCGATTCCGATGGCGACGACATGCCCGATCGCGTGGAAAAACTCGGGGTATTTTCCGGGGAGGGAGAGCATGGCCCGCACAGTCTTCGCGTGTCGCCCGACGGCAAGCGGCTGGTTTTTGTCTGCGGCAACCACACCAAACTTCCCTTCGACGTGACCGACAAGACTCCGCCGCAGGTGATGGGGGGCATTCGCGAGACGCAGCGGCGGGTCACGATCGGCAGCAGTGGCACCAGTCGGCTACCTGCCAATTGGGATGAAGACGTGGTGATCCGGCGGATGTGGGACGCCAACGGTCACGCGGCCGGGCTCCTCGCTCCGGGCGGATACATCGCGAGCACCGACCCCGAGGGGAAGGGTTGGGAACTCTGGAGCGGTGGCTATCGCAATGTCTACGACATCGCCTTTAACGCTGACGGAGAACTCTTCGCCTACGACGCCGACATGGAGTGGGATCTCGGCTCTGCTTGGTATCGGCCCACCCGGGTAAACCATGCCACGAGCGGGAGCGACTTCGGCTGGCGGAGCGGCACGGCCAAGTGGCCGGCCTCCTCCGCCGACAGCCTGCCTGGACTGGTAGACGTCGGTCCTGGCTCACCGGTAGGCGTGTGCTTCGGTGCCGGCAGCCGGTTCCCCGAACGCTACCAGCGGGCTCTTTTCATTTGCGACTGGACTTTTGGCACGATGTACGCGATCCACCTCGAGCCTCACGGGTCTAGTTACACCGGCACCAAGGAGGAGTTCGTCGCCCGCACGCCGCTGCCGCTCACAGATGTCGTCGTCGGCAGCGACGGCGGGATGTATTTCACGGTCGGGGGCCGGGGCGGGCAGAGCGAACTCTATCGGGTGACGTATGCGGGAACCGAGCCGACCGTTGCCGTGGATGGCAAAGACCGCCGCCAGGCCAAAGCTCGGGAGAGGCGACGATCGCTCGAAGCCCTGCACGCTCCGGCCGTTGATCCGGCAGCTGCCGTAGCGCTGGCCCTGCCGGCTCTGGCCAGCCAGGATCGCTTCCTTCGGTATGCGGCCCGGGTCGCGCTCGAACACCAGCCAATCGAGCTCTGGCAGGCTGCGGCCTTGGAGCAGAACGATCCCACGGCCAGAATCGAAGCGGCGATCGCTGTGGCCCGTCAGGCCGACCAGGCAGCCCAGCCAGCCGTTCTGGCAGCGCTTGATAGCCTGGACCCCGCCGCCCTTTCGCCGGAGGATTCCCTGCGGCTTGTGCGAGCGTATCAGCTGGCCCTGATTCGGCTCGGCGAGCCTTCGGCCGCGGTCCGGGCTGGGCTCGCCCGCCGGTTTCTTCCGCTGTTTCCCTCCGGCTGTTTCGATCTCGATCGGGAGCTTTCGAGCCTGCTCGTCGCCGTGCGGGCCCCGGACGTCGTCCCGCGGCTCGTCGGGCTGCTGGCCGAACAGGAGGGAGACGCACCGCTGACAAACATCGCTCCGGACGAGAACGAGATCCGGAGGCTGATCGAGCGAAACGCCAACTATGGCGAAGCAGTGCGAGCCTCGCTCGACCGGCGGGGCAACATGCTCCAAATGCACTATGCCTATGTCCTGCGGGTGCTCTCTGATCTTCCCGATGACAAAGTCTGGACGACCGCGGATCGGAAGGCCTATTTCAGCTGGTTCACGCGGGCCCGCGGCTGGGGCGGCGGCAACAGTCTGCAAAAGTTCCTCACGAATATCGAGAATGAAAGCCTGGCTGGGCTCTCGGAAAACGATCTGCTGGCGCTCCAGGCGATGGGCGTGCGTGAGCCCTATCTGCCGCCGCCACTGCCGACTCCCCGGGGGCCGGGCAGAACCTGGTCGGTTTCTGAGGTGCTCGTCGCCGCCGAGACTGGACTCGCGGCCGGCACTCGCGACTTCGCCAAGGGCAAGCAGGCTTACGCCGCGGCGCGGTGCATAGTCTGTCATCGCTTCGATGGCGACGGCGGGGCGACAGGCCCTGATCTCACTCAGGCCGGCGGGCGGTTTCAGATCAAGGACATGGTCGAGGCGATCGTCGAGCCGAGCCGGGCTGTGTCGGACCAGTACCGAGCGAGCATCGTGCAACTCACGAGCGGGAAGGTGGTGACCGGGCGGGTCGTAGCGGAGAACGACGAGTTCCTTTCAATCGTGGTCGATCCGGAGAATGCCGCCAACTGTGTTGAGGTGGCTCGCAGCGACATCGAGGCGATCGCGATTTCGCCAACCTCGCTCATGCCAGCCGGTCTGCTCGACCAATTCAATCAAGAGGAGGTGCTCGACCTGCTGGCCTACACCCTTTCCCGCGGGACGAAAAAAGATCCCCGGTTCCGCCGCGATCGATAGCGACGCAATCAGGCCGCAGGTCTCGGTTGTGGCAGATAAAAAACCCTTCCCGTTGAATTCAGGGTGGGGCGGAGTCTCGACGAAGGGCAAAAACCCCTCGTTTTTTCGGGATGCCGGACCGCGCCGGCAGTCTAGGCTGTTTACGGGGGCAATCTCTGGCGTTGACCCCTGGGAAAGGCATCCATAGATTGCGGCGGTTAGTTTGAAGTGGTGGTTTTGGCTCTCCCGATCTCGGCCTCCCGACCAGTCGTTCCTCCTTCTGCCATGCAGCCGCACCCACCCACCAGCAGCGATCGCGACGATCTCAAAGAGCGGGTTCGTGACGCGATCGACATCGTGGATTTGGTCGGCTCGTACGTGTCGCTGCGGCGAGCGGGCCGGGGATTTACCGGCCTCTGCCCCTGGCACGAGGATTCGAAGCCCAGCCTTCAGGTGAATCCTGAGCGGCAGACGTTTCGCTGCTGGGTGTGTGATCTCGGTGGCGACGTCTTCAACTTCCTGATGCGGATGGAGAAGCTCGAGTTTCGTGAGGCCCTCGAGCAACTGGCCGATCGCGCAGGTATTCAATGTACGCGCGGCCGAGGCGGTCCTGTTGGCGATGAGCGGGCCCTCCTGAGCCGAGCGCTCGATTGGGCGTCAGCCAGGTTTCGGGAGTGCCTTGTCCAGGCCGCCGAGGCAGCGCCCGCCAGGAATTATCTCGCCGCCCGCGGCCTCACGCCCGACACACTCGACCGATTCGGTGTGGGCTTCGCGCCGGAATCGTGGGACTGGCTGTTGCGGCAGGCGTCTGCGGCCGGCATTGCGGTCGCAACACTCGAAAAGACCGGCCTGGCCGTGCCTCGCAACGACCGACCCGGCCACTACGACCGGTTCCGCGGACGAGTGATCTTCCCGATCCGCGATCCGCTGGGCCGGTGCATCGCTTTTGGTGGCCGCGTGCTGCCTGGCGGCCGTGATGACACTGCCAAGTACATCAATTCGCCTGAGACACCACTGTTTTCCAAGAGTTCCACGCTCTACGGCCTCGACTCCGCCCGCGAGGCGATCGCATCATCACGGCGGGCCGTGGTGGTCGAAGGCTACACAGACTGCCTGGCCGCCCGGCAGGCCGGCTGCCAGGACGTGGTGGCTGTGCTCGGCACAGCACTGGGCGAGCGGCATGCCAAACTCTTGCGACGGTATGCCGATCGGGTGCTGCTCGTACTCGACGGCGATGATGCTGGCCGGCGGCGGGCCAACGAGATTCTTGGTGTGCTCCTCGCCGAACCGATCGATCTCCGGATCGCGCGGCTTCCGGCGGAAGCGGATCCTTGCGACTTCATTCTGGAACAGGGTCGGGAGGCTTTTGAGACGTTGCTCGCTGCTGCCGTCGATCCGCTCGACTACCGGATGGATGAGGCGCTCGCCGCCCTGCCTGCCGACGCAGGCGATGACGCAGCCTTGAACGCAGTGGAGAGCGTGCTGGCCGCACTGGCGGCGGCTGGCCACGGCTCGGCGTTGTCATCCTCTGAGCGGCGGTTGCGGGAGGATCAGGTGGTTGGCCGCTTGTCCCGGCGGTTTGGGCTGTCGCGAGGGGTGCTCGTGGAGCGGCTGACCGCGCTGCGTGGCCGGGGCAGGGCGTCTGGTCCCGTCGTGGTCGAACTCGACCAACCCCGTGGGCTGCCCCGACTTCCTGCTTTGGACCGTGAGGTTTTGGAAGTGCTCGTCGGAGTGCCGGAGGGCGTGGGCCTGGTTGTGCGAGAGGTTCAACCAGCCGACCTTGGCAGCCAGGAGGGTCGGGTCGTGATGGAGGCTGCCTGTCGGCTGCACGCCGAGGGCCGGCCCGTTGGCCTCCCCGGCCTGCTGATGGAACTCACTGATCCCTGGCTCCAGAGCCTGCTTGTGGCGGTGGATGAGACCAACGCCTCACGCGGCACGCTCGATCCCCAGGAGCGGGTCGATCATCTGGCCGACGCACTGCGGCGCCGGGCCGCAGGTCGCGTGGCCCATGCCAGCGCCCGCACCCTCAAAACAACACGGCTCGATTCCCAAGCCGAAGCAGAACTACTGGAACGGCTCGTCGCTCAGCGGCGGGCCGCCCAGGGCATGACCGAACCCAAGGATGGGTAAGGGTGCCAAACTCGTCGTTGCAGTCGGCCTGACGGACACTCCTCCGTTGGTCCGGGGGGCGGCGGGCGAGTGACGATGGTATGGTGAAGGAGAACCCCAGATGAACCGCTTCGTGCATTCTTCAGACGACCTTTCCCAAGATCCCGAATCGGCCCGGCAGCCAGCTGCCCCGGAGCCCGATTCCACCGGCGCGGAATCCGACCTCGGCCGGCTTGTGGCCCTCGGGATGTCGCTCGGCTACCTGACCTTCGACCAGATCAACGAGTATCTCCCGGACGAGGCAGTTGACCCGGAGAAGATCGACGCGCTGCTCGTGGCCCTGGAAGGCAAAGGCATCGAACTGGTCGACAGCCCGCCGGAGCCGGTCGCCGTCAAGAACTTGTCGGTTGCCCCAGCCCGTCCGCGCCGAGACGAGGCGATCACCACGCCCCCTTCCAACGCCGGCAACGATCCGATCCGGATGTACCTGGCGCAGATGGCCGAGATTCCCCTTTTGACCCGGCGGGAAGAGATCTCGCTCGCCAAGCGGATTGAGGTCACCCGCAAGCGCTTCCGGAGGGCGGTGCTCGGCTGCGCCTATTCCTTGGAGGCCACGGTTGACACGTTGCGGAAGGTGCACGAAGGCCACCTTCCCTTCGACCGCACGATCAAGGTGTCGCTCACCGAGCGGCTCACCAAGGAGCAGGTTCAGGCCCGGATGCCGCACAATCTCCAGACGCTCGATCGCCTGATGGCCGAGAGCCGGGCAGCCTTTCGGCAGCTCATCAGCCGCCGCACTGAGGCCGCTGCTGTTCGGGATGCCCGGGAGAAGTTTCGCCGCCACCGGGCGAAGTCGTTGGTGCTGGTCGAGGAATTAAGTCTGCGCACCCGGCGGGTCCACCCGCTGGTCAAAATCCTCCGCGGGATGAGCACGCGGATGGACTCGCTGCAGCGAGATCTCAAGGCGATGAAGGCTGGTGAGCAATCCTGCGACGACATCTCCGATATGCGGAAGGAATTGCGGGACCTGATGCTCACCACGCTCGAGAGTCCACGGTCGCTACGAACTCGGGTCGGCACACTCGACAAACTCCGCGAGGAGTACGAGATTGCAAAGCGCAATCTCTCGGCGGCGAATCTTCGGCTGGTAGTTTCGATCGCCAAGAAGTACCGCAACCGTGGCCTGTCCTTCCTGGATTTGATTCAGGAAGGAAATACCGGCCTGATGCGGGCGGTGGACAAGTATGAGTATCGCCGCGGTTTCAAGTTTTCGACGTATGCCACCTGGTGGATTCGGCAGGCGATCACGCGGGCGATCGCGGATCAGGCTCGCACGATCCGAATCCCGGTGCACATGATCGACGTGCTCTCAAAGCTGCGGACGACCGCGAAGAAACTGCTTCATGAGCTCGGTCGTGACCCAAACGCCGAGGAGATCGCCGAGGCGGCGGGTGTGCCGCTGGAGGAGGCTCGTCGGGTCATGGACATGGGGCGGCAACCGATGAGTCTCGATCGGCCGGTGGGGGAGAGCGAAGACGCGAGCTTCAGTGAATTCGTGGAGGACGTCGGGGTTGCCAGTCCCACGCAGTCGACGACCCACGGCCTGCTGCGGGACAAGATCGACTCGCTTCTCAAAACCCTCACCTACCGCGAGCGGGAAATTATCCGGCTTCGCTACGGGCTGACCGATGGCTACACCTACACCCTCGAAGAGGTAGGGCGGATCTTTCGGGTTACTCGCGAGCGGGTCCGGCAGATTGAGGCCAAGGCCGTCAAAAAACTCCAGCATCCGGTCCGCTCCCGGCAGCTGGAAAACTTCCTGGAAAACGCGGCCAACTGACCGGCGGGCGTGGCCGGCAGGAACGGCTGTGATACACTCTCTGGCGGGGCGAGATCCCGCCCCGCCGGAGAACATCATGTCTGTCGCCGTTGCCACCGGAACGCTCCGCACGTTGCATCGCATGCATCGGCAGTTGGAGGATTTGCGCGGCCGGCTGGCGGCTGGGCCTCGACGAATCGCTTTGCTCACAACAGCGGTCACGGCCGCTGGGACCCAACGGGAAGCAGCGCAGGAGGCGGTCAAGCAGGCCCGGCTGGCCGGGGATCGAAAGCAACTGCAGCTCAAGTCGGCAGAGGTCAAGATCCGGGACCTCGAGGCCAAGCTCAACGTCTGCAAGACCAACCGGGAATACCAGACTCTTGGCGATCAGATCGCAGCCGACAAGATGGCGACGAAGGTGCTGGAAGACGAGATTCTCGATTCCTTCGAACAGATCGATGCCCTCAAGCCGGCTGTGCCCGCGGCCGAAGCCACCATCGCCCAGGCCAAGCGGCAACTGGCGGAGGAAGAGTCGCGGGTGCAGTCTGAGGCAGGGCAACTCGAGGAAGAAGTAGCGCGGATTCGCAGCGATCTCGATGCCCTGGAGAAGGAGCTTGCCGACGACCTCCGAGAGCGGTATGACCGCGTGGTCAAGGCGAAAGGTGCTGACGGCATGGCGGTGATCGATGGGCAGAATTGTGGTGGCTGCCATCAGCAGATCACGAGCAACATGCTCTCGGAACTGCTCGTCGGGCGAATTGTCATGTGTCGCAGCTGCGGCCGGTTGCTCTACACGCCGGCGGCCTAACAGACCTGGTGTCGCTGGCGGCGACCCTGACAACACTGCCACTTCGTTATCCACCAACAGCCACCAGCGGATTGAGCATCAAGCATCAAGGGAGTTGATTGATGTCAGACAGAATTCCAATGACCCGCGCGGGGTATGACAAACTGAAGGCTGAGGTTGATGAACTCGAGACTGTCGAGATGCCCAAGCTCGCCCAGCGGGTAGCGGCCGCCCGCAGTGAGGGTGACTTGAGCGAAAACGCCGAGTATCACGGGGCTCGCGAAAGCCAGGGCATGCTCCAGGCGAAAATCAATGTCCTCCGCGACAAACTCGCTCGGGCTGTGATCGTCGAACGGGCCAAGGAGCCCAATGGCGAAGTCGTGTTTGGAGCGACGATCCGGGTCAAAGACCTGAAGTTCGGCGACGAGGAGCAATATGTGCTCGTTGGTGCCGGTGAGGAGGACTTTGATTCGGGCCGGATCAATGTCGCCAGCCCACTGGCCCAGGGCTTCCTCGGCCGCAAGGTTGGGGAGAAGGTATCGATCGACGTGCCAGCGGGCACCCTCAAATATGAAATCCTCGAGGTCAAGTTTGAGGACTGAACCGCCACCCGGTCCCGCGGAGCGACGGCTACCCGAGGCCCTCGAACAGAGCGGACCCGATCCTGACAATCGTCGCACCTTCCAGGATCGCCGCCTCAAAGTCGCCGCTCATGCCCATCGAGAGTTCGCGGAGCAGGTCCGGGGTGGGCAGCGAGCGGGTGAGTTCGTCGCGGAGTAATCGCAGCCGGGCGAAGTCCCGGCGAGCATCAGCCGCGGCCGCATCGGGGTGGCCTGCCATGCCCATCAGCCCGACCAGCCGCACCCCTCGGGCCGCTGCAGCCGCTGCCACGAGCGCCGGCACGTCGGCGATCACCGCTCCGGAGCGGCCAGGGTCGTCAGTAAGGTTCACTTCCACCAAGACATCGCAACACGCTATCTCGGTCGGGTCGGCCTCGGCCTCGACCGCCGCGAGCAGCCGCAGACTATCGAGTGAATGAAGCACCCCGAGCAGCGGCAGGGTGCGGCGGATCTTGTTGCGTTGCAAATGACCGATCAGGTGCCAGCGAACTGGAGCTTCGGCCAGGGCAGCCGCCTTCTCCCAGATTGCCTGCGGTCGGCTCTCGGCCAGATCAAGGCAGCCAGCCTGGCGGGTAGCGGCGGTGGTGGCGGCATCCACATATTTGGTCACTGCCACGAGTCTGACCTCGGCCGGGTCACGGCCAGCCAGCCGGCAGGCTCCAGCGATCCGCTCGTGCACGGCTGCCAGATTGGACTTGATCCGCGAGCATGCGGGGCTGATCTCATCCGCAGCAGGCGGGGACGGATTCGAGTCGGTCACTGAATTTCGAGCGTGCGTTTGATCGCTCCCTTCGGCTTGATATGGCCGAGCAGGAAATCGCAGGCCACATTGCAGCCGAGCACCGTCCGGTTACGCGGGGCGTCGAGAGAACGGTAGACGAGCCACTGCTCGAGGCCAGCCTGGACGCGGAAGCCGGCGGCCTGATGCGGACCAAGATTGAGCCGCGTGTCAGCCACGGTGAGCTGTCGCCAGGTGAGGGGCCGGCCCAGCCGGGCTGGATCCAGGTCAAGCCACAGCGGCGCGTACAGCCGCCGTCCGGCGGAGTCTTGGGCAAGGCGGAGGCTGCCGTCAACGGCGGTAAAACTACCCCGGGCAGGCACCCTCCATTCTCCGAGCGCCAGCGGCAACGCCATGAGCCGCATCGACGTGTCGAATACCAGGATTTCCCGTGTTTCATCGGCCGGCTCCGCCGCGAGCCCGGTGGTCAGGGGCAGGCTCGACGCGTAGCGAAGCCAGCCGGTGTCCGGGGAGGTGTCGGTGTGCTCGCCGGCGGCCGATCCTGGTTCGTCGGTGGTGGTCACCGCGTCGGCCAGGAGCAAGGCCCTGTCTTGCGGCAAGAGCACGACCGTCCGTTCAAACAATCGCCCGCCCGCCAGCGGTGCCGTGATCTCGAGATAGCAAGCCTTGCGGCCCGCCTCCCAGCAGGCGACTGTCCAAGGGCCTTCCGGCTCCAACTGCTCGTCATCAACCTTGAGGCTCCAATGCCAAGGACCTTCGAAGAGCATCCGGTCACCGGCGGCAATCTCGATCCGCGGGATGGACTGGCGATAGTCGAGCAAGACCCGGATGGCGGCGGCGTCCCAACCGGTCCGCAGGGTGGCGACCGCAGCGGTAGCGTCGTTCACTGCTAGGCGGATGCATCGCGTGGACTGCTTGGCCGGTCGTCCGGCTTTCCGCAGTGCCTCCACGGTGCGGCTCAGCCGGCCATCGATCGCGGCGACGGCGTCGAGCAGCGGGGCGGTGAAGCAGAGGGGCATCAGGCCGGCGGCCTCGATCTGGCGGCCCTGCCGCCCGAGGAGTCGCACGGCCGCCGTGGCCGCTTCCCGCCACCGTTGCTCTTGCGGCTCGCTCCACATTGCAGTTCCCGTCGCCGCAGCCACCTCACGGCAGGTCGTCCAGCGAACCGCTCGGCGAACCATCTCGCTGCCATTCGCCACGTTGACAACACCCTGCGGCGACACCAGCCGGTCGATCTCCGCCGAGACCGCGTCGGTGGCGGCTGCCTCCAGGCAGCGGCAGGCCTCGATGTCGGAGAACAGTCTCGCGAGCGTCAGCACGAACCGGGCCGAACCGGTGTCTCCGAGGCTGAGCATCTCACGGGCTGTGCGGGCTTCACGGACCAGGCTCTCGAGCAGGCCGCCGGCTGAGCCTCCGGCCCTTCGCGCTCGGGCCATCCAGCCGAGCGCCCAGGTGGCTCCTTCGGCAGCGAGCCAGCGATCTGCTGCCAGATTGTTCGCGGCGTCTTCGAGACACTCCCCGATTGCCGACTCGATGAACCGGGTTCGCTGGGGATTATTGGCCCCGGCCTGAACCTGCTCGGCCAGCTGGATGAGGTGATCACGGGCGGTGAGCGTTTCGGTCACGGCGGCGATGCGACGGATCCTACGGCCGGCTTCGGTGCGCCGAACCCGCGGCGGCGAGGGCGGGCCTGCCGATGGTTCGGCTCCCACCGGCCGCGTCGCAGCGGCGGCCTCAGGTTGCCGGTCGACGGCTGACACCGGGGCCGGATCTGCTGCCGACGCGTGCTTGCGAGGCTGCTTCGATGGCTTGTGGGAGCGTTCCTTTGAGAGCCGGGTGTCGGTTGCCATTGATTTCTGTCGTGTTGGCACGTCGGGAGTAGGGAGGCCGGCGGGGAGGCTTTCTCGATGCCAGCCAGGAGACTTCGCGGAACGGCTCCCGCGGCGGTATCGTAGCGGAGCCTCGACACAGCATCCACGCTCCCGCCCGGTTTTGGAACCACGCCCATGCTGAGTGCTTCGCAGCCTCTGTTGACTCGCCTCCGAGTGGTCCTGCTCGCGGGAGTGGCCGGGGTCGCCGCCGGGCTGCCGAATCCGGCCCCGGGGCAGGTTTCGGCTCACACCCCAGCCCGAGCCGGTGAGCGCGTCGGCGCTGAGGCCCCGCCCGCCCGACCCGACGCCGATCCCCACCCCGGTCTTCGGCGGCTGTCGCCCGACCATGCAATCTGGGTCGACGCCGCCCGTCGGGAGGTGATTGTCGGGGGTGTTGTGACGCTGGCTGAAGGGGCGATCGAAGTCTTTGCCTGTCCTGAGCGAACCAAAGAGCACGAGGCGGTGGTGGCCACACGTTGCCCGGCCAGGTTTCTCCACGCCGGCCTGCTGGCGATCGGCCTCGAGCCGGGCAGTCCGGTCGTATTTCATCCTGACTACGCCGCCGCCCGTGGGCCGGAGGTCGCTATCCTCGTCCGCTGGGTCGATGCCGCCGGCGATCGTCAGCAATGCCCGGCCCAGGAATGGGTCCGCAATACGAAGACAGGCGGGCAGTTGGCCGTGGAGTGGGTGTTTGCCGGCAGCGGTTTCTGGCGGGATCCGGCCGACGGAGCCGAGCATTACCAGGCCGATGGTGGGGACATGATTTGCGTCTCAAATTTTCCCGCAGCGATGCTCGATCTGCCGATCCAGAGCAGCGAGTCGAACGAAGCACTCCTGTTCGAGGTTTTCGCCGGGCGGGTGCCTCCACGCGGCACGTCCGTCGAGTTGGTGCTTTCGGCTATCGATTGACCGACGCCTCAGCCGGCGACGTGGCAGTGGGCCAAAATCTCAGCGGGGGTGGCGATGTAGCCCGTGTAAAAGGGGCCAAATTCAGCATAGCGGGCGCTGGCCTCGTCGAACCGCATCGTGTAGACGATCTCTTTGAGGTACTCCGGCCGGCGGGCCCAGAGCGTCACACCCCACTCCCAGTCGTCGAGTCCCACCGAAACCGTGATCAGCTGCGACACGCGACCCCCGAATGACATGCCCGTGCGGCCATGCTCGGCCATCAGCCGGCTCCGCTCGGACAGGGGCAGTGCGAACCAGTTTTCGCCAACTTTTCGCTTCTTGTTCATCGGATAAAAACAGGCGTTGGGCCAAGGGGGAAAGTCAGGCTCGAGCCGGGCCTTCCGCATCGCTTCTTCGCGGCCGGCGTAGCCCTGCACCTTTGCCTTCCAGGCCGGACTGTCGGCCTGCTCTCCCTCGACAATCAGCCGCTGACCGTACTGCTCGACGGTGGGGACGTATTCACTCACCTCCGTGAGTCCGACAAACGAGTAGGTCGGCACAAGGGCGGGGCCCAGCGGCCCGGCTAGGAGCTGCTGATGGATAGCATCGACGGTGAGTGGCGCAGGATCCATCGCCATGACGGCGAAGTCGGCCTTGTGACCGGGTACGAGCCAGGTCTGGAGCCGTGTGGGTGCCGCCGGCCCGGCGGGATCGAGGGCAGCAGTGAAAGCCTGACAGCCGGCCGCCCGCGCAGGAGCGGCGAGGCTCGAGAGCCTGGCGTGATCAAAATTGTAAAAAGAGTGGGTCACATGCCAGCCCGAGACCGGGCTGATCGACGTTTCGACCGCGTCGTGGGGGGCGGGATGGTGACCAGGAGCGGAAGGCCGGGACATGATGACGCTCGCGGGGGAAATGCGTGAAACGAGGCAAAGCAGCGGTTGAGTGTATGGCACCGGCGGCTGAGGGCGAGCCGCCCGGTGTCCACAGCGGCCGATTTCGCGGTAAGATGCCAGCTCGTTGGGATTTGGAACGTCAGAGGGGTTCTCCACCATGGGACAGGCGATCGTCGATCCAGCCGAACTCCGCCGCTTTGCCGGCAGTTTGCGGACGTTCAGCGAAGAGGTTCTGGCCCACATGCAAATGGTGCAGCGGCAACTGGCCGCCCTCGGCGCTACCTGGCGCGACCAGGAGCAGCAGAAGTTTGCCGAGGAGTTCGAGACCCAGCTGCTGACGTTCAAACGGTTCGCGGAGTCGACGGGCGAGTATGTGCCCTACCTGATCCGCAAAGCTGAGCGGGTCGAGGAATACCTCCAGCAGCGGTAACCTGTGGCAATCAACGACGGCGGCCGATCCGCCGAGCGGGAGAGCGATTCATGGCAGACCAGGCAGACGTCAAGGAGATCGACACGCTGGCATTCGTCCGGACGGCGTTTGTGTCGTTCGCCCACGAAACGGGTCAGGCGCTCGCCGAGATCGAGATCCAAGGCCAGCGGGCTGTGGACTGGATCTGTGTCGACCAGGCGGCCTACTGGAAGACTGAAATTCGTAAGGCGAACGAGGTGGTCAACAAGGCGATGAAGGATCTCGAGCACTGCCGCACATTCAAGAAGGTCGGGAATACAGCCCCCTCCTGCATCGAGGAGAAAAAGGCCCTGGAAAAAGCCCGGCATAAGCTGGCTCGGGCCGAAGCCAAGGCCGAGGCGGTCCGTCGCTGGACACCGATCGTCCAGCAGCAGTTTCGCGAGACGGGCGTGCGGCTGGTTCGATTCCGCGACGTGATCGACGTCGACTGTCCCCGGGCGATGTCACAGCTGGAAAGAATGCTGCGGGCTCTCGATGCCTATCGGCAGGGCTCGTCGCCCGCCGGGGCAGACGCTGCGGGGGTAGGTTCGGCCGGACCGAGCGTCACCCGCCAACTGGAACTGCCGCCGGCTGTGGCGACCCAGCCCGTGGCTGCCGAAGAAGGAACCCGATCATGAGGGTCTGTGACCTTTCCAGTGGCGCCTCGAAACTCGCCAATGCGCTCAAACAGATCAATCTCAAGTGGGACGCAGCCACGGAAACCTGGAACGACGCCCGGGCCAAAGCGTTTCACAAGGAAAACGTAGACCCGCTCTTGCCGAGCGTGAAGGAGACGCTTGACGCACTTGGGCGGCTGGCCGAAGTGCTTGATCGCGCTGCCCGTGACGTTAGCGACACTGATGGTGCCTGACGCAGCCGCTCTGCCAGCCCCGCCTCTCACCGAACCCGCCTTTGAGGACCGATCGTGAGCCTGCCCGGATCCGAGCCAACCATCGCCGCACCAGTCGAGCCCCAGGTTCGGGCCCGGTCGGCCTACCATCCGGCCGTGCTGAGGGAACAGCTGGCTATCCTTCGGCGGGAGGCGGCGGTCAGGGCCGAGTCAGAGGCCCGGATCACCGCTGCTCATGGGGCCGCCACGACTCAAGCCCGCGAGTTCGCCGATCAGGCCCTTGCGACCACCCGCCAGAAGTACGCCGCCGAGATTGAGGCTACTCGCCGCAGGCATGCCGAGGTCCGGCGGCAGACGGAAGACTTTCGGGTGACGGAGCAGAAGAAGCTCGATGAGTTTCGGCACGCCAAAGGCAAGGCGATTAAGGCGGCCTGGGAGAAGCAGGTCAACGACCTCAATGAAGAGGAAGACTTCGAGCAGATGCGATTCAAGGAGGTGGTCAAGTCGAAGGCCACCGAGCCGCAGCAATTGGCCGCCGCCGCCGAGCAGAAATTGGCCGCCGCAATCGCCCAACTCGACGAGGCCGCCTTAGCCGCCGGAAAGCGGCTCGCGGCCTGGGGCGTGAAGCCTGGACCGGAATCGGCAGCGCCAGCGGCCCCAAAGCAGGGTTCGCCGCTCGATCTGATCCTGGCGGCCCGCGATGCGGCCCTGGACATCACCCAATCAATCACGACCGACGAGGCTGCCAAGACGATGCTGTCGGGCGGCATCAGGGGAATGCTCAGCGGCGGCAAGGGAGAGAAGCGGACGGAACTTGCCGGCCGCCATGGTGAACTTGTAGCCCATGTCAGGCAGGCCAAGAACCTTCAGGCGGCGGCCCGGGAATGGATCGCAGCCAAGAAGGAGGACCACCGAAAGCACCTGGAGACGAAGTTTCGGGAGGAGGATGCGAGCCGAAAGACGGCTCTGCAAAAGAAGCTTGCGACCGCCACAGCCCAGCGGGATTCAATGCTGGCCGAACTCGAGGCGAAGTATGGCGACGGAGCGGCCAAGCTTGCCGCCAAGGTGGCCGAACACCTGCGGACCGCCGAGGAAAAATATCCCACCCGCGAGGCCACCCTCAGCCAATCGCTCGCTGACGAAGTTGCCAGGTTGGAGCGGGAGCGGGACGAGCAACTGGCTGCTGCCGATCGCAGCCGGGCCGACGACTGGGCCACGATGACCTCCATCTGGCGGCAGTCCCGGGAGGAGGCGGCGGCCGTCTCCGCCGAGGCCACCAGGCTCGACGCCGAGGCTTTTCGATCATGGGAGGCGCTGGCTGACAGTTCGGTGCCACTACCGGTCGATCCTCCACCCGGACTCCGGTTCGGCGACCTCGCCCTGTCGTTGGAGCAGGTGCCGGGCGGGGTGTCGGCTGTCGAGGAACTCAACTCGTTCGGCCCCGTCTCCTGGTCGCAGCCTGCCACCGTGGCCTGGCCGGTGGCGGCCTCAATCGTGATCAAGACCTCGGCCGAGGAGAAGGAAAGTGCCTCGGCCCTGATGCAGGCGCTCATGCTCCGGATCGCCACCGGGATTCCCGCGGGCCAGACCAGATTCACGATTCTCGATCCGCTCGGTCTGGGCAAGCAGTTTGCCGGCTTCATGCACCTGGCCGACCACGACGAGCTGCTGGTGACCAGCCGGATCTGGACCGAACCGCAGCTGATCGAACAGAAGCTGGCCGATATCACCGAGCAGATGGAGGTAGTGATTCAAAAGTATCTGCGAAACGAATACGAGTCGATCGGAGCCTACAATGCTGATGCCGAGGTGCCTGAGCCCTATCGGTTCGTCGCAGTGGCCAATTTTCCCGCCAACTTCAACGAGACCAGCGCCCGGCGGCTGGCGAGCATCGCGGCCTCAGGGCCCCGCTGCGGTGTGTACGTAATCGTCTCGATCGATCCGACCCAGCAGATGCCCTCCGGCTTCAGTCGGGCCGAGCTCGAACAGCATGCCACCGTCCTCAATCTGCAGGCTGGTCGCTTTACCTGGGCCGATCCGGAATTTTCCAAGTGGCCGCTCACGGTGGAGGAAGCCCCGCCCGACGAGCTGTTCACCCGGATCATCCAGCGGGTTGGCCGGGAGGCCAAGGCGGCCAAGCGGGTGATCGTGCCTTTCGACCGTGTGGCTCCCAAGCAGGAAGACTGGTGGCAAGGCAGCACGGCCAACGAGGTCACCGCCCCGCTCGGCCCTGCCGGTGCGAAGAAGCTCCAATACCTCAAGCTCGGCAAAGGCACGAGCCAGCATCTGCTGATCGCCGGCAAGACAGGCTCCGGCAAGTCGACGCTGATGCACGCAATGATCACCAGTCTGGCTCTGCAGTACAGCCCCAACGAGATTCAGTTTTATCTGATCGACTTCAAAAAGGGGGTGGAGTTCAAGATCTACGACCACTACGCCCTGCCCCATGCCCGGGTGATCGCGATCGAAAGTGAACGAGAATTCGGCCTTTCGGTGATGGAACAACTCGACCGCGAACTCAAGCGGCGGGGCGACCTGTTCCGAGAACTCTCCGTGCAGAATGTCGCGGGCTTCCGCCAGACCGATCATCCTGACCCGATGCCGCGAATCCTGCTGTTGATCGATGAGTTTCAGGAGATCTTCGTCGAGGACGACAAGATCGCTCAAGACGCCTCGCTGATCCTTGACCGGCTTGTTCGCCAAGGCCGAGCCTTCGGAATTCACGTGCTGCTTGGCTCCCAGACGCTGGGCGGCTCCTACAGTCTGCCGCGGGCCACAATGGGCCAGATGGCGGTGCGAATCGCATTGCAGTGCAATGAGGCAGACTCCAGCTTGATTCTCAGTGATGAAAACACCGCCGCCCGACTTCTTACCAGGCCGGGTGAGGCGATCTACAACGACGCCAACGGCATGGTCGAGGGCAACAATCCTTTTCAGGTGGTGTTTCTGACTGATGAGCAGCGGGAGCAGTATCTCGGCGATCTGCGGAAGCTCGCCGACCGGCGGACCGACATCCCTCAGCTCGAGCGGATCGTGTTCGATGGCAATCAGGCGGCTGATCCGGCTCTCAACCCGCTGCTCACTGAGATGCTCGCCGTCGGCAAAGTGCAGGGGAGAGAATTGGTGGCCCCACTGGCCTGGCTAGGAGACGCGATCGCAATCAAGGATCCGACCGCCGCGATCTTCCGCCGGCAGGCTGGAGCCAACCTGCTGATCGTCGGACAGCGAGAGGACCTGGGGACGAGCCTGCTGGCGATGTCGATCGTGAGCCTGGCCGCCGAACATGATCCCTTTCCCGGGGGTGGACTGGGTCGGGCGGCCCGGTTCGTGGTGCTGGAGCCGGCGATCGCCGAGGAGCGGCCCGACCTGCTGCTCGCCAACCTAGCCAGGCATCTCCCGCACGAAATCATAGTGGCGGGCCGCCTCGGGGTGACCGAAGCGTTAGCCGATCTGACCGCTGAGGTGAAGCGACGGCTCGATGAGCAGGTGCTCGACGGCGAGTCAGTCTATCTCGTCGTTCGTGATCTGGGACGGTTCCGCGAGCTGCGGAAGTCGGAGGGCGACTTCGGCTTTGGAGGCTTCGGCAGTGAAGAAAAGAAGGCCTCGCCGGCCGACAATCTCCTGACCGTACTCCGCGACGGCCCGACGGTGGGGATCCACGTGATCTGCTGGTGCGATTCGTTGATGAATTTGCAGCGGACGTTTGACCGCAATGCGATCAAGGAGTTCGAACTGCGAGTGCTGTTCCAAATGAGCAGCAACGACTCAAGCACGCTGATCGACAACCCGGCGGCGGGCAAACTTGGGCCGCAGCGGGGGCTGTTCGTCCACGAAGAAACGGGCACGGTGGAGAAATTCCGCCCCTATTCCTTCCCGGCTCCCGAGTGGCTCGAGACGATCACGGCGCAGATGCGGGCCCGCCCCCAGGGCACACCGGCGGATCGCCCCCGATCGACTCCAACCCAACGACCAGCCGCTCCCGCCGAATCCAAGAGTGGCTTCTCCTTCGGCGGTGGCGGCGACTTCAACTTCTCGAAACTGCTCGACGACGGCCCGGATGAGTCGCCAGCCGAGCCTGCGGACAGTTGACCGACGGTTGCGAAACGACGGTCTGCGGCAGGTCACGGTTGCAACGCTCGCGGGTCGAGGGACGCGTTGGCAATCATCGAATCGGCGGAAGCGGGGGAGTTCCACGGCCTTGTCGGCGTGAGCGCCCACCCCAGCCATCGCCTTTGCGCAGTGGATGGGTGGCCTGACCGGCCACTTCAGCGGTTCGGATCAGCCCCCTGCGTCGACGCCCTCGTATGCCACCGACGGCCAGCGCTGCTCCACAAATGGTCAAGGGTCGGTTGCGACCGTCCCTGACGCTGGCAACGCAGCTCTTTTCCGAATTGGCCCGTGAACGCCATCGACGTGCCTGGCGGGCCCCGCGGATTTTGGTTGGATGAATAGTCGAACGATCCGCACGTGACGATCCCGTCGGGTTTGCTCCGGCCAGCCGATGTGGCCGTCAACGAGGACGGCGGCCGATCTCGACATTGAGCACCAGGGGCTTGCCGTCACGGATGATCTCGATCGGCACATCAGTACCAACGTCGGCCCGGGTGAGCATCAGGACGAGTTCGGCCGGCGAAGCCACCGGGTCATCGTCGAATCCCACGATCACGTCTCGGGGCTTGATACCAGCCTGGTCACCGGGAGCTCCAGGTTCGGTCGCCATCACGAGTACACCCCGCGTGCCGTCCGTCGTGCCGCGGAGGGCCAGACCGATATAGCCCCGCTCGACGTGCCCAAGTTGCAGGATCGCGGTCGTCACCTCGCGGGCGGTATTGCTCGGGATTGCAAACCCGATGCCGCGAGCATCGCCGCCGGCGATGGCCGTGGTGATTCCGATGATCCGCCCGTTGACGTCGATCAGCGGACCGCCCGAATTACCAGGATTGATCGCGGCGTCGGTCTGAAGAAACTCCTGCAACGGATCGTTCACCACGCCGCGACGGCCCACGCCGCTCACGATCCCGTAGGTAAGCGTGCGATCAAGTCCGAAGGGATTGCCGATCGCCCAGACCATCTCGCCGACCTCGATCGCGTCGCTGTCACCCCAGGCCGCGGCGGGCAGATTTTTGGCATCGATCTTCAGCACGGCCAGGTCGGTGCCGGCGTCGGCTCCGACGAGCCGGGCTGCAAACCGCCGGCCATCGGCGAGCGTCACGGCGATTCGGTCGGCCCGGGCGACCACGTGGTAGTTGGTCACGATAACCCCGCTGGATTCGACGATCACCCCCGAACCGATCGATTTGTCAGTCACGCCCCCAGATGGCAGTCCTCGGAGGGCTGCCACCTCATCAGCGAACGAGCGTAGCCGCCGGTCGGCGGTCACATTGACCACCGTCGGGCCGACGAGACGGGCGAGGGTGGTGAAGAGCTTGGCCACTGGGGCTAGCTCCGCGCCCGCGGCCGCATCGGCCATCGCGGCCAGTTCCGCCCGGGTGCGGGCATAGTGAATCCGGCCGATGAACGAGGGCCAGGCGATCAGCCCCACGAGCAGCACGAAGCCGACAAACAGGAGGGCCGTTCGCCAGCGGGCAGCCGTGCGGTGTTCAGTCTGCTCGAAGTCGTGAGCATTCATGGGCGATTTACCATTGCAGCAGGGTCGTGCGTACGAGGTCGAGGGCTGCCTTCGCAGCTCGGCTGCCCGCCAGGTCAGGCCCACCCCCGAGCAGATGCTCGAGACAGGAGACACCCGCGGCCGATGCGACCGCGATCCCGATGGCTGGCCGTCCGTCCGCTGCCTGGCGGATCGGGCCGAGCCCCAGGCCGACCGAACCGGCGAATTCATTCCGGGCCTGTTCGGCCAGCTTGGCAGGCTCCACACCGTCGCTGGCCGCGAGCACTCTGCCACCGATGAAGACGGGGGCAAGCCCGACCTCACGACGCCGGCTGCCGGCCTGGGCCGCCAGGGCCGCTGCTCGGCCATCGGTACCGATCTCGCAGATCGCCAAGGTTTGACCGTTGCCGGCCAGGGCAGCCAAGGCGGCGTCTTCGAGTTCGTCGTTGTCGACCCCAAACACGAGGTGGCCGAGGCAGTTGCGGATCAACGCTTCCGTGGCCGCGATCTTGACCGCGCACCCTGCTTGGTCGTGGCTGCGGGCGGCAATCCGGAGGGTGATCGTGGCCTCGTGGGCGGTGATCCCAACGAGGGGATCGCGGCCGCGGCGGACGAGATCGGGCAGCATCGACTCGATCCCACTCTCACCTGCTCCGAAGCACTTGATTCGCTTCTGAAGGATCGTGGCGGCCTCGGGCAGCATGGCGGTCAGGGTCGGGCCCACCGTCGCTTCCCACATCGTCCTCATCTCGGCCGGAACTCCCGGCAGGGCAAAGACTCGCGTCATGCGGTTGCCCGTGCGAATGTCGAGGTCGACCCCGGGGGCCGTGCCATGCGGATTCGGGATCTCGCGGCTTCCGGCGGGGAACATCGCCTGGCGGCGATTCGACTCCGGCATGGTCATGTTTCGCCTGGCGAATCGTGATTCGATCGCGGCAAACGCCTGCGGGGAGAACTCGAGCTGCACGCCCGCGAGGGCCGCTAGCACGTCGCGGGTGAGATCATCGGCCGTTGGGCCGAGGCCGCCGGTTGCCACCACGACATCAGCCCGTCCAACGGCGATGCGGAATGCCTCGATACCCGCCTCGAGCGTGTCGGCAGCAGTGACGTGGAACACCACCGGGATACCGAGCACGGCCAGTTCCGCCGAGAGCCAGCGGCTGTTGGTGTCAAGACGCTGGCCGGTGACGAGTTCGTCACCGATGGCAATCACTTCGGCATACATAGGGGGGCCCGGGGGCGAATTCTGCTCGGCGGAGTGACCGAGCCTCATCTATATCCTGCCCGCTCGGCCCTGCCCAGCGGCCGCTCTGGGCTCTGTCCAAAAACTCAGTAGCTGGCTTCGAGCGGCTCATGGCCGCTCTGGCCGCAATCGGTTCCATCGCCAGATGTGCGAATCTGGCTGCTTCGCCGTCCTTGCCAAAGACTAAAGCCGCTCGCTCTTGGGCAAACGGTAGCCTTTTCAGACAGAGCCTAGTAGCCCGGGGCTGGCCGGGCGACAATCTGAATCATGAAACTCGCCCTGCTTGGAACCGATTCCCGGATCGACCTGGTGGCAGCCGCAGCCGAACGCCTCGGCCACCGGATTGTGGCCGCAAGCGATCTGCCCTCGACCGGATCCGTTTGGGGTCCCCCGGTTCACTGGGGTCCCCTGGTTCCCTGGGAGACCCTGCTCGATTCGGCCGCCTGCGACGGTGTGCTGGTCGGCACCTCTGGATGGACCGAATCGCGGGCGGAGGCCACCCGAGCCCTCGTCCAGGCGGGCCGGCCGTTGCTGGTTTCACACCCCGCCATGCTCTCGATGCTCTGGGCCTGGGAACTGGAGATGATCAGGCAGGATGCAGGCGGTCCGCTGGTGCCGCTGCTTCCCGATCGGCTCCATCCATTCATGACCCGGCTTCGATCGTTACTGGAAGCGACGTTGGCAGGTGACGGTCCCTTTGGGGCCATCGAGTCGCTCGTACTCGAGCGACGCATGACCGACCGCAGCAAAGACGAGGTACTTGCCTGGCTGGCCCGCGATGCCGATCTCGTGCGGGTGGCCGTGGGCGAACCGAAGCGGATCGCGGCACTCGGAGTCGCTCCCGATGCCGAGCCGACCGCCTGGAACTCCCTGACCGTTGGACTCACGGGCCCAGCGAGCGTGCCGGTTCGTTGGCAAGTGGCAGGCGGCGGCAAACCAGGGCTCGATCTGACCGTGCGATTCGAACGGGCTGCGGTCGTGGTGGTGATTCCCGACGACTGGGCGGAACCCTGGCACTGGTCGGAGTCGGGCCAGCCCGCGGAGCAGGGCTGGTTTGACCGGGCTGAGGCGATGGTCGGCCTATTTGCCGGTCGGGCGGATTCTGGTGGCGAGGGCGATGTGCCTCCTGCGCTCTGGAGCGACGCAGCCCGAGCGATCGAACTGGCAGAGACGGTGCCCCGGAGCCTGGCCAAGGGCCGGGCCGTCGATCTCCATCAGGAAGAGTTCAGTGAAATGGGCACCTTCCGGGGCACGATGGCCTCGGCCGGCTGCGGCCTGCTCCTGGCAGCCTTGTTGTTGCTGGTGATCGCCACGCTTGTCGGGGGCATCGCGCATGAGTTCGGCTGGGATCTGGGAGCGCGAATTGCGGCAATCTGGCCGGCCGTCGTGCTCGTGGCTTTGGGGGGTTTCCTGCTGCTCCAACTCATCCCCCTGTTGGTGGCCGGCGGCCGCGGGCATGAATGATTTTTCCCGGGTCCATACGGCCCGCAAGGCCGGGTAGTGGCCTGGGAAACTCTGCCGGTACCGGCTGGGCCGCTGGATCGCAGGCCGATGGAGGCCGATGCTCACCCTAAGGGGAACGGTGACGCAGCCGGCCGATGGCCGCCGCCGCCCCCTCTGAGGGAGCTGGTGCCGATGCGGAATGTGCGAGCCCTGCTGGCGGTCACGATCTGCTTGACGGCCGTGGTGGCCACAGTCACCACCGCCTCGGAGGTCCGCCGCTCGGCGATCGTAATCGCAATCGAGAGCCAGCGTGATTCGGTCGTGAACATCCACGGCCAAAAGCTCGTCTCCTCGGGGGAGGATGCCACCGGCGAACTTCGCCGTGTCAACGGGATGGGCACGGGAGTGGTGATCGATCCCCGCGGGTACGTGGTGACCAATTTCCACGTCGTTGATGGCGTCAAGCGGATCGAGGCCACGCTGGCCAGTGGCCGAACGGTAACCGCCACTCTGGTCTCGCACGATCCTCGGACCGACTTGGCCGTAATCAAGATCGATGTGGGCACTCCTCTACCGGTGGCTCGGATCGGCACTTCCGCCGATCTGATGATTGGGGAGACCGTGCTCGCCCTTGGCAACGCTTACGGCTACGAGCACACCGTCACCCGGGGCATCATCTCGGCCCTCCATCGCAATGTCGAGGTCAGCCGAGCCCAACGGTACGACGATCTCATTCAAACCGATGCCAGCATCAACCCCGGCAACTCCGGCGGCCCACTCCTGAACATCGACGGCGAGGTGATTGGCATCAACGTGGCGGTTCGAGCCGGGGCTCAGGGGATCGGATTTGCGATTCCGATCGACAGGGTACTCGACGTGGTGTCGCGGCTGCTGTCGGTCGAGCGAATCGCCCACACCTGGCACGGCCTGGTGATCAAGGGTGATCGTGACGGCGGGGCCGTGGTAGAGGTCGTTCACCGGCAAAGCCCGGCTGAGTCCGCTGGCATGCGGGCTGGTGATCTGATCATGCGAGTGGGTGACACGCCCGTCGCCCACCAGCTCGATCTCGAACGAGCGTTGCTGGGACACAAGCCGGGCGAGCGGGTGCCGCTCACGTTGGTCCGGGCGGGAGCGGAGGAACAGGTCGTACTTCCGATGGTCGCCATGCGAAATGACACGGTGCCGTTGGCGGATCGCTGCTGGCGGGAGATCGGGCTCCGCTTCGAGCCCGTCCAGGCGGGGGCCGTGCAAAAACTCCAGTCTCGGTATCGGGGCGGGCTTTTGGTCACTGAGGTTCGCGAGGAGGGGCCGGCTGCAGAACAGGGTATCCGCACGGGGGACATCCTGGTGGGTCTGCATGTCTGGGAAACAATCGCCTTCGACAACATCGCCTACATCCTGGAGAAGTCGGAGCAGGAGCACTTAAATCCGATCAAGTTTTACGTGCTCCGCGGTCGCGAGACGCTGTTTGGCCATCTTGTGTCCGACACGGTCCGCCGGTAGTCGACGGGAGCCCCCCGGCCCCGCGCCAGGGCCCTACAATTGGCTCCTGGAATGGAGCCCTGGATGTCATCTGAAGCTGAGTTCGTTGCCGCCCTCATCGCGAGCCTGCCTGCCGATTCTCGACTCGAGGTGCCGGCCGGCGATGACGCGGCGGTCATCCGGCCTCCTGCGGGACGACGAACGGTGGTGACGGTCGACATGCTGATGGAGGGAGTTGACTTCGTGCTGGGAGACGGCTGTCCGCCTCAGGCGGTCGGTCACAAGGCGCTGGCGGTGAATCTCAGCGACCTGGCAGCGATGGGAGCCCGCCCCGAGGCTGTCGTGGTGGCGGTGGCCCTGCCGCAGCGGTACGGGGCCGATTTAGGTCGTGGCGTTCAGCAGGGTATCGCCAGCCTCGCCGCCATCCATGGAGTGGCGCTTGCCGGTGGTGACACCAACGCCTGGGATGGCCCGCTTGTGATCAGTGTGACAGCCGTCGGAAGCGTGCTGCCCGGGGCGGCCTGGCGACGAGATGGTGCGCGGCCGGGTGATCTGCTCGTCGTCAGTGGCCGGTGCGGCGGCAGTCTGCTCGGTCGGCACTTGGCGGTCTCACCACGCTGCCGTGAGGCGGCGCTGATTGCCGGCCGGTATCAGGTACACGCGGCGATCGATGTCAGCGATGGGCTCTCACTCGACCTCTCCCGAATGATGGCTGCCAGCCACGCGGCGGCTGTGCTCGACCTGGCTTTCATCCCGATCCATCCCGATGCCGAGCGGATGGCGGCCCTGCCTGGTGATGGCCGCTCACCGCTCGAACACGCCCTCGGCGACGGCGAGGACTTCGAACTCCTGCTATCGCTGCCTGCCGCGGAGGCCCGGCGGCTGGTGGCCGAGACAGCCTCGGCCCCCTTTGACGAGCCATTTACGATCATCGGCCAGGTGATCGAAGGGCAGGGGCTCTTCGCTGCCACGCCGGACGGGCGCCGGCAGCCACTGGCTCCTCAAGGATTCAGTCATGCACTCGATCTCTCCCGCCAATGAGCCGCCACCCACGACGAGCGAGTCCTTGGCCGACGAGGCGGCGCTCGAGCCGCTTGCCGCTCGGCTGGTGGCCGCGTTGCCCCGGCCGGCGTTCCTCGCGCTCAGGGGTGAACTCGGGGCCGGCAAGACCACATTCGTCAAACAGGTGGCGGCGATCTGCGGTCTGAATCCGGCTGATGTGATCAGTCCCACCTTCGGGCTGATTCATGAGTTCGGCCTGCCGGCTCGGGCCGGCCTGCCGGAGCGGCTGGTACACGCCGATCTCTATCGGCTCGGCGGAGTCGCTGACCTCGCGGAAACCGGCTGGGAGGACGCCACTGCGGGCGACACCTGGGTGTTTCTCGAGTGGCCCGAGCGGATCACCACCGCTTTGCCCGCCGCGCGGATCGACGTTTTGATCGAGATCGAATCGCCCACCGGCAGACGGATCACGCTGACTGGATACGGGCCAGCCCACGCGGCCGCGATCAAGGCGTTCAAGGCGTTCAAAGCAGCCCCTGGCTGACGCCCCTGGCCCACGGTGAACGAAGGTCGGGAGGGCAAAAGTGGGCGTGCAGCGAGCAGGCACGCTCGACACGCGACGCTCGAGTTTGCTGGAGCGACGAGTTGGCACACCGGGAGAGCAGGCGATGGGGGCGGCGAACGCTCGCAAAGCATGGGGGCGGATCGTCGCCCGCGACAATCCGAAGGAGTCGTTCCTGCGACCGACTTTTGCCGCCCCGAGCCGGTGCGACACGAATCCGAAGACGGTCTAGAGCCCATTGATCGCCGGGGGCGTGGGCTTTTCAGCTGGCTTCGGCGGACTGACGGTGAGGTCGATGAGGCCAGCGGGTGGCTCTGATGACGTGGCCAGTTCACGGAGTCGGGCCACTTTCATCGCGGCAGTTGGCTCCCCTGAGAGTTCATGGCCAGGGGCGGATCCGAACAGAATCAGGCGGTCCCCCGAGCCGGTCAATTCCCAGGACTGCGGCGGCTGCGGCCGGGCTGCCGGCCGGCATTCCACCAGCCCCAGTGGTTCCCACTCCGGCCCGATCACGGCCGCGATGGCGGCTCCTTCCTCGACGAGCGGGTCACCCCAGGCGAAGCCGGCGGCACCACGGGGCCCAGACACGATGCCACCGAGCCGCGGATAACGGGCCGCCGATTCAGCCGTGAAGTTGTTGCTCGGCAGCACGATCCCTTCCGCGTCCACGGCGAGCAGTCCTCCGGGCACACTCACCATGGCGACCGGCTCACGGCAGCGAATCTCGATGCGAGCGGCCGCGGGATGCCGGAGCGTGACGCTCACCACCTCCCGCACCCAGGGATGAATATCGAAGCCGCGGGCAAGCCGCCGGGCCAATTCTGGGTCGGCGAGCGGTAGGCCGTTGTCGAGGCTGGCATCTCGCAGGGCCTCGGCCTTGAGGTCGCCCTGGATCCACTCAGCCGCCCCCACCAGCTCGACATTTTCGGGATACAACATGCCCGACCGGTCAGAGGTTGCGCGGCCGGCAAGCTGCGACATCACGATCCAGCCCCCGACCACCGCTGCCGCCACGACGCCTATCGCCCCAAGGCCCGCGGAATGTCGCCGAAAGAAGCCTGCCGGGCCGTTCGCCGCCGATGGCTCGGCTGCAGGCGGTTGTTTGGGCTCGCGAAACGGCTTCATGGCGTCCGGTGGCACATCACCACACCTGGATCAGCGGCGTCAATTCCACGCCCAGCCGCTGGCGAACGCGGTCGCGCACCTGCTCCACGAGCCGACGCACATCTTCGGCGGTACAGCCCGGCCCTGCCACGACATAGTTGGCATGGGGCGGATGCACCGCAGCCTCACCGGCCCTGAAATCGCGGCCGCCAGCTTGTTCGATCAAAGACTCGGCCGTGGTACCGAGCGGATCCTTGAACATCATGGCCACGCTCCGCGTGCCAGCCGGCTGGCCGCTGCGGCCCACGATCCACTGTTTTTGCATCCGCTTGGTGAGCTGGCCAGGATCCTCCTCGTCGAGTTCGAGGCAACAGCCGATCACGAGGCAGTCGTCGAGGTTGCTCCACCGCGACTCAAAGGCCAGGCGGCTCCGACTGCGTTCCTCGACCGTGCCGTCGGCGAGCATCACCGTCACCTCCCGGACCCGCTGGCCGATGTCGCCCCCATGCCCGCCGGCGTTGCCCACCAAAGCGCCCCCGACGGTGCCTGGCACGTCTACCAGCATTTCCAGGCCAGCCAGGCCCGCCTGCACCGCCGCCGAGACCACATGCACCAGCTTCGCCCCGGCCCCGGCTCGAATCAGGGGTCGCTCGACTGTGATCTCACAGAACACCGGCGCATTGAGCCGCATCACCATCCCGGCGTAGCCCGCCGTTGGCACCAGCACGTTCGAGCCGCCGCCAATCACCCGGACCGGGATCAACTGCTCCTGGCACCGCTTGACCACCCGGCCCAGCGTATCGATGTTGATCGGCTCACAGAACCAAGCCGCCTCGCCACCGATGCCAAGCCAGGTGTGGTGGGAGAGGGGCTCTCCCCGCGACACAGCCACGCCCAAGTCATCGAAGGGGGTGGGATTTGCATCATCAGCCGTCGGATTGTCGGATCGCTTCGTCATCGGAACCTGATTGAAACCTCGGGCCGCATGTTCTCGGATTCCACCCGCAACGGAATCCCTCCGAGCTCGTGCCGACCCGAGCTCGAAACGCTATTGTGCCGGATTCCGCCCAGGACCGTCCACGCCACGCGGAGAACGGATCCTCACGCGGCCCTGTGGATCGGTGAAGCGGCCGGCTCGTTGGCGAGCTGGAGCCAACCGTCCACGAGGATTGCCAGAGGAAACCTGCCTGCGGGAGGTCGCGGGCTCCGGCCCCGCACGGGCAGGCCCCCCAATGCCAGGAGGCAGTCATCGGGCCCAAGCGATTCGAGCAGGCGGTCGATCCGGGCGTAGGCCGCCAGTTCCTCCGCGCCGATGTCGTCGTCGAGCAGCGAGGCCGGGGCGACGATGCAGGCATCACAGTGGCGGGCCACGAGGGGTCCAAACTGGCCCCCGCCGAGGCGGGATACGGTGGCCTCTTCAGCGATCAAGGCCAGCCGGCCGGGGGTCAGCCGTCGAAGGCTGGCCAGCGTGGCGGCCAGGGCATGGCTGCTGCTGGGAGTATCCACAAAAATCGCAGCCGCCTGGCCGCGTTGAATGCGCTCGACCCTCCCGGGCACGCTGCCAGCCGATTCAAGCCCCCGCACCGCTGTCGCCAGGGGGATCTGGTAGCGACCGCCAACGGCGATGGCCAGGAGACTGTCGCGCACGAACGGCACAACCGGCGTGGTCAGGGTGAGCGGAGCTGTTTGTCCACCCCAGGAAGCGAGGATCGTTCGGCCAAACAGACTTCCCTCAAGTGCGGTGGCCCGCACATCACAGCTATCGGCCAGACCGGCGGTGATCCAGCTGGCTCCAGCCGGAAGCTTCCGGCGCAACACCTCGAGTTGCGGCGGCTCCACGCCGCTGACCAGGCAGCCACTGCCGTCGAGCGTGGCGATGGCCCGAGCCTTGACGGCATGGTAGGCCCGCTTCGTGCCATGGGCGTCGAGGTGGGCCACGCCGAGATTCGTGACCACCACAGTGTCGCAGCGCACGCCCGCCAGGGCATGCGAGGCCAGCATCAGACTGGAAACCTCCACCACGACATGGGTGCAGCCGGTGACTCGGAGCCGGGCCAGCCAAGCCGCCAGTTCGTCGGATCGTGAGCAGTCACCAGGGCAGGGGAGCGAATCGTCTGGACCGAGGCAGCCAAGGTCTGAAAGCACGCCCACCCGGAGGCCGGCCTCGGCCAGCACGGCGGCCGTCAGCCAGGTGGTGGTTGTTTTGCCGCTGGTGCCGGTGACGGCAATCACCCGCATGCCAGCCGATGGGTCGCCCGCGAGCGCCTGGGCGAGTTGGCCGAAGGCGCGGTTGGCGTCGGGCACGATTGCCAGGGGCACGCCAGCTGTCGGCAGAATCCGTTCGGCCACAATGCCACACACCCCGCGGGCGATGGCCCGGCTCACGTGGTCATGGCCGTCGCCTGAGGGAGTGGCCCGGGCGACAAAGAGATCGCCGGGCTCACAGGAGTCGGCGTCGTCCTCGATCCGGGCCGCCATGATCTCGTCACAGGCGATGAACCGCACTGTGGGCAGCACCTGGGAGAGTGCCACCGGCTGGCAACTGCCCATCAGATCGGGGCTGAACCGCGACTTGGTATTCCGCGACTTGGAATTCCGCGACCTGGGCTTCCGGGACATGCTGTGGCCTCCTGCCTGAGCGAGTCCGCTGCGATCAAAAAACCGGGAAGGCAGCGAACCGAATGAAACGGCGGGACTCATCCATGAATCCCACAGACAGCCGATTCTCAATGGCCACCGGAACCGGTCAATCCCAAAGCGCCGCTACAGCTGGCCAGGGTAGAAGTGCGGCCAATCCTGCATTGCCTGGGCGGCCCAGGCAGCCTGGCTTGCCGCGCCGCGTTTCCCTGGACTACCGTCAGCATCGTGTCGCACATCCCGCGTTCGCCGTCGTCCGCTCCCGATCCCGCCACCGACTCACGGGTGGAGAGGCCTCAGGTCCTTTGGATCGGTTCTGGGCTTGATGCCGATCTGCGGTGGGCTCGGCTTCAGGTGGCCTTTGAGGCCGAGATCTCCGATTCGAGCTCTCCGCAGGCCGCCGCGCTCGGTCCGCCCGAGGTTTTTTGTGATCGTTCGCCGGCGGTGATCCTCCTGGCCTCACCCGCGCCTGCCGTCTTGGGCCTTTGCGATCTATTGCCGCTTCGGCTTCGCTGGCCGTTCGCTCCGCTTGTTTCGGTGGCATCCGGCCTCGTGGATGGTCGGCGCCGCAGCGGGCCGCCGCTGCCGGGAATCGACGAGGTTCCCTGGCACGATCTCGCCGGAAGACTTGCATGGTGGCTGGCCGACCGCGAGGCGGGCCGGCCCGGCACACTCGGCCTGCCGGCGACGGCGAGAAAGGAGGAGCGGTTTCTCGAGACGAGCTGCGGCCTGCGCCCGCCCGGTGAGCCGGTGCAGGTTGCGGTTGCTGCTCGGCGGGCGATCGACCTGGAGGCAATCGGCGACCTTGTCGCGGCGGCTGGAGGTGTCGTGGCTTGTCGAACCTGCGGACGCCCGGCACTCGAGCAACCGGCCGATGTGCTGGTCTGGGATCCAGGCCCGCCCAACGAGGCCGACCTCACCTGGCTCGGCGCGCTCGTCGCCAGCAGGCCCCAACGGCGGGTCGTGCTCCTCGATTCATTCCCCAGGGTGGAACGGGTGAGGGCGGCGGTTGGGGCTGGCGCGTTGGCCGTGCTGGGTCGGCCGGGTTCGGCCGAGGCCCTGGCAGGTACTCTGCTGCAGGCGTCCAGATCGCTGGGAATCGGACTTGGTTCGTCTGCCCACAGACCCTAGCATCCGCAATTCCAAGGGTCCGGAGGGCCGGCGGAGGAGTGGAGGTAGGCGTGGTGTGTATGAGATGGGCTCGGATCGGCTTCGTGGCCGTGTTCACCACCGCGGGCTGCGCCCACCTGGCCTCCGCCCCGGATTGGACGGCTTCGCCCACGGCCTTGTTCCGTGGCCAAGGGCACGATGCCGCCGATCTCCCACGCCGCTCGGAACTCGTTGCCGGCCAGCTGATGATCCATGCCGATTTTCCTCTCGCCGGCCAACACCGGCTGGTGCGGGAACTCGAAGCGATGCGGGCCGACGTGAGTCAAGAGCTCGGGTTGCCGATCTCTGATGAGCCCGTGCACCTCTATCTGTTTGAAAACCCGGCCCGGTACGAGGCTTTTGTGGCCGCGAGGTTTCCCTCATTCCCGGCCCGACGGGCCTTTTTCGTCGAAACAGACACCACGCTCTCGGTGTTCGCAGCCTGGCAGGAGCGGATGGCGGAGGATCTGCGGCATGAAACCACCCACGGCTATGTCCACGCGGTGGTGCCCACCCTGCCGCTTTGGCTCGACGAGGGAATCGCCGAATACTTCGAGCTGCCGCGGGCCGACCGGGGCGTGCACGCAGCCCACGTCGCCCATCTGGCCGGCAGGATGTTAGAGGGGACGTGGCGGCCCGACCTCACCCGTCTCGAGGCGCTCGACTCGGCTGCCGCGATGTCGCAGGATCACTATGCAGAAGCTTGGTGCTGGGTGCACTGGCTCCTCTCCACCACACCGCAGCGGCGGGCTCTGCTCCAGGATTATTTGGCGGCGATTCGCCGGGATGTCAGCCCGGCGCCGCTCTCGGCCCAACTGCGGCTCGTCTCGGGTGATCCGGCCGCCGAACTTCTCGAGCATGTCGCAGACCTCGCCAATCTCGCTGACCCGCAGTGACTCCCGGGAGGCTATCGGCTGAAGACAGTGCCGTGGTCGGTGGATTTGAATCCGAGTTTTTCAAAGAGCTTCATGGCCGGAGCGTTGCTGTCGGCCACGTGGACTTCGGCGAGGGTGTGGCCCTCTTCGGCCAAGTCGTGGAGCGCCTCGGCCACGAGGTAGTTGGCGAGCCCCTGCCGTCGCCGCTGTCCCTCAGTATCCACCCGGATCAGGCCTGCGATGTTCACCCCCCAGGCTGCCGCCAGGGGCTGGATATCCCAAAAACTAGCGCTACCGAGTAGGGCGTCGGCCTCACCGCGGAGCTCATAACGCCGCAGGGAGATGCCGGTCGTGGTGGCAGCCTCCCACCAGGTGCGACGGGCAGGCTCGTCAATGGCCCGCAGTGTTGTAGCCCGGCGGATCGCCAGTTGGAGTCGATTCACTGGCGGGCGAAATCCGGCCAAAGGCCGTCGCAAGACGGCTATCCGTTCAGCCGGCACGTAGCCGTTGCGGAGAAAAATGGCCTGCATGCCGGGAGATGTGTCGAGAATGCCGGGTAGGTTGCTACCCCCATACAGGCCGAGGTAGAAGCCGCCCAGGTCGGGCGTGCCGCCACCGCGGATGGTGGTAGCACCTCGTTGGCGAAGATAGGCCTCGCAGCCAGCCAGGAGGCCGTCTTCGATGGCGTTGCGCTCGTTGTGCGGAGGCACGACGACCAGGAGCGTGGTGCCGATCGCATGGTCGAGCACAGAGCGGTCGACGCACGGGCCGAAGGCCGCGTGGGCAAAGCCGAGCAGACGGTCACCATCACGGGCCACGATCAGGCCGTGACGGTCGTAGTAGGGCTTGGAAAAGACAGCCGCCTCCAGGGCAGCCGAGGTCATCGGCTGGAGCGCAGCAGGGCCGAGATCGGTGGCTCGCCAGACATCCGCCAGCCGGGGCGGATCGTCGTTGCGGAAGCAGTCATAGCTGATCATGCCGCTGGCTCCGCCTCCTCCTCACCGCAGGCGGTCCGCACCTCTACCACGCCCTCCCGCTCCCGAACTTCAAACACGGCCTGTCGCACCGGCGGGGAGAACTGGTGCTGACCGGTCGCTACATCGAACTGCCAGCCGTGCCAGGGGCAGGTGAGCACCTGGCCGCAGAGACTGCCCGTGCCGAGCGGCCCACCTTGATGAGGGCAGAGGCCATCGATGGCATGGAACCTCCCCGCGACGTTGGCCAGCGCCACGATTCGGTCACCAGCCACGCGTTCGATGCTCACACCCGGCGGGCATTCCGTTGCCCGGGCGATCGGGATCCAGTCGGCCATGGCAAAGCGGCACAGGTGGGCAGGCGAGACACAGCCACGATCCTCACGCGGCCGATTTCGACACTTTAGCCTTTCGGGGCGGCGACCGCCATCGGCGGTGAACCCACCAGTATTGAGCGGGCTCCCGTCGAATGGCGGTCTCGAGGATCGTGGTGTACCACTGGGAGAGGGCCCGGAGATCATCGGTCTCTGGCCCACCATTGGCCGGATCGGTCACTCCATCCAGCCGAAAATCGAAGTTGAACAGCCCCCCGCAGCGGGTGGCTGAGCAGACAAGCACCGGGGCTGAGGCCGAGAGGGCGAATACCCCGATCGCCTTGTGCACGCTGGCAGGCCGGCCGAAGAAGTCGACCCAGCAGCCCTTCGGACCGGCCGATTGGTCGCCCAGCAGACCAATCACCCCATTCTCCTCCAGCACGAGCGCGACGTCGGGGGCACTTCCTTTTTTGGGAAGAATGATCTGGCCGCGGGACTCGCGAAACTCGGTCACGAAGCGATCGAGCAGCGGGTTGTCAAGTTCGCGAGCCACCGAATAGATCCGCAGACCAAACAGACCGAACAGGTAGGCAGCCAACTCGAAATTGCCGAAGTGACCCGAGAGGACCACCTTCGGCCGGTCGAGCCAAAACAGCCGCATCAATTCCTCCATGCCGTGGATCCGCAGGTGTTGCCGCCAGTTGGTCTTGTGGATCACCCGATTGGCGTGGGCGATCTCCACCACCATCAAGAGCAGGTGCTCCCACATGCGCCGGGCCATCTCCCGCTGCTCACCAGCGGTCAGGGCTGGAAATGCGGTGCGGAGATTGTCCCGAACGACGCCTCGGCGGATGCGCATCCGGTTTGAGAGCAAATCAGACAGCCGGTGGGCCCAGCGTTCACAGGTGGAGCGGGGCAGGGCCTGGACAAAGCAGATCGCCACCCGCACTGCGGTGTAGGTGGCCAAATCAGCCAGGCGGGTGGAAAACGGGCGGGGGCTGGGCACGGTGGTCATCCCTGACGAAACTCGCTGGCTGCGTCCTGCCGCCACGATTGGGATTTTCACCGCTCCGGCCCTTTCGGACCAGAGCGGTTTTCCCCGGCGATATGCCCACCTCGGGTCTGGCTTCAGCCTTCTGGCAGGGTGGCCGCTGAGCTTGGATCTGCCAACAACAGGCCCACGCTCACGGCATTGAAGAAGGCGTGGAGCAGGATGCAGGGCACAAGCGATCCCGTGCGGCGGGCGATGAAGCCCAGCACGATGCCCAAGGGCAGAAGCGGCACGTACGCAAGGCCCTGCCCCTGGTGGGCCAGCGCAAAGGCCGTGGCAGACGCGAGGATGGCGACAACACCCGTGCGGCTGGGCAGTCGCTTGTCGAGCCAGCCGAGCAGAATCCGGCGAAAAAACAGCTCTTCGGCAATCGGCGCGGCCACGACTGCCGCCATGATGACGATGGCCACTGCCTGGAAGCTTCGCTGCTCGCCCAACAGCGAGACCACCGGATGGTCGTAGGCCACAACGGCATTGAGCGCGGCGGCCAAGGCCAGCAGGGGCGCGAGCACAAAGGCCCAGCCAGCGATCGCGAGACGGAGATCACGGCGGGGCTCGATCGGAGCCAGTCCGAGGTCAGTGAGACTAGCGCCCCGCAACGACAGCCAGCCGATCACGATCAGGGTGACAACGGTGTTGATCACGACGTTGGCCCCGAGCAAGGCCGGGAGCGTGGGGGTTTTGCCCAACGATGCAGCCGCAACAGTGGCGACAGTCACGTAGGCAATCAGCACGAAGGCAACATCCCCGCCATTCCAGGGCACCGGGCGGATCGGAGCCTGAGGGATCACAGGCAGGCCACAGCGGTAGAGACGCACGATCCGGGTAGCGACTGCCACAAAGCCGACCACGGCCAGGCTGCCGGCCCAGAGCAGCCATTCAGGCACGGTTGGGAAGAGTTCGGCGGCAGTCATGGGTGCGGGCAGTGGTAGCGGCTCAGCGGTCAGCGGCTTCGTTGACCAGGCTCCGGGCGGCCCACAGGTATTCGACGCCCGACCAAGCCGTGGACACGACGGCCGCCCAGGTGGCCCAGGTGGCAGCAGTGGCAACCGGGATTTCAAATACCGCAAGATCAGGCCAGGCTCGCACCCCCAGCGCGAGGCCGACGGCCACGCATTGCAGCACCATCTTGATCTTGCCGGACCACGCTGCGGAGAAGTCGGTACCGGTCCGTTCTAGCTCAGCGCGGATCGCCGTGACCACCAACTCCCGCGCCACCACGAGCACCGCCATCCAGGGCAGAATCGGGCCGGCCGGCGTGGCGACGAGAATAAAGGCCCCGCAAATCAGGATCTTGTCGACGAGCGGGTCGAAGATCCGACCGAGCCGACTGATCTGATTGAACTTTCGGGCGTACCAGCCGTCGAGCCGGTCAGTCGAGGCGGCGACTGCAAACAGGATCGTCGCCGCCGGCCAGGCATGCCGGTCGATCAGCACGAAGACCAGAATCGCCAGCACCAGCCGCACCAACGAGAGCAGGTTTGGTACCGTCCAGACGCGGTCAATGGCGGCGAGGGGCGGATTGGTCATTTCGATTCGATGGCTCGAGGCATGCGGTCGCCCATCATGGACTGACAAGCGCTGCACGCACCGCTGCCAGATCGTAGCCGGCACTGGCTACGACCTCCACCGGCAGAATCTGACCGGTCAGCGGCCGACCCACCTCGCTGCCCGGTGCGGTGACGTAGGCCACGCAGTCAATATCGGGGGCGTCCGCCGTGGTCCGCCCGATCCAGACGTCCTCACGGGCCTCGCTGCGTTGGTCGATGATCACGTCGCGGACTTGGCCAACCTGAGCTGCCGCATGCTCGTAGGCGATCTCCTGCTGGAGGGCCATCAGTTCACCACGCCGAGCCTCTTTTTCGACCTCCGGCAGATGGCCGTCGAGTCTGGCGGCAGGAGTGTCGGGCTCGAGTGAATAGGTGAACACCCCGACCCGCTCAAAACGCCAGCGGGCCGCGAAGTCGAGCAGTTCCTCGAACTGCGCCCGTGTCTCACCCGGAAAGCCGGTAATGAAGGTGGTGCGGAGAACGAGATCGGGAATGGCTCCTCGAAGCTTGCCAAGCAGTTCCTCCGTCGCAGTCCGGTTCACTCGGCGCTGCATCCGCTTGAGCACGGGATCGGAGGCATGCTGGAGCGGCATGTCGAGGTAGGGGAGGATTTTGGGGCTCAGGGCGATCGTTTTGATCAGCTCATCGGTGAAGTGGACGGGGTAGAGGTACATCAGCCGGATCCACTCGATACCCTCGATCTGCTCCAGTTCCCCCAGCAGCTCCACCAGCCGGGGCTCGCCATAGAGATCGACGCCATAGTACGTGGTGTCTTGGGCGACGAGCACGAGTTCCTTGACGCCATCGGCAGCAAGTTCGCGGGCCTCGCGAACCACCTCATCGATCGGTTTGGTGGCGTGTTTGCCACGCATTCTGGGAATCGCGCAGAAGGTGCAGGTGCGATCGCAGCCCTCTGAGATCTTGAGGTAGGCCACGTGCCGGGGTGTGATTCTCATCCGCCCGGTATCGGGGAGTGCTTGAGCCGGGGCGGGGCGGAATACGCTCCGCTGATCGTGGAGGCCGCCAATCAGCCGCTCGGCAGCGCGGGCCACCTCGTCGCGGGAAAACACACCGATCACCGCGTCGATTTCGGGCAGTTCCTGGAGCAGGCCCGCCTTTTGCCGCTCGGCGAGGCAGCCGGCCACGATCACCCCTCGGGTGGCCCCCGACCGCTTGAGGGCCAGCATCTCCTCGACTGCGGCGTACGACTCCCGCCGAGAGGCGTCGATAAAGGCGCAGGTGTTGACGATCACGAGGTCGGAGCCGGCCGGCTCCCGCACGAACTGCCAGCCGTCATCCCGCAGGAGGCCCAGCATCCGCTCGCTGTCTACGAGATTCTTCGGGCAGCCCAGCGTGACGAGCGAAAAGGTGCCGCGGCGGCTGGCGGGATCACCTTCGGCCACGACGGGCAGGGCCATGGAGCCGGTGCCGCAGACTACCGAACTGGCATCGACGATCGGAAGCGGCTTCATGAGCGAACCCCGGCGGTCCGCTGGGCGATCAGGCTGTCGAGCTCGGTGCGGAGCCGGGGCAGAATCTCGTCGTACGGAAAGGCACCGAGTTCCACGCTCCGTTTTTTGAGATTTACATGGGTCGGGCCGCACCACAGGCCCAGGTCGGCGTCGTCGGTCTCGCCCGGGCCGTTCACTCGGCAGCCCATCACCGCGATCGTGAGCGCGTGGTCCTTCGCATAGGTGGTCATCTCCTTGACCTGCTTGGCCAAATCGATGAAGGCCTCGTTTTCAACCCGGGAGCAGCTCGGACAGGAGATGATGTTGAGTGAGGCGAGCCCGTAGTCGACCACGCTTCGCACCCGGCCGGCGGCGATGTCGGTGAGAATGGCGTTGGCCGCGGCGATCTCCTGCGGCTTGTCGGCGTTGGTGACGGTGAGCGAGACGCGAACAGTGTCGCCGATGCCCCGCGAGATCAGCTGCTCGAAGGCGATTCGGGTTTTGATGATGCCGTCGGGAGGCATGCCGGCCTCGGTGACCCCGAGGTGGAGCGGAATGTCGGGCCGCTCGGCGGCAAATCGGCGGTTGACCTCGATCACCTTCTGAGGATCTGAATCCTTGAGTGAAACGCAATACCGGGTGAATCCGAGCGAGTCGAGCAGCTCGCAATGTTCGAACGCACTCGCGAGCATCGGACCGATCGAGTCGTCAACCGCGAATTGCTCCTTCTTGGCCGGGTCGACGCTGCCGCAATTCACACCCACCCGCAGGGCACAGTCGTGGTCTGCTGCCGTGTCGGCGATGAACTTCACCTTCTCCTGCCAGGGCTTGGTCGGCTCATGGTGATAGAGGTGCCCGGGGTTGTAGCGGAGTTTGTCGACCGACGGAGCCACCTCGAGGGCCAGGCGGTAGTTTTCCTGAAGATCGATCGCCAGGTTGGCGGGGGTGCCAGCCCGAATCGCCGGCAGGGCGGCGGCGTCTTTTTTGGAATCCACGGCGATTCGCACCACGCCCGCCCCCGCGGCGTGGAGGGCGTTGACCTGCTCGAGCGTGGCGATGATGTCCTGGGTATGGGTGGCGGTCATGCTTTGCGGAGCGATCGGGTGACCACCGCCGATCGTGATGCTCCCGATCCGCACTTTCCGGGTAGGATTCCGCCGCATTTCCAACACAGTTTTGCCTCGTGACACACATGCCCGACCGATGCCGGGATCGATAAGCATCGATCCGATCCTGAAAACAATAGCAGACGCCCCTCTGGCGGCGAATTCCATGCGATACCAGCCCGTTCTCCACATCGTTTTGCACGAGCCGGAGATCCCGCCGAATGCCGGCAATGTCGGTCGGACCTGCGTGGGGATCGGGGCCAAGATGTGGCTGGTGCGGCCGATCGCCTTCTCGCTAGACGACTATTACCTCCGGCGGGCGGGGCTCGATTATTGGGACGAACTGGAATGGGAGGTGGTCGACGACTGGGAGCACCTCGAACGCCGGCTGACCGAATCGGGGGCGGGAGCCAGGTGGCTGTTTTCCGCCCGGGCGACGCGCGGCTACACGGAGGTGGCTTTCGCCAGGCGAGACGTGCTCGTGTTCGGCAAGGAATCGGCCGGCCTGCCGCCCGAGATCGTTTCGGCCCATCGAGCGGGGTTGCTGACGATCCCGTCGCGGCCGGAGGTCAGAAGCCTGAACGTGGCCAACTGCGCTGCGGTGGCTGCCTACGAGGCAATCCGGCAGTGGGGCGGCGACCCGCGCCTGTGCCAGGATCCTGCCGGTGGGTGATGGCGGTCACTCCGCCGGCGCGACATGCTGCACCTGATTGATCAGGGCAGGGGCCACGGCCTCGTAGAGCGGCAGGTGGCGGTAATAGACCTCGAGCATCCACGTGCAGAAGCAGGTCATGAACAACCTCCCTCCATTCGGCCCCCATTGGTCGAGGGAGGGATCCCAGGATCCAGTCTCGCGTCCGTTGGCCACCTGTGTGCTTGGCAGCAGCGACTTGAGGCCGTTGTTCCAGCGGGCCCAGGGATCACCGCCAATGTTGTGGGCGACCTGCGTGACGTAGTACCAGGCGTAGACGTTCTTGACGTTCTCCCAGTCGAGCGGCGTCTCAGCCAGCAGGCTCTCAACGCCGGTCATCATGCGCGGGTCAGCACGGTTCCAGCCCAGAAACTGGCGGGCCAAAAGCCCTTCGGCTGAGACGGCCGACGTAGACCCACCAGCCGGCTTCAATTCGGAATCACGGCGGTAGCCGTACCGTGACCCACCCTCGAGGGCCACGCCGTCGAGGAATCTGTTGATGCGGGCGAAGGTCTCGGCCGGGACACTCAATCCGGCAATTTCGCCGCTCTTCAGCGCCATCACATACCACCCGGTGACCGACATGTCGCCAGGATCGCCGGGGGCGTATCGCCAGCCGCCGTTGGGCCCTTGGGCTTCGACGGCGTAAGCCAGCGCGGCAGCAGCCGGGGCGGCGTACACCGGGTTGTGCGTCATGCCGTAGAGCTCGCAGAGGGCGTAGGTGGCCATGGCGTGGGCGTAGAGCGCGTGGTGTTGGGGGATATTTGAAAAGGCGAAACTGCCGTCGGGAGCCTGCTGCCTGAGGAGCGCCGTCCAGCCTTTCGCGACCACATCTCGGTGCCGCCCGGCTTCGGGTGTGTTGCCCGCCCCCTGAAAGGCAAGCAGAGCCATCGCGGTGGCGGCGAGGGAATTTTCTTGGGAGCCCCCGTCTGCATAGGGCCCCTTGAGGCTCCAGAGCCCAGCCTGCGGGCGGCCAGGTTTGAATTGTTGCTTGGCAAGCCAACCGAGGGCGCGGGCCACCGCGGCTTCGGTCTCGTCGCTGCCACCGAACGCCTCGATCAGTTCCTTTCGCCGCCCCTCATCACGGCCCTCGAGGAGCGTCCCCAGGGGAACTCGCTGAACCACGATTTCGGCCGTTGCGCCGCGGCCCTCGTCGGGCAGGTTCGGGGCCTCGACCGGCCTGCTGACAGGATTTGTGACCACGGGCATCGATGGTGGGGCCGTTGCCACCTGAGTCGGTGGGTCAGGCTCGGGCAGGGCCGCAATCAGAACTCCGGTCGTTTCAGCCTCGACCACTTCCTGGGAGGCAAACGAGAGGTCGAGCGAGATCCGTTCGGCCTGCTTCCGGGCCGTGATCACCAGTGCCAGCACGATCAGCAACAACCCATGAGCTGCCAGGCTGGCGGTGAGAGGCGAGGCACGGCCGATCATTGCGTTGAGCCGCCGTCGCCAGGCAGACCGCCGCCGCCGCAGTCCCCGAAGTTCCCCCGGCCCCAGGTTTGGAAGTGAGCCGGGAGACCACTCAGCTGAAGCAGCTGTCGGGATGCCGTCGGGGCCGCTCTCGCCGACATTTTTTGCTGCGTCAAGACGGGGCGGCGGAGATCCCAGCGGCGGTGAGGGTGGCAGCATGGTCATGAAGAGCGGCGAATTGGGCCACAGCATCGAATCGGCGGACTGGGCTGCCGGGAAATGCCCTTTGGGCCGGGGCTAGGGGGCGTGGCCTTTCTTTTGGCAGCTTGATGATGTAGTATCCATCCATCAGGTGTTTGAAGGATATGGCGAAAAAGTCGGGTTTTTGGTAATCGCCTGTTCTGGCTCACACAAAAAACGAAAATTCAATGTCGCGGGGTGGAGCAGCCCGGTAGCTCGCGAGGCTCATAACCTCGAGGTCGCAGGTTCGAATCCTGTCCCCGCCACTAAGCCAGTTTTGGTAACTGGCGTAATCTCCGAAGAACCCGCTGTAACCTGAATGGTGGCAGCGGGTTCTGTCGTTTCATGCGGTTCGGTGCGGATCCCTGTAGCGCAGCAATTTGCGTCGCAATTCACGTCGGACGCCGCCACCCCAAGCGGCCGCGGTTGAATGGCCCGCGACGGCAACCGCTGCCGGTGTCGAGGTTCTTGTTTACTCGCGCGGTCGCTGGCTGTCGGACAGCGACCTTGTGGATGGGAGCCTCAGCCGTGCTGTCGTGTCTCACCGGACGGACTTGCCGTCGCCGCAGTGAGCGCCCCGAAAAAGGTTCCTGACACCTTTTTGACCCGGGGTTACATCCCGTAGGGAAAGTCCGCGTGGTCAGTCAGGCCGCTGGCACGAAGGGAGGTGAGGGCTTTGGCGTACTCCAGCAGAATCCGGTCGGCAAATTGAATTCGCCGGCGAAGCCAAGCATCACGTTCACTCGCGGGAGTGTCTCCAGTCAGCACATCGCTCACGTCCTGCACGAGGACGTGTTCAGGAATGTACAGCAGACGATTATTTTTATAACCACTGGTTCGAAGTTCATTCACGGGATAACTTCCGCCCCGCGCGGCCGAAACAGCCACGATCAGTGCCGGCTTGTGTCCGACCTCCTTGGGGCTAGCGAACAGGAGTAGGTTTTTAAGGCCCGGCGGCACCATCCCGGCCCACTCCGGCGAGATGATTACAAAACCGTCGGCTTTCCGCAGTCTGTCCCGATAGGGCCTCCACTGCGCCGCGAGCTCGCTGTCTCCCTGCCAGACGCTTTCATCCCATAATGGCAGCGGATTTCCGGCAAGATCAATCGTGTCGACGGAGACCGCAGGGTCGCTGTGGGTCAAGTCTTTGGCAACGTACGCCCCCACGCGGCTGGACTGGCTTTCATCACGGTGACTACCAACGATGATCGTGATCTGCACGGCGATTCCTCAAAAAATTTCAGGATTAAACGGCTCTTCTGGCGACGAATCGTAACACATCCGGTTTGGCGGGCCCGGCGTCGTTGTCGAGGGTGTAGTCGCCCGGCGGGCATGATGCCCGGAGCGGACGGCCGGTGAAATGGCATGGGCCAACCCGGCAACGACGGCTTGACCCAGGGAAATTCCTGATGAGCCATTGAGCTTCCGCTACGCCCAATTCCCCACGGCAAAGTCTCGTCGCAGCGCCCAGCGGCTTGTGAGGTGAATAAGAAAACCCACCGGACCGGCCAGGAATGTCAGCACGAGCGAGACTGTTCTGAGCCCCCAGGGCAGACCCAACTGCACGCTATCCCGGGCGATCCACGCGCCGACGACCATGTCGAATACGAGATAGTGGGTCCAGGCAGCGGCGAATACCCAGTCGTCGTCGAACACGCCCCGAAGACCGGTAAGCGTCAGGACATCGGCTGGCGGCGGGCCAGTCTCAGTGAGTCTCCAGCCAATGACACAGGCGTATCCCAAGGCAAGCAGGCCGGGCACGACTGTGCTGCAGAGCACGCCCGAAACGAGCTTCGTGCCCGGGAACAGCACCAGAGCGATCCAGGCGATGAGCGCCAACGTGTTTGTTGTTTGAAAGAATATCTCAGCCATTGATTGCCTTTCTGGATTTCGCCCTCTGGCCGTGCCGGGATGGCAGGCCAGGGGAAAACTGACGCCGTAGGATCCGGTGGCAGCCGACCTGCCAGATCCTCAGCTTTTTTTCCGCTCGAACAAGTGGACCGTTGTCGCCCGCAGCCGCGGGCGGAGCCGACTCTGAACAGGCATGGGCAGCCTCAAACCCATCTTCAAAGTCAGGTGGACCGATTCAAGTGGACCGATTCAGCGGGCTGTACATGACGGTTGGTTTGTTCGTGGCCGTGATACTCGTCGGCCTCACTGGAGAGCCACGCTCCAACCCCACGCTGGGCGACATGAGGTCGATGACCGACATTTGAGCTGGCCAGGCGGGTTTCAGAACGCCAAGCTCGATCTGATCTGGTGATTTTGCCGATGACTACACGGCATGACTCCTCAAATCTTTCTTCCCGGTCCGACGCCCGAAACCGTCCGAACTCTTTCCGGCCAGACGCTGCCGGTCCCAGCCGGCTGGACATGCCTGCCGCCCGGTGACGCGGCCCTGACCCGTCGTGTCAAGGTTGCCGGGGAGTGCTGGCTGATTCAGGAACAGGTCGGCCGGAGGAAGTTTTCCCGGGGTCTCTGGGCCCCGGGGGAATTGATCGAGCAAATCCGGCGAGATCTCGCTGCCGAACGGTCGACCACGGAGTATGCCCGCCGACGGGAGGCCGACTCCAAGCGCCGCGAGGCCAGACAGGCTGAATACGTCGAGGATTTCCAGGCAGCTGTGGTGGCATTTCTGAACTTTCATCAGCGGCATAGCGAAATGGCGCAGCAACTTGGCCACGTGATTGCGGCGCACGCCACACCCGTTGGCAGCGGCACGGTGGCCCGCACCCAGCGGATCCCGATCGAGCGACGAGCTGAGGCCGCGGTGATCGCCTGGATGCGACACCAGACCACGGGTTACGACACGATGAAAATCTCCCGGGAGCGGGGAACGCGGCGGGAATTGCGGCGAATGCTTGCCCAGCGATCCAAGGAATTACTCGCGGCCTATCGGCGGGGCGAGTTGGCTGCCTCCGCCTGCCCGCTCGTCCGGGGCCTGGATTCCGTGGCTGGCGGCTGACGGGTCACTTCCCTGCGGATGGTCCGGCCAACCGGATCGTGCCGGCCCGACGATCCCGGCTCAAGTTGTGCGGCTAACTGGCCGTAAACCTCGGTAGAACTATCATTTCTCGAGATAGCATTGAAAGAGAACCAGGAGCCAGGTGGCACTATGCCCCGCCAACCTTCCGACGCCGACAAACTCCTCGAGATTTCCGCACTCTGCCAGGCAGCCGTTCAGGAGCAGCGGGATCGTGAGCGGCGGCATGGATACGGACTCGACGATTACACCGAGGGCAGAATCGTGGGCGGGGCCAATCTAGCCCGCAAGGTGTTGCGGGTGTTGATGGACAACTCTGCAGGGGGTCCATCAGACAACCGTGGCAGCCGCCGATCGCTGGCTGGCTGAAGCGGCGGACGTTGCCAGCCTGGGCGGTAGCGGGATCTTTGACGCTCCCAGGCATTGCCGGCTCAGCGAGTTGCCAACCGCGAGACCTGTGGCCGGCGACCATTGGCAGCGTGTTCGCCCGCACCGACGCGGACGGCATTCGGCGGAAACCAGCCGAAGTTGTGGGCAATCGCAAATTTCGCCATTCGCAGGAGGGTCTCGCGATCGAGGATTGGGCAGGCGATGTCCCCGGCGACCTGCTCGATCTGCCGGCGGTCGAAGCGCGGATCGGTGCGGAAATATCGCTGGTAGATGTCGAGCTGCGTGCGAAGGTGGTCGGCAAACCACTGCTCATCACAGGCGTCGGGAGCATCGGCAGGAGCGGCCTCAGAGTAGGCCTCGACGGCCTCTTGGATGACGGTGGCCACCGACACCATGGCCAGTGGTTCCGGGTGAGTGACATGGAAGGTGCGGCCCCAGGCTGCCGGCGTACGGATGCAACGGGTGATCAGATTCGACACCCAGTCGACCGGCACGAAGTTTTTCTGCGACTCGGGGTCGATGCCCAGCAACGAGAGGAGGGCTCGGGCACTCGTCGAGCCGATCGGCACCCGGGTCAGGAGCGTGTGGCCGAGCCTGAGGGCCGCGTAGAAGCCGTGGTAGGTCGAGGTGTAGCTGGTGGCCGAGTCGCCGACGATGATTGAGGGGCGGTAGATGGTGGCAGTTTCCAGATGATCGGCCGCCCGCACCAATTTCTCTGCCTCGGCCTTGCTCCGTTCGTAGTCGTTGCCAAATGCCTGGCCGACATCGAGTTCTTCCTCCAAAACCCTGCCGGAGCGAAGCCCGGCCACGTAGGCGGTGGAGACATGGTGGACATGCCTGATACCCGTCGCCTCGGCCAGTGAAAGCATCGCGGCGGTGCCTCCCACGTTTGTCTGCCAGGGTTCGGCACTGCGATCGACACCGCGAAAAGTGAGGCTGGCAGCGTTGTGGATCACCTGGCCGCAGTGCTCGCGCACCCAACCCAGTTCGGACTCGTTGAGGCCGCAGCGTGGTCGCGCGAGATCACCAACCAGCAGCTTCGGCATCGGCAGGGTGGCACCGATGGCCTCCTCCCAGCCATGGACGATCGTCGTGACCCGTTCGGCAGCAGACTCTCGCCGCGTGGGGCGGGCCATGATCGCCAACGGCACGTCAGCCTGAAGGAGGTCACGCAGAAGGTAGGAGCCGAGGAGACCCGTGCCTCCCGTCAAGAGTATCGTGCGGTCTGAAACCAATGGATGTCTGCCCGTCGGTAAAAATCCCTGGCGAGGGACTGCCGATCGGTTCCGGAAAACGACGCCAGGGGCTGGCAGAGAATAGTCCTGTGGCGGAGCCCCCTGCAATCCACGGCCTTTCTCTGCCGGGATGGCGGCGGGTAGCGGGCGATGTTGTGCTGCTCAGGCCGATGAAACATACTTTTTTCGGTTTCCGAGTCTGCTGGTGAAAACCCGGGCTCAATATCCCCTGCCGGCGAAACCGTCGGCCCTTCCGCTCGCAACGGGGCTGACGGCCGCGGGCCCACGTCGGTCCTGCCTTCATGATCCTGGCGATCAACTACGCCGCGACCTATTCCTACGCGGATCCTGTTTCGCTCTCCGTCCACGACGTGCGGGTATTTCCGCGGCCGGACGGCCGGCTGCGACTGCGGCAGCAGGTATTTTCCTGTCCGCCAGCCGCCGGAATCAGGTTTCGATCCGATGCCTTCGACAACGTCGTCGCCAACTGCTTCTTTCTGGAAAGCCTGGCCGAACTTTCGCTGTCGCTCGCGCTTGAGGTGGAAGTGGGCGAACGCAACCCATTTGATTTTCTGCTCGAGCAACATTCACTCTCGTTGCCGATTCGCTATCAGCAGGCGGAGCAGGAGATCCTGCGGCCGTTCCTCCTGACGGCAGGCGACGACCACTTGCCTGCAGCCCTCACTCCGGCGGCCGGCCTGCCTACGGTCGAGACACTCGTGGCCATGACCCAGTGGATTCATGCCAGCATCGCCTATGAACGACGGGACGAGGGTCCTCCGCTTTGTGTCACCGAAACACTCGCTCGCCGGCGCGGCTGCTGCCGCGACGTCGCCGTGCTGATGCTCGCGGCCCTGCGGCAAGCAGGTGTAGCGGCGCGGTTGGCTGCGGGTTTTGTCTGGGAGGGAGACACCGCCCTCGCAGACCGCCGGGCGGAGAGTGCCATGCATGCCTGGGTCGAGGCCTACCTGCCCGGGGCCGGCTGGACGGGATTTGATCCCACCAACGGCGTGCTCTGCGACCACCATTTTCTGCCGGTTGCCGTCGGCCTGGTTCCCTCCGACATCCAACCGGTCACTGGCACCTACTTTCACCCGCAGCCGGTGGTAAGCCGACTGACCTCACGAATGACCGTTGCGGTGCAATGAGTCGTGGTTGGCGACGCGACTTTCGCCGCCCCCGAGCCGGTGCAGCTGAGTTGACCCCAAAGACCTCTGCCCCGGCGTTACCCGAAGGCTCGGGGGTCGGCGAACGCTCGCGGAGCATGAGGGCGTATCCTCGCCCGCGACGCGACTTTCGCCGCCCCCGAGCCGGTGATGCTGAGTTGACCCCAAAGACCATGGCCCAGCATGAACCGGAGGCTCCGGGGTCGGCGAACGCTCGCGGAGCATTGGGGCGTATCCTCGCCCGCGACGCGACTTTTGCCGCCC